>CEUJ01032709.1_pt1 | contig 21830 bp, 18 predicted proteins | sample 361531 | NCBI WGS metagenome assembly CEUJ01 (sample SAMEA2622842, study PRJEB7988) | marine metagenome | biome: marine biome (ENVO:00000447); feature: marine epipelagic mixed layer (ENVO:xxxxxxxxx); material: "saline water (ENVO:00002010), including plankton (ENVO:xxxxxxxx)" | depth 140 m | reverse complement strand
CCAATTGTTGAAAATAGTAGAAAATTGGGATTATTTCTTAAAAGATAGTACGCACCTATCAAAAAAAATAAAATTGAAATAGATAATGGGAATTGAAAAAATCCTAAATCTAATTTATTAGATTCACCAAAGTACCGTATAAACGAATATCCTAACCATCTAAAAAATAAAAAAGGCCCACCCTCTGTAGGAGCGTAATATGCAATTACAAAATTTTGCATTCCCGGATCTCTCCATCTATAAATTTGGATTGCTGAAAGAATAACTCCTGGAAAAAAGAAGCAAATGTTGAATAATGACCTTATATCTTTTCTTTTTAAATACTTCAGAAAATTTATAAGAAGCAAAGATCCTACTAGAGGCCAACTCGATAATGAAATTAATAATAAAATCCCTAGAGAAAAAAAATATATTTTTTTTGACTCTAATTGAATTTTATAAAATAGAAAAATTGTAATAATTGATATTGCTACATCAGTAGTGTATGGTTTAGTCCTAATACCGTATTGGATAAACATAGGGGAAGAAATAATTAGCATTAATGCAATCAGCTTTTCTGTATTGTTTAAAATTTTTTCTGGAAGTATCCAGACCAATAATGCCAACAGATTTGAGTAGACTAAAAAGAAAACTACCGTATTTTGGGTAGAAAAGTCTAAAATTTTAAACACTGATTGTGCAAAAATTGTGAAAACAGGATGAGAAACAGCGCAGCATCTTAAACTATCAAGCAATGAATCGAATCTAGACCCTAGTAGTAACCAAGAATCGTCTCCATAAAAATATTGTTGCGCGTTTAAATTAATTACTGATTTACCCGTAAAAATTAAAAAAAGAATTATTGCATAAAGTTTTAAGTTATTAATTCTTTTTAACATTTTTAAACTCTCTCTTCATATAATTTTCCAATCAAACTTATTAGAACTAAGTTAAATCCGAAAATGTAAACCCCATCCATAATCATTAATGAATCCGTTTTGATTTCAAAACTAATTAGTAAACCAACTGACAATATAAAAGCGAAACTTTTCAAACTCCATATATTCTTTGTTATTTTTAAAATATACATAATTAGAAAGATTGAAAAAATAACTAAATTTATAAGTCCAAATTTATTTAATATTTGCAATACGCTTGAATGGGGTCCTGATGTAACATCTGAACTTGTGTTTTTAACTAAATTTAAATAAGCACCTGGTCCATTTCCAAATATAAGACTTACTGCGTCTGGTTTATATCCTGTGTAAAACATAGTCCATGGAAGAGTTCTGTTTAGGGGCCCACTTATAAATTCAAACCCAATTAATTCATTGTTTTCTTGAATAACATTTTGTTGATACTCGCTACTTCTATTTATATCAAAAAAAGGATCAGTTCTTTCATAAACTGGAGTGTATTGAAGAAGTAAAAATGCAAATATTATTAAACAAGATAACTGTAAAAAATATTGCTTGTAATTCATTATTAATAGTAAAAACAAAAAAAGAAATACGACCAAAACTGACCATCTTGACTGAGATAGAACTGCTGTTGTAATTGGAAAAAGGATGTATAAAAAGTTTCTTAGATTTTTATTCATATAATAATTTATTATGAAAAAACAAAAACAAAAGACTTGAAAATTAGAAAATACTTCGTAGTGATCAGCGACGCCTCTCCATGTTTGCATTTCCCCTAAAGTAATAAGCTCAGCATTTCTATTTAAAAAGAATAAGTTTGAAAATGAGTTAAAGAATTGATTAAAACCAAAAAATAAAGAAAAAAGTTGATAAAAAATTAGTATGTTTGTACCTTTCTGAATTAAAAGTTTCAATTCAGAATAAGTAAAAGTTTTTAAATTTTTTGTAACATTAAAAAAAAGTATTAATAATCCTAAATACCATATTAAAGATGGGGTATGAAATCTTGTATCAGGAAGAATTGAGACCATATATTTCCATCTATGTGGATAGGTAACATCTTTTATGTTTCTGGAGAGATCTTTTACTTCTATTTCAAATTCGTCGTCGGAGAGTTGATTTTGAGTTTCTATAATTGACTCTAAATCTTTCATCTCTAAAAATGTAAATTCCGAAATTAATAGTTTATCTTTATTTTCTTCATCAATAATAATTTTCTTCTCAATTATTTGTTGCTCCAAACTAGGTGAATAGACAAAAGAATGAATTAATGACAGTGACAAAGTTAAAAACAGAAGTAAAAATTTTTTATTATTTAAATAAAAGTTGCCATTCTCAATAATAAGAAATAGTGAGTAGTAAATTATAAAATCATAAAACCAAGGGATACCAAGGCCAGTACTTGTAAATGGGTAACACATTAGTATGAGAATCAACAAACTGTTATTTTTTGATTTTGAAGCAAAATATGCAATATTACATTTAATAAGTGAAAAAATTATAAAAACGTTAGTCATAAACTGTTCACTAAAAGAGTTTATAGTGTTGTTAATTAGCAAATAACTTGATGAAATTCCAAACAAAAATACTAAAAAAAACTTACCAAAATTAATATTTCGAAATTCAAAATATTCTTTTTTACTTTTAATTAGTGAATATACAATATAGGCAATAAAAATTTGTTGAATTATTGTCCTGTCATGTCTTGGAAAATATGTATAAAACAGATATCTAGATTCATACATATCGAAGTATCGATCTGTTACAGTGAAGTAACAAAACCTATTTTGAGAAGTTTCATTTACAATCTGTACCATAAAATATGTTTCGCTTGGTGCTTGGTTATTAAAAAATTTTAAACTTACATACTCTATGAACGCAATATCATTGCAGGATCGATAATAAATAATTAAAAGTAAAGATATTAACAATATCATTATCATATTTTTTTTATCTAAAGTATTAATTTTCATTTTTTTCTTTTTTAAGCATTAATCACAAGATTAACAACTTTAATGCTTTTTTTTATTGTAGTTATTGTTCCTTTACTTATTTATAGTTTTGTATAGTCAGATAACTCTAATTTTGCTAAGTTCTCTAAAGAGTGATTTTGTCTAACAAAGCTTATTGCATTTAATTGAACATCAACTAGATTATTTTTTTGCAGTTTAAAGTTGTCAAAAATTTTTTTTAGATCGCCTTGTTCGCAATTAATCAGAAAACCATTGAAATTGTCTGAGATAATATTGTTAATTCCGTCAATATCATTACCAATAACGATTGACCCACATGCCATCGATTCTATTAATGCCTTTGGGTTGCCTTCGTAATGAGAACATAAAATAAAAAATTTAAATTTGTTGTAATATTTAGACAAGTCTTCATTTGGTACATGTCCTATGTAGTTGATATTCAAATTATTTTGATTTATTTCATTTTGTAGCCTATCTGAATATGTGCCTGTACCAATTACATTTAGTTGAGGTAATTCATAATTTTTATACTCATCTATCAAAAAATCTAAATTTTTCTGATACTCCAACCTACCTACAAATAATATTTCTTCTTTCCTTTCAAAATTAGTATTAAAAAATTTGTTAGTGTCAACAAAATTAGGTCTCAATTTAATCTTATTTTTATTACCAAATCTTTTTTCCAGAAATGACTTATCAGACATTGAAGAAACGTTATATTGATTTGAAAATATTAGTGAAATTTTTGTGAGTAGAAAGACAAAAGTACGATTCCAGATGTTTTTGTTCTCATATATTGACCATCTTAGAAGGTCATAGCCTGTTCTAATAATTAATGGTTTCCTGTAAATAATTTTAGAAAAAATTGCAACCCAAGAACCTTTTAACTGATTGGTCTTTAAGATACTTGAGTCTTTTATTATATCTCTAAAAACAAAAGGGATGGTGAATGATTTGAAAATATTTATATATTTGTAGTCTGAAAATTTAACCCTTGTATATACTGGAAAAATTTCTATACCATCGAGATCTATTAGCTCAAAGTCTTGTCTATCACCATAAGTAACAAGGTTAAACCTAATATTATAATTTTTATAAATATACCTATAGATTTCTAATTCTCTAGATAAAATTCCAGCATTCTTCCAATCACTAAGTGAAACATTGTATGTAAAAAATAATGTTACTTTCATATTTTTAAGTTTAATGATTTAAGTATTGTTGTTTTTTCACAAATTATAATTTTGGTGATTAATTTACAATTCAATTAGATTTATTTATTGATTCAAGTTTTTTATCAATAATTTGTGAGCTTGTATACCCAAAATATAGTTTTTATTCTGTAAAAAATTTTCCAACTCAGATTTAATTGATGATCGAGATTCAACTACTAATTCCTGGTACATTTCATCATCATTTTTAGAAAAAATAGAAATTTTATAGTTTAGAAGATCTACATAAAGAGTCCTGCTTTTTTGTACAACTAAAATACTTCGTTCTTTTTTATAAAATTCATTACTCCATAAAAAAGATGCTGTAATATCATTTTGTTTAGTTAGGTTTGCAAAGTAAGTATTTGAAACATTATTAATTGTAAAAGTGTCTTTATCTTCAATTCCGATGAGATAATCAAATAAATCTAAATCATGAATGCCTACGTCTCTAAATGACGAAACTGTTTGATTAGAATCACTAATCAAAGAGCATCTTTTAAACTCTATATAGTGTGTTTTGTCATAACCAAGTATTTGCTTCAGTTCGATTATTGTACTGTTGAATCTTTCTACTAACCCGACTGATAAATTTAAATCAGATGATAATTCATTTAAATGCTCAATATCTAAAACTGCAGGTTTTTCAATTAATATTTTTATTTCTTTGTTTACGGATCTTATGTTTTTATATATTTCAAAATGGGTTTCATCAGGCGTTGAAATTATTACATGCGTAAAACTACCAAGTTGATGTAAATCAAAGTCATTTTTAAATTTTTCATCTACTACATTTATTAATGGATCTACAACCGAGTAATCAACTGAAATTTCTTCAAGGTACTTTTGATGTATTTTGCCCATTCTTCCAAAACCAAATAGGAGAACTTTAGCTTTTTGCATATATTAGTATCTCTCTACAGGAGAATTTTCAAACCACCAAACTGGATGAGTTAATACGTATAGATGCGTTTCTTTATTTTTTACTAAGTGTTCTTCTAAGAAGCCATCTTTGAATTTTCCCGAACTATCTGATATATATTTATATTTCTCCAATATATCCTCATCATAAGCTTGAAAATTAATTCCAACTTCATTTAGTCTGTTTTTATCATATGCCAACCTATTTGTCCTTGTAGGTTCGTGCGGAGCAATGTGTTTTAATGGACTGTTTAATAAAGAATCTAATATTTTTTTCTCGAGCTGAATTGATTCATATAAATTTTCTTCTGCATAATAATCTTCTTCAAAGTGTAAACCAATAATATGCCCAAGGGACTCTAGCTTGTTGAGAATTTCTTTAGAACTATAAGATAGAGTGTTGTAGTACTTGCAATGAGTTCTTACAAAATAAGTTGCTTGTACATTTAATGATTTTTCTATTTCTGCAAATTTAAGAGCATGATCTAGAGAGAAATCAATATCATGTCTTAAAAGTATGCTTTTTCCATCTGAATCTAAAGCATTAGATAAATTAACAAAATTATAATTTTCTTCTAAAGCAAAACTTAAGCAATTTTCATAGCTACTGAATTTAAATTCCATTATTTAAACTCTAGTTAGTAATTTATTTTTTATATAGATAATTTTTTTTATAATCGTTTACTAAAGTAGGAAATTTTGATTTTATATCAAATTGTTCATCACATATTAATTGTATGATTGAATTTTTATTCAAATTATATTCTTCAAAGAGTAACTGAAGGTCTTCAGTGTAAGTTACTGAAATTTTTCTTGAATTGAATTTTGATTCATCAATATAACTTTTTGAACCAATACCGCTGATGTAATTTGAACAATCATATTTCTTGCACAATTCAGTCAACAATATTGATGCGTTTAAGCCATTGCCTAAATCAAGTTCCGATTTTTTAAATATAGAAGTTGAAATTTCAAAAAATTTAAAAATATTATTCAAGTAAAACAGATTTAATTCTGATAGAAATATAAAATTTTTATCTTTTGACTCATTTAATAAATTTTTTATAAATGTCAAAGAGTCAGATTTTTTATACTGATGATCTAATGTTTTTATAATTTTATTTATAGAAAACTTATATTCCTCTCCGAGCCTCACTTGATTGATTGGCTTGTTGGTGTCAGATTTATTGACTGGTATTGTTAGATAGGAATTTTTTCCAGTGTCAATGATGTTCCTATTTATCCAATTGTTTTTAGAAAATTCTACATCATCTAATATGACATGAATATCTGATATAGCTACTTTTACAAAATATCCAAGCCAAGGAAAAAAATTAGGTTGATGTGCACTAAGATTCATAAAAATTATTTTTTATGTATAGTGCTTCTTTCTCTGCAACAGGGCAGTCTCCATTTATTCCTAATTTTTTATAAATTGGCTGATTGTAAACAACTTCGGGATAGTGTCCTTTTGTTTCATCTCTTAATCCAAGCTCAGCAAGAAAGCCTTCTTTATGAATTTTTAAATTTTCTAAACCAATCAGACAGAGTGGTTCAGCAAGTCTAAAATTGAATCCGAGATATTCATGGTTATATCTACCAATTTGTCCTTGATTTGTTATAGCTCTTATTTTTTCTCCGTCTAATTTAGAACCTTTATTTATTGTTATCATACCGCCTTCGAAGGTTGAAAAGTTTTTTGTTTTATAGAACGAAAAGGTACCCACATCTCCAAATGTGCCTGCTAGCTGATCTCCACCCATACTTACTTGTTTAGGATTCGAGGTTTTACTTGCAAAATCTGGTCGTGCTCCGAATGCCTGGGATGTATCTTCAATTACAACTAAATTATATTTCTCTGCAATCTCTAATATTTTTTTCATATTACATACTCTTCCATAAAGATGAACAGGCATAATTGCTTTTGTATTTTCATTGATCTGCGATTCGATCAAATTTTCATCAATAAGTTTTGAATCTGCTTTAATATCGACAAATACTGGTTTTCCATTACCTAGTAGTATCGAATTTGAGGTAGATATAAATGTAAATGGCGTAGTAATGATCTCAGATTCTGAATTAAGATCCATTGACATTATCGTAGCTATTAAAGCACTGGTACCAGAATTAACTACAATAACATCTTCAACATCAAAATAGTCTTTTAACTCTTTTTCAAAAATTTCTCGTATAACTTGGGGCATAAGAATATTCTAACAATTTATAATTTTAAAAATCTCTTCCGCTTCACTCATTAGTATTTTTTGATTAACCATATGTTTTTCACCTTTTTCATCGTAATAAAAGATACCTGGCCATGGATCTGCAAGGGCACGTGCTTTATCATAAATATTTTTTATTGACATGCCTTTTGAAACTTCACCATCTTCATAATTTCGTAATTTGCAAATAAATTCATTTCCAAGTTTTTTCTGCTTTTTGGGTACAAGACTTTTTTGCTTTATTCCTTCAATGAGATCGTGCAAGAGTTTAGACGATATTTCAATATTTTTATCTAAAACGTCTTTTGCAGTATATTCATCTAAAAGTTCGAATTCTTTTTGAATTACAATATTGCCACCATCAATTTCGGGCGTAAGCTCATGAATTGTTACACCTGTTTTTACTTCTCCATTAATTATTTGCCAATTTATTGCGTGAGGTCCTGAATAATTTGGGAGTAAAGAACCATGAAAATTAAAAGCAAAATCAAAAAAAGATAATATTTCTTGCTGAATAAATGCGTTGTAATTAAAGCTGATAAGAATATCACCATTAAAAGAGTAAATTGTATCTATAAAATTATCGTACTCAGGTTGATTTTTACGAATATGCCTCAATCCTCTAATCTCAAAAATATTACTCATAGAATCAGAAACAAATAAGATATCTGAAAAAAAAGATTTACAGACATTAATAAATTGTGAATAAGCCTCTAAATTTTTACTAAATAATACTGCTTTCATCAATTCCTCCCATTTTTAGAATTTGTATTAGTTTAGATTCACAAAAATCCTCAAAAGTATAATTAGATCTATATTCATTTTGATAATCATTTTCATCTGTTGCCTCAATTGCTTTAATTAAGTTAATGTTCAAATCACCATAAATATTTCCATATCTGATAACAATATTCTCAAAATAACTAGGCACTGTAATCGGGTAATTGGCTAATGTAATACAACCAGATGCAACAGTTTCACCTAACAACCTAGGGTATCCTTTGTTTTGTTTATTAACTCGCATATCCATAGTATGAACAGCAATCTTTGAAAGACACAGTATTTCGGATAATAAATTTTGATTTATTGGTCCAAGAAATGTGTGATTCAATTGCTTATTTTGACAAATTTTAATAATTTTTTTAAAGTAATTTTCGTCATTTATCTTACCAATTAACAGAATTTCATAATTTTTTACTGTTGTTGGATTAATTTGTTTAAAAAAATCTAATTGATTTTTAATTTTTGAAATGGAACCAGGAATTACTATATAATTTTTTTTTGTGATTCTTTTTGAAAATTTCTCTATATTTTTTTGAAAATAATTGTCAACAGGAGGACAAAAGTCTTCCTCGTCAAAATAAAAGTCAGCAAATTTATAATTTTGTTTATATGACATAGTTTTTACATTTATTATTTTTTTTGAAGAATCAAGAATTTTTTTATAATATTCATCTTTGTTTAATTCCAGAAGTATTGATGATCTTGCTATAACTAAATCATATTGGTTATCTAATCTATCAATTTTGATTAATTTATTATTAGAAATTTTAAATATGAATGGTTCTTGAGTATTTTTATAATGAAGCAAATGTATATCGCAATTTGGAAGAACTTTTTTGGTATATGCAGGAAAGCCTATTCCCTCTACCTGATGTAAATAAGGAGGGAACTGTAGAAATAAAATTTTAAGCTTTAATTTCGTATTATGATATTTTGAGTTTATTAAATCTAAGTAGTAAGTTATATCTGATTGTTCATCATGAAGGTACTGTGAAAAATAATTTTTCGGTGGTTCTCTTAATTTATTTATATCAGTAATCGACCAATGATTTAACTCATGATTTTTAATAATAAAATCTGTGAGATTTTTATCTAAATTAGACATTGATTCTTTCACTATTTCAAATGATATTCTTTAAAAAGAAAATAAATTCCTCTGAAATATTTTTTGATAAATAAAGCTCTTTAAATTTTCTATTTGCATTTTTTGATAAATTGTTCCTATTTTCTGGTTCACTAAGTTTTTCTAATGAATTCAACAGAGTTTTCTTTGAATGATAAAAAAGTGATACTTCTTCAGAATAATTTATAAAAAAACTTTCTGGATTCAAATCATGTATCAATGGTATTCCTAATTGGTAAAACACGAATGCTCTGCCTAGATTAGTCTTGCTTTTAAATCTAAAATTGTAATCTGTTTTATATTTTCCGAATCTAGGTGCAATGAAAAAGTTTTTTTGACTAAACATGGAATTCATTAGTCCTATATCAATTTGTTTTAAGTCTTTTTCAAAGTTTTTATATTCCCATTTTTTATGCTCTATCTCGTAATTGAGCTTCAAACTTTTCAATATTTGTTCTGATTTTTTTACATCATCAGTAATGTTGATAAATTTAATTTTTTTGCCAACTTTCCATTCATTTATTATTTTGAATGTATTTTTAAATTTGTGTAAGTGCACATGATTGCCGTGCGTTCCTAATATAATTTCATCACTGTTCTTATGTACTTTTAGTTCACAATTATTGTATTTATCTTCAATTAAATCGTAGACAAAAACATTTTCGTAGTATTTTTGCGCATAAATCTTTTCTAAGACTGAACCAACAATTACAAAATTTACCTGACTATATTTTTTATCTAAAGGTGGATTAATAAGACCAACGAGTTTAACATTTTTTCTTGAGTCATTAAAAGTATCAAGTAGCTCAAAGCTGTTTTTGGAAAAAATGACAATATCCGAGGACAACGTTGCTTCATTTAATTTGTCATCTTGGAAAACTTTAACAGATTCTTCAAGTTGTAATTGACTAATAAATTGTAAAACAAAAATTCTGTAACTTCCGACAGACTCGTCGTTTTCTTTAGTTAAAAATGTAATATTCAATTATTATCTCCATAGATTATATGTTTATTCCAAACTGTCTATTATTTTACTTACACATATTTGTATCGAATCTTGTTCTGTATCAACCACAATATCTGCATCTTTAGGTATTTCATAATCCATATCAATTCCTGTAACATTTTTTATCTTTTTGGTTTCAGAATAAATATTTTTTGGATTTCTAGCTATACATGTATCTAGCGAAGCCTTTACATAAACAAGGCTAAATTTATTTGCGTCAAATAAATTTCTGGCTTGTAATCTCAATGAGTGGTATGGAGATATAGTTGTAACTATTGGCATAACACCTGAATCAGACAATATTTTTGCTACATGGGCTATTCTTCTATTGTTTTCGTATCTATCACTTACTGAAAAACCTAGATCTTTATTTATTGTTTTTCTTAAATTATCTCCATCTAAAATATAATATTTCATAGACAGATTTGAGAGTTCAACTGCTAAATTTTCCGCCAATGTTGTTTTTCCTGATCCTGACAAGCCCGTAAACCATAAACACTTTGCATTGGCATTAGTAAAATGTTTTAATTTTTTTGGTTGTATTGAAGTGGATCTATCCAGTGAAAAATTTACATAACCAAAACCTACAGTCTCATTACTATCGATATCTATCACAATAAATTCTGCTAATTTAGGAAATTTAGAATAACTGGTTATGAGAATATACTCCTCAAGCTCAATCGTAGAATTAAAAATAATAGATGAATGTTCAATTTCGGATTTGTTTTTAGAAAAAAATCCTGTTGCTTGTTGATTGTGAAATTTAAAAATATATCTTTTTGATTTTATTTGTTCAGATTTTGAAGCCCATACAAGAGTAGTATTTAATGTATCAGATTTTAAAATAGTATTGACATCCTCAACAAGGATATCTGTATTTTGAACACTGGCTTCTGAATCAAATTTTATAGCTAAATTTTTATCTTCTTTTTTAGTTACTTTCACACTCTCGAATCCAGAAAAAATGTTTTTAATTTTAATTTTTTCATTTGATGAAAAATTTACAAACGAATCCCCAACCTTAAAGTTGTTTCCATATTTGCTTACAAAAACTATTCTATTATTTTCCTTATCTCGATCAACAAACTCAACTGGTAATAATGTAGGATGCTTGTCGGAGTCGTCTTGATTTATTGATAATATTGAATTCAGCAACGATTTTCCTTTATAAGTTTTCACAATTGTACTTTTCTTAAGAACATTATCTCCGTTAAGTGCAGAAACTGGGATTACTTGAAAGTTTGATATGGATAATTTACTACAATATTCATTTAATTCTTTACTAAGTTGAGAATAAATTTCAGTGGCATTGTCAACAAGATCAAGTTTATTTATTGCAAAAATGACCGTTTTAATTTGTTGAAATAATGAAACTATACTCATGTGATTTTTAGTTTGATTTAATACTCCCTTTGTTGAATCAACTAAAATTACTGCCACATCTGCAAGAGTTGCAGCATAAGCAGTATTTTTTGTGAACTCTTCATGACCAGGTGAGTCAATAAAAACAATATTTTTATCTTTGTAATTCAAATATTTAAATGCCAAATCTATTGTAATACCTTGACTTTTTTCATCAATTAACCCATCCAGAAGTAAGGAATAATCAATTTCATCATCGCTATCTGACTTTACTGAATCAAGATATTCACTTTGATCTTGAAATATATTATTAGTTTCAAAAAGTATTCTTCCGAGAAGGGTTGATTTACCATCGTCGACACTACCACAGGTCATCACTTTTAAGATTTCCTTCACTAGAAATACCCTTTCTTTTTCTTAATCTCCATGCTACTTTGTGTATCTTTGTCTATGATTCTTCCGTATCTTTCTGAGTATTTTGTATTAACTATCTCGTTTATAATCATATCGATGTCAGTTGCGTCACTTTCAATTCCAAGTGTAAGCGGATAACATCCCAAAGTTCTAAATCGAATATCTAATTCTATAATTTTATCAGTTTTCTTTAATTCAAATCTATCGTCATCTAATAGGTAAATCTCTTTATCTCTGATTACTGATTTTCTTTTTTTTGAAAAATAAAGATTTACAATCTCAATTTTTTCTTCTTTAATGTATTGCCATATGTCTAATTCGGTCCAATTAGACATTGGAAAAATTCTAAATGATTCTCCAGGATTATGCTTGTGATTAAAAATTTGCCATGGTTCAATTCTTTGACCAGTTGGGTTCCATCGATGCTCTTTATCTCTAAAAGAAAATATCTTTTCTTTTGATCTGCTTGGTTCTTCATCTCTTCTTGAACCACCATAAACAAAGTCATATTTACCATCACTTAATGCTATTTTTAAAGCATCTGTTTTCATAACATTTGTATAGTCTTTACTATTAAATGGCGTTAATTTTTGGGAATTAATTTTTTTACTTTCAAAAACTTTCAAATTTAGTGAATGTTTTTTTTGTAAACTATCTCTAAAAGTGATCATCTCAGAAAATTTCCAACCTGTATCAATGTGCAAAAGCTCCACACTCATATCAAGTGGAAAGAAGGCTTTTCTAAATAGATGTAGAAGAACACTCGAATCTTTTCCAATTGAATACAAAATAACTGGTTTACTGGATTGTTTAATTGTACTTCTTATAATTGAAATACTTTCTTGTTCAAGCTCTTTTAATTTATTTTCCATATTTTATAAATTGTTTTGAATTAACTTTCAAACAACATAATATTAATGATTGTGCACAAAAAAAATAATAATTATTTAGTTTTTGTAGGCTCAGGGCGAACTGGGTCCACTTTAGTTGGTCAACTGCTAAACAAGCATCCAAATATTGCAATCTCTAGCGAGTTAAGAGTTTTAACTAATGCATTAAAAAAAAATAAAAAGGTAAAAAAGTATTTAAAAAAAATAGAAAAGGTTAGTTTAAGTGAAACCAGGGTTCCTCATAAATATAAAAATGATGAACTTAATGAACAATTTAAAACTTGGCAAAAAGATTGGAAAACACCTGACGAAGAAATTATTTACAAATACCCAAAAAAAGAAATATATTTATATGGTGATAAAAAACAAGGTGGCAATACAGAGGCCTTTATTGAAAATGAAAATAAAGTATTTGAATTATTAGATGGACTGAATCTTAAGTTTTTTTCTATTGTAAGGCATCCATATTCAGTTCTTAATTCATATAAACAAGTTGGATATGAATTAAATAGTTATATAGATAAATATATAAAAATTCAAAAAAAATCTTTAGATATCATTGAAGAACAATCTGGATTAATAATATATTACGAAGAACTTTTAAGTAACCCACAAAAAGTCTTAAATAATATGTTTAACTTTTTAAATGTAGAATTTGATACTGATTTTATTTCAGATGTAACACAAATAATTAATACAAGAAAAAAAATAAAAAATGAATCTATTCCTGAAAATTTAAAGAAAAAAGTAGATACAGAATTACCTGGGTTAATTGAAAATTATAAAAATTTAAATGAACAACAACATTTAAATTAAAATGTTTTACTCATATGCAATATAATTAAATCATGCAATACGATATTGTCTTATAATATGTGCTTCTTATTAAACCTATATAAAAAAAATAGAGATGGAACATGAAAAACTTAAAAGATTTTAAAAAAGGTTTTACATATATTTTAAACCTAAATATTAAAAACAAAAAAAGGAAGTTTTTTGTATCTATTATTTTTGCCAATTCAATTGTTGTCTTGGATATACTGATCATATTTTTAATTTCATACCTTATTACAAATAGCCCCTTGCCTCAGCAACTATTGTTTTTAGAAAGAATAGATAATTTTGAATATTATCTTCCATTACTCGGAGCTATAAGATTCTTGTTTATCTATTTAGACCAAGTCAACAGAGAGAATTTGAGAATTAATTTAAACAATAGAATAAAGAACGGTATTGTGGAAACCCTATTCAAAGAAAAGAATATATCTTTATCAGATGCATCATTTATTTTGAATGTTAAGTCAGAAAAACTTGGTGTACTTATAAGAGACTCCATTGGCTTATTTGTATATTTTGTACAATTGATATTATTTTCAATCTATCTTTTGTATATAAACTTTTCATTTACGGTTTATCTGTTTTTGTTAATACCTGTTTTATACATTCCAATCTCGATAATTCAAAAAAAAACTGCAGTGAATTCAAATAAATATAAAAAATCATTAGAAGTCCTAAATTTTAAGGTTGAACAAATTGTCAATAATTATTTTCTCATTAAGATATTTCAAAAAGATGATGAGGAATTAAATCGATTTAATAAAGAAACCGAGGATTATAAAATCTCTCATTTGAAACTTTTAAAAGGTGATATTGCAATTTACCAATTACCAAATTTTGTAGCAATTACAATCTTCATTATCCTATTACTACTTCTCTCAGAGAATGAATTTTTAACTTTAGAATATTTAGGTTTATCATTAAGACTATTTCAAGTTCTAGGATTAGTTAATTTAAATCTAAATCAAATAATTAAAGGAGTTCCTTTTATAGATAGTGGCAATGTCGAACTAGTTGAGTCAATTCGCATGGGAGGGAACCATCAACTTAGCAAAAACTTAGACTCTAAAACAGCTTTTCATCTCGATAATGTTAATTTTACATTTAGAAATAGTAATAAAAACTTATTCACAAATTTAAATTTAAAAATTCTAAAAAATAAACATACAATTATTACTGGCCCAAATGGATCCGGTAAAAGTACATTGATTGGAATATTGTCCGGAATATATTCACCAAATTCAGGAACAGTAAAAACATATTCAAATTCGTTTGGATATGTCGGCACAAAACCATTTATATTTACTGGTACTTTAAAAGAAAATATTATGTATGGTGTGCAAACCGATGTATCTGATTCAGAACTCACCAAGTATCTATTAGAATTTGAAGTCTTTTCAGAAAAAGAGAATTGCGATCTTTATTTAAAGATTTCACAAAATTCTTTGTCTAGTGGACAGATTCAAAAAATCAACTTTATAAGGCTAATGATACAAAAACCGGATATTATATTCCTAGACGAAGCTACTTCAAATTTAGACTTGAAATCAAAAAAACTTGTTTTTAGTAAACTTCGTTCTCTTTCGTCAACAATAATAAATGTCACACACAATATTGACGATTTCAAATTCTGTGATGATGAAATTAACCTTATCTAAAAACAAATAGTCGCTAAAAAGGGACAAGTTAATTTATTATGTACAACAAAGAAATAAGATTAACTTTGGTATCGAAGATTAAAAAAATATTAAAAATAAAGTTCGAAGTTTAGCTTATATATACCTCTCTTTTTTAGTTAAAATCATTTATATGTCTCGAGATATCAAACTTTCAGTTCCAGATTTAGGCAAAGAAGAACTCAAAAATGTCACCGAGGTACTTGAAAGCGGTTGGTTGGCTCCAGGTAAATTTAATAATCTTTTGGAAAATCAATTTATAGATTTGATCGGTTCAAAGTATGCCCTATCTATGAATTCATGTGCATCTGCACTTGAAATAGCAATTAAGGCGCACGACATAAAAGGAGAAGTAATAGTTCCAAGTTTTACATGGGTTGCTAGTGTAAATGCAATAGTTAATAATGGTGCTACACCTGTTTTTTGTGATATTGATTTCGATTATAGAAACACAACTGCTGATTTTATTGAACCACTAATTAATAGTAAAACAGAAGCTGTTATGGTAGTTCATTTCGGAGGTCAGCCATGTGACATGACACCGATATATAATTTGTGCCAAAAATACAATCTACTTTTAATAGAAGATAGTGCGGAAACTTTAGGAGCAAGTGTTGATGAAAAACAAGCTGGTTCATTTGGTATTGGATGTTTTTCATTTTTTCCTACTAAAAATATAACAACCGGAGAAGGGGGGATGTTCACTTGTAATGACGAGAAAATTTTTAAGGTAGCAAAGAGTTTAATAGGCCATGGAATTGGTACAACAACACTAGAAAGAAATAATAAGGTAGCTTGGTATAGAGAAGCAATTAGTTCAGGCCATAATTTTAGAATGTCCAATATTCATGCTGCGATAGGCCATGCACAATTTAACCGTCTTGACGAAATGAATAATAATAGAAAAAAGTCTGCAGACTTTTATAATAATTTACTTTCTGATAAAAATCGCGGTGTTGCCATTCCTCAAGTTGGAAATAATAGAGAACATGTTTATCAAATGTACACAGTAACTGTTGATGAAAAAATTCGAAATGAAGTAGTTGAGCAATTAAACAGAAAAGGAATTGGTGCAAGTGTTCATTTTGACCCTCCTGTACATAAACAGGAATACTATCAATATATAAAAAGTAAGACTTCTCTAGAAAATACAGAAAAGCTTTCTAATTCTATAATAACTCTTCCTATGTATCCAACTATTAAAGAAGAAGATATGCGATATGTTGTTGACGAAATATATAAAATTATTAAAAATTAACGTTGATTAGCTATTTCATCTTCGTTCTATTTAATTTTTTAAACTTTCTTATTTACAAAAATGCATCTTTTGATTTCGATTCGGCAAGCCATATTTATGCTGGAAAGAACAATCGTAGATTCTCACACTCTTATAGGTTTGGAGTAAAACTTCCAATTATTAAACTTTATGAAATTTTTTATAATAAGTTAAATTTTGAAAATAATTTTTATAGATTTGTAAATTTTCTATTGATTAATACATCTGTTCTGATAATTTATTTTTCACCAAAATATATTGATACTAGTAACACTTCAATATTTCTTTTTCTTCTAATCATTAATAGTCCTTGGTTGAATCCTTCAACTTCTTCTTCTGAAATGTACGAGTCAGTGATTTTAATTTTATTAATTTCCTTGCCTTATTTATTACAAAATAATTTATTGATTCTTTCAATCCTTTCCTTTGGTGTTTTTATACTTATTTTTTTTAAGTACATAAATTTAATTTATTTATTTCCAATAACATTTTATTATTTAGAACTTGGCTACAACTTATATATTTTGTTTTTTGTTTTTGCCATTCTCATCCTATTTAGTTTTTCAACATTAAAAAAATCAAAAAAATATATAAGGTCTCGGAGAGGATTTTTTAATATAAAAACACTTAAGTTTATTTTAAGCAATAAAATTTTTATCATTACCTATTCATCTTTAATAATTTTTGTATTTTTTAACGCTGACATAGTAGGTCAGCTATTTATAGGAACTTCATTATTAATAACTTTTTTGCAGAAACAGTTTTTTTCCTATTTTTTAATAAACACATCGACACTTTTAATATTTTTTAATTCACAAAATTCCACTTATGTGGAATCGGATAAATTGTTTTTAACCTTTTGTCTATCTGTTATAACATTCTTATCAATAATAAATTATTACGATTTTTTCAAAACAAAAGATTTTTTTGTTTTAGTAAGAAGTGTGCAGAGAGAAGATGTTTCAGGAGACAAAAAAATATTAAATGAACAAGTCAAATACATAAATAAATTGATATCAAACAATGAAAAATGTTTTTTTCTTGGAACAGATACACCATTATTACTTGAATTAAGTTCTATAAATTTAGTAAATAATTATTTTAACCAAAACCATTTGTACTATTGGTCTGGTGTTGATGATCCTGTGTATGAAATATTATCAGAAATAAAAACCAATTCCCCGGTATTTATTCTTGTTTCTAGAGAGATGGATTTCTTTAGTTTAGATGAAATTGAAAAATTAGAATATGTTCTATTGAAAGATGTCAGTCATCTTAAAATTTATAAAAAAATTACTGTTTAATCTTATAAGATCCAAATTTCATTCTTAAAGAAAAAATTAATACTTCAAAAATTCCAAAAAATAATTTATTAAACGCTGAATATTTTGAATTTCCAAAACTTCTTTCTCTATGTGTTACTATCACTTCAATTATTTTATGTGCTCCGCGATTAATAGTTATGAGTGGTAAATATCTATGGTCATTTTTATACCATGGAAGATTTTCTACAAATTCTTTTTTAAAACAGACAAATGACCCACTACTGCTACGTAGGGGGGAGTTAAAAAGTAACACCATTAGGAAATCATAAATAATTGATGCTAGTCTTAACACTCTTCTATGTTTTCTTACTTCCCTTATTCCCATTATTAAGTGAGGCTGTAAGAGAATTATTTTATTAAAAAATAAATTTAAGTCTTTAGGATTATCCTGAAGATCAGAATCCATTCTAATGATGTAGTCTGTCTTACATTGATTGAAAGCTTTTTTAAAAGCCCCAGTTTGTCCAGAACGTTTTTCTAAGTTAATTATTTTAAAATTTTCAAGTTTATTTATAAATTTACTTATATAAACATCTCCCCCATCGTCAGAATTATCATTTACAAAAATAACACTTACGTCGATATCTTTAGGTTTGTTTTCAAGTGCATTTAGAAGCTCATTAGATAAAATTTCTAAGTTTTTTTTCTCATTATGGAACGGGATAACAATTGTTGCTGATAACATACTAAAACTTTACTGTACTACTATTCAAACCTATCATTATTAGAAAGTCTTTTATTTGGCTGTTTTTCAAATTCATAATTAAGTATCTCAATGCTTTCTTTTTTACAAATTACAACCGGATTTATTCCCTTTGTGAGTATTGTTTTTCCAGGCGTACCCTGAAACGCAAGTTCTGAAATTTTTGCAGAATATATTCTTACTTTTTCTCCTTGAATTAATCCCCAAGCTCCAGGATAAGGTTTTGTTATTGCCTTAACAATTCTTAAAATCTTTTCTGCATCATTATTATGAAAATCTAAATACCCATCTGCGTCACTTCTTTGGTGCCAGTAAGAAGCATTGGCTTCATTTTGTTTTTTTCCAAAATTATTTTCTCTTACCATTTTTATGGACTCCAAAAGCATTTTTGGAAATATTTTATTAGCTTTTTTATGAAGAGATTTTATGTCATCGTTATCTAAGATTTCTATTTTTTGCTCTTTAAGTATATTTCCCGTATCAATTCCTTCATCTGTGAAAATTGTAGTTAGGTAGGCAAACTTTTCACCATTGATGATTTGCCAATTCAGAGGCGAACCCCCTCTATATTCTGGTAATTTCCCTGCATGAAGATTAATTGTTCCAATTAGTGGTATATCTAATAACTCTTTTTTTAATATTTGTCTAAATCCTGACAACACAAACAGTTCTGGGCTAAGATTTTTGATTTTAGATATAGTATCAACATCATTGATGTTATCCGTAATTATTAGGTTTAGATTTTGTGATTTTACTAGTTCAATTATCTCAGCTTCATTATCATGACTTAATACTACAGACTTAATTTCACTTTTATTTTCTATAAGTGTTTTGAGGATAATTAAACCTCTAAGTCCATTTAAAAATAAAATCATTTTATGAAAAGTTATTTTTATTGTTTAGCTTGAATTCAACATATTCCTTGATTGCATCTTCAAAACTGTAACTTGGCTCAAATCCGATAAGATCTTGAACTTTTGAATTTGATAGTGTTCCCCTTTTTGGTCTGAATTGATCTCTTTCTTGAATTTCGTATTTTATATCAGGTATATATTTCTTAACTTCATGAATAAACTCAATTATTGAGTGAGATTTACCATTGGTAATATTAAAAATTTCATTCTCACCTTTTTCATGAATAGCAGTTTTGATAAATCCATCTGCTAAATTTTTAACATAAGTGAAATCAAGCCTTTCATCTTTTCCATGAACATTTATTACTTCGTTGTTAATTGCCCTATCAATAATTATTTGTGAAATTCTATTGTTCATATCTGTAGGCCCAAATACAGCTGAAGGCCTTACAATAGTCCAAGGTATTTTAAAGAACAGCCCCAGTCCTTTTGTTGTAATTTCCCCAGCCAATTTTGCGGTGCCGTATATTTCTATCGGATTTACACTACTATTTTCATTTACTTCTTCTGATTCAAAGTTCCCATAAACCATACTTGAAGAAGTGTAAACAAATCTTTTAAGATCATAATTTTCAATAGAATTACAAATTTGTAATATATTTGATGTTGCCGAAACGGAACTTTCAAATGCTTCTTCAACATTTAGATTATTTAGTTTAGCCAGAGGTAAAGAAGCTAGATGGAAAATGTACTCAGGTCTATGATCTTCAATTATTTTTTGTAAAACTCCATAGTATTTTGCATCTCCTCTTTCTATTATGATATTATCTAAATAGCCAACTAGTCTTTCTTTTCTATAGTCTAAAAAATTTTTACTTGTGAAATTTACATATCCACCAAAATTGTCAAAACAAACAACTTTATCGACAACTTTTTGATCTAACAAGGATTTGGCAATTTGAGAGCCAATAAATCCTAGTCCTCCTGTGACTAATGCTTTTTTCATAGGTTTATAATAGCAATCATTGCCTTAAAACCTTGAAGTAAATTTTCTTAGTTATGAAGAACTTTCAATGAGCAACTTTAAACAGATGCATAATTTTTAAGAATATTATGATATTGTTTTTTATAATTCTCAAAAGCAATTATTATCTTTTCATCTATTTCGTCACTTACGGCCTTTTGTGAAGGATTTTTAGTTACTAAAGATTTAAGGTTTTCAATATCAAAATTGTTTTCTATTAATTTATTCAATTGTTCCATCTGTAAGTCAAAAAGCTTTGAATTAATATCAAACAAAGTATCGCTAACATCGACTTCAAGTAATTCTTTATAAATTTCATACCCAACATCAATGTTTTCATCTATAAAGTGAGTTGTTACTCCTTGGGGAAGATTGTTGTAAATAGCCCATTTCAAGTTGTCTAATCCTCTGTTTTCAGGAAGAACTCCTGGATGAAAATTTATTATTCCACTTGAAAAGCAATCTATTACATTTTTGTTTAAAATTCTTGCTCCCAAAATTATTCCATGGCTTGGTTTAATCTTTTTTAAAAATGATACAACCTCCTCGGAGTTGTGATTTTCTACCAATGAATTCCAACCATACTGATTCGCTAATTTAGAAGGTTCAATAATTTCAGTTTCCAATACAGACACCCTATGTTTTGACTGTCTAAATTTTAACTCTACTTTAGGACTTGCAATTACATATACATCTTCAATACCCTTACTTTTTATTAACTGCATACCCTTTAAAGATTTTTTATGTGGAAAATCATAAATAAACAAAACTAATTTCATATAGACCTAGTCTAATTTTACATTAAGAAAAATTATTTATACCTTTTGAACTACAACTTGTGAATTAAGAATAGAAAAATTAATAATTATTTTGATCCGATTAATAGAGAGCTTGTTTTAAAAAAATTAGTTAGTTTATGACGTTTAGGTTTGAAAGGCTGTTAATTAAATTGTTTATCCTGACAAATCTAAAGAACTTAAATCAAGCAAAAATATTTGACCTGTATAAGTAGATATTATTATATTTCCATTTTTGTCATTCTTTACAACAACAGGTGCCACTTTAATTAATTCTGACCTTGTCCTGAAAACATTGTCTCCAGATTTATTGATTATAAATATTTCAAAGGTACATTGATCTAGAAAAAAGAAATATTCATTCCATCCAGGCAATGATTCTGATTTATGAATTGCACCACCAATATTTGCACATCTTTCATCAACAGAGGCGTGAGAATATATTGGCTTTACTTCATAATCCCAAAATTTACCTATTTCATCTTTTGCGTAATAAAACTCACCTTCCTTATGAGGCCATCCAAAAAACTTTGG
>CEUJ01076368.1_pt1 | contig 21913 bp, 19 predicted proteins | sample 361531 | NCBI WGS metagenome assembly CEUJ01 (sample SAMEA2622842, study PRJEB7988) | marine metagenome | biome: marine biome (ENVO:00000447); feature: marine epipelagic mixed layer (ENVO:xxxxxxxxx); material: "saline water (ENVO:00002010), including plankton (ENVO:xxxxxxxx)" | depth 140 m | reverse complement strand
AATTGTGGTTTAAAAAAATATTTGCTTAAAAATCGCCCAAAAATAATTACTGAATTCGATATTCTTTGTTCTACTTATCCTCGAAATAAAAAAATAACAATTACAGGCACAAATGGAAAATCTACAAGTTGCGAGATGTTATATAAAATTTTTAAATTAAATAACTTAGATGTTAGATTAGTAGGTAATATTGGAAACCCTCCTTTATTAGAAAAAAATATTAAGAAAAAAACGATTTTTATAATTGAAGCGTCATCTTATCAAATATATTATAGCAACTATCTTAAATCTAATTATGCTGCAATTCTAAATTTAGATACTGATCATTTGGAAAGACATGGAAGTATAAATGCATATGCTAAAGCAAAGCTAAAATTAATTTACAATCAAGATAGATACACACATTCGTTTATTGAGAAAAATAATAAATTAATCAATAAATATATTTTAAATAAAAATATTAAATCAAATGTAAATAGACTAAAATTTAATAAAGAAAATTTTTTTAAAAGAAAAATTAAGAACGTTTACTTACACGATAAAAATAACTTCAAAAATATACATTTTGTTTATGCAATATCAAAAAAATTTTATATCTCGGATATAAAAATATTTAAAGCCTTAAATAAATTCAAAGGTTTAGATTTTAGAAAACAAATAATATATAATGAAAATAATTTAAAAATCATAAATGACTCTAAATCAACAAGTTTTTCATCGACCAGTGCACTTTTGGATAATAATGAAAATATACATTGGATAGTTGGAGGAATGTATAAAAAAGGAGATATTTTAAAATTAAGTAAAAAATATTATAAAAATATTTTTGCATATATAATTGGTACAAGTAAAAAATTTTTTATAAAACAATTAAAAAATAAAATAAAATTCAAATATATAAAAAATCTCAAAAAAGCTATTTTAATAATAAATAAAAAAATAGAAAATGATAAGAAATTAAATACAATTTTGTTTAGTCCAGCTGCAGCCTCTTTTGACCAATTTAAAAATTTTGAAGAAAGGGGAAAATATTTTAACAAACTTGTAAAAAAAATTATTTTAAAAAATAAGCATGATCTATAAATTTGACATATACGATAATTATTATAGCTGGTGGAAAAATATTGATAAAACTATTCTAATATTTGTTATTTCCTTCTTTATAGCTGGTCTATTTTTTTCTTTAGCTTCAACATCTCTTATTGCTTCTGACAGATTAAATACAAATTCTTATTATTTCTTTGTTAAGCATTTGTCATTTATTTTATTAGGATTTCTTATTATGTTTGTATTTTCATTAATTAAAGAGGAATTATTAATAAAAATTTCAATTGGTTTATTTATTTTCTCTTTGATATTATTGTTTTTAGTTCCATTAATTGGTGAAGAAGTCAAAGGTTCAAAAAGATGGTTAGACCTTCCATTTCTACCAAGATTTCAACCTGTTGAGTTAATTAAACCATTTTATATAGTAATACTTGCATCTCTATTAAATTATCAAAAATATAATTTATATTTTAAATATTTTTTATCTTTATTAACAATAATACCGATCGTATTACTTTTGATGTCCCAACCAGATTTAGGACAATCAATTTTAATTATTTTAACATGGTTAGTTTTAATTTTTATTTCAGGAATTAATTTACTTATATTTTTTGGATTATTTGGTTTTTTTATTACTATAATTTCATACTTAATATTCTTTGTTGAAAAATTTAATTATATTAAAATAAGAATAGCATCTTTTTTTGATAATAGCTCTAACAGCTATTCACAGGCTGAAAAAGCTTCTGAGGCAATAATTGATGGAGGTTTTTTTGGAAAAGGGATAGGTGAGGGAACATTGAATTCAAAAATACCAGAAGCACATACTGATTTTATTGTCTCTGTTATTTCTGAGGAATTTGGAATTATCATTATCCTTTTAATAATGTTGGCCTTCATATTTTTTGCATATAGAATTTTTAAAAAAATTAGAGAAATAAACGATAATATATTCAAAATGACTCTTACAGGATTAATTTCAATACTACTGATGCAAGCTTTTGTTCATGTAGGTGTCAACTTAAGAGTTTTGCCAACCACAGGAATGACTTTGCCCTATTTAAGCTACGGAGGTTCCTCAATAGTTAGTATATCTATTATTTCTGGAATAATTTTAAATTTAACCAAGAGAAGGGTTTTTAATTGAAAACAGTTTTAATCTCAACAGGTGGCTCAGGTGGTCATGTGATTCCTGCACTAAATATATATGATCATTTAAAAACCAAACATGATGTAAGGCTTTATACAGACATAAGAGGAGCAAAGTTTATACCAAAAGAGGTTGATAAAACTATTTTTGAGGTAAAAAAAATACCCGAAAAAAAATACTTATTTTTATTAAAAGTCTTATTTTTAACTTTTGCTTTCATTAAAGCTATAATTCATTTTAGTCAAAATAAATTTGATATTGTTGTAAGTACTGGAGGATATATGTCATTGCCAATAGTATTAGCTGCAAAATTATTTAAAAAAAAAATATTTTTATTTGAACCAAACTCAATTATTGGAAGATCAAATAAATTTCTCCTAAAATTTACAAATAAAATTTTTTGTTACGATAAAAATATAATTGGTATTGATAAAAATTATAAAGACAAAATTATTGAACTTTCACCAATCTTACAAAAATGCATGTATATAAAAAAAAACCTAAATTATACAGATAATAAAAAAATAAAAATATTAGTGGTAGGTGGAAGTCAAGCATCTCTATTTTTTAGTCAGAATTTAAAAAATGAAATAATAAAACTATCATCAAAAATTAATTTAGAATTAACACAACAATTATCCTCAGGTTATAATATTAATAATTACAAAAAAGATTATGAAAAAAATAATATAAAAAATAATCTATTTTTTTTTGAAGAGAACTTTTTGTGTAAAAATAGCAATTTTGATATTGCAATAACAAGATCTGGAGCATCCTCATTAGCAGAACTTTGTCACTTAAATATCCCATTTATTGCTGTTCCATTTCCATCCGCAACCGATAATCATCAATTATTTAATGCTAAAAGATATGCTGATCTGAATTGTTGCTGGATATTAGAAGAGAAAAACTTTAATTCTGGTGATATATACAAAAAAATTATCGAAATTATGAATAACAAAAATGAGTATATTGAAAAGAAAAATAATTTAAAAAAACTTAGTGAAAATATTAGTTGGGAAAATTTAAACAAAAAAATAATAAGCTATTTAGATGAAAATTAGTCTAGGAAAAAAAGAAATTATCCACTTTATTGGAATCGGTGGAATAGGAATGAGTGGTTTAGCATTAATAATGAAAGACTTGGGATTTAATGTAAAAGGCACTGATCAACAAAGTGGCAAAAATATTGATAGATTAAAAAAAAATAAAATTAATATTCAAATAGGACATAAGAAAAAAAATTTAACGAATGCTACTATAGTTGTTATTTCATCAGCAATTAAAAAAAATAATCCTGAATATTCTCAGGCAAAGAAAATGAAAATACCAATTTATAAAAGAGGAGAAATGTTGGCAAATATTGTCTCACTTTATAAAAATGTTGTAGTGGCTGGTTCACATGGAAAAACAACAACAACATCTATTGTTTCAACTATTTTCTCAAAATCAAAACTAGATCCAACGACAATTAACGGTGGTGTAATAAATTCCATTGGAAACACCGCCAAACTTGGCAAGGGAGAATGGTGCGTGTTAGAATCAGACGAGTCTGATGGTAGTTTTTTGCAACTTCCGTTTACTTATGCAATTATAACTAACATAGATGATGAGCACCTTGAACATTATGGAAAAATTGATAACCTAAAAAAAAGTTTTATTAAATTTGCAGAAAAAACCCCTTCCTTTGGAAAAACTCTTCTATGTTTAGATGATAAAAATAATAGGTCAATTTTAAATAAAATTAAAAACCAAAATATAGTTACTTACGGACAACATGAAAAATCGAATTTTAGAATTAAAAATATTAATCTTCTAACAAATATTTCTAAATTCGATATAGAGATCAATTTACCAAATCAAAATAGGAAAATAATAAAATCTTTACAAATTCCACTTATTGGCATTCATAATATAAAAAACTGTTGTGCTGCAATAGCAATAGCAATTCTTATGGGTATTTCTGTAAATTTAATCAAAAAAGCTATTTTTGAATTTAAAGGTGTTCAAAGAAGATTTAATTTTATTTTTGAACATGAAAAAAGCATTTATTTTGATGATTATGCCCATCACCCAACCGAAATATACGAATTACTAAAGTCTGTTAGAGATGTTTATAAATCAAAAAAAATAATATCAGTATTTCAACCACATAGGATTTCGAGATTAAACGCTTTAAAAAAAAGATTTACAAAATGTTTTAAATATTCAGATCAAGTTATATTATGTCCAATTCACAAGGCTGGAGAAAATCTAAAATTAAAATTTCAATATTATAACTTTGCAAAAGACATAATTAAAAATTCAAAAGTTGATTTAATAATGATAAACAATGAGCGGGAGCTGGCGAAGTTTGCTAAGCAAAATATATACGGCGATATGATTGTGATTGGCATGGGGGCAGGAACTATATCTAATTGGATGCGAAATTTACAAAATTTGATTTAATGACATTAGATGATTTACAAAAAATTGAATTCTCCGATAATTCTCGATTAAATTTCAATCATAACTTATCACGTATGAATTGGCTAAATATAGGAGGTATTACAAAGATTTTTTTATTAGCGAATTCTTTAAGGGATCTATCAACTTTTCTAAAAAAATATGAAAAGAGGGGTAAAATTTTTATTTTAGGTGCTGGATCTAATATACTTTTTGATGACGATATTTACGACGGAGTAGTAATCAAACTTGGTAAGAATTTTAATAATATATCAAAATTAAATAAAAACTTAATAATTTCTGGAAGTTCTTGTTTAGATAAAAAGGTCTCCGAATTTGCTATGGAAAGTGAAATTGATGGTTTTGAATTCTTATCGTGCATACCAGGTTCAGTAGGTGGAGGAATAAGGATGAATGCGGGTTGTTATGGTAGAGAGTTTAAAGATATAATCGTATCAGTTCAAGCTATTGATTTTAATGGTAATATTTTAACAATACCTTCTTCAGATATTAAATTTCAATATAGATCAAGTAATTTATCAAAAGATTTAATTTTTTTAAGTGGAACTTTTAAAGGAAATACTTCGAAAAAAGAAATTATAAAAAAAAAAATTGAGAGCTTGAAAATTAAAAAAGAACTCTCACAACCCCAGAGAGTAAAAACAGGAGGCAGTACTTTTAAAAATCCTATACATCAAACAAATAAGAAAGTATGGGAATTGATAAGTAAGTCAATCGACATTAAAGAGGTAAATAAAATGTTTGGAGATGCCACACTTTCCATAAAACATTGTAATTTTCTTATCAATAAAGGAAAAGCTTCATCGAGAGATATGAAAAATCTTATCAATTTTATAAAAGAAAATGTATATAAGAAAACAGGGGTTAATCTTGAATTAGAAATAATTTTAACTTCATCTAAATGAAAAAAAAAATATTAATTTTGGCAGGAGGTTATTCTAAAGAAAGAGAAATAAGTATTCAAACTGCTAAAGCAGTGTTTGGTCAAATTAAAAATGATTATAATTGTAAGATATTAGACCCATTAAATGGATTTATAAAAGAAATAAAAAAATTTAAACCAAATGTCGTATTTAACGCTTTACACGGAAGATATGGTGAAGATGGATATATCCAGCTTATATTAGAAAATGAAAAAATTAAGTACACACACTCCGGTGTAAGTGCATCATCGATATGTATTAACAAAATAGTTTCAAAAAAAATTTTTAACAAACATAAAATACTTTCGCCAAAAGCATTGATATTTAAACCAGATTTAAAAAATAATTTTCAGAAAATTTTGCAACAAGTAAAAAAAGTATTAAAATTTCCAGTGGTAATAAAACCAATAAATGAAGGGTCAAGTGTAGGAGTTTATATCTGCAATGAATTCAACTTTTATAGCAATTTAAAAAAACTTACTAACGAAAAAGAAATATTAATTGAAAAGTATATACCAGGTAGAGAAATACAAGTTGCAATTATGGGAAATAAGAGTTTGGGAACAATAGAATTGGTTCCTAAAAGAAAATTTTATGACTATAAGGCAAAGTACGACAAAAAAGCTAAAACAAAGCATATACTTCCAGTAGATCTTCCGTCAGAAAAATTAAATGAGGTAGAGAATTTAGCTTTAAAAGCTCACAAAATTACTGGATGCAAAGGGATAACTCGTAGCGATTTTAGATATAACAACAATAAATTTTATTTGTTAGAAGTAAATACACAACCTGGACTAACAGAACTGTCTTTAGTTCCAGAAATTGCAAAGTTTAAAGGAATTTCTTTTTACAATTTAATAAAATGGATAATTAATAATGCTTCAATTAATAGATAAAGGTAAAATTTATTTTTATGTTATTATTCTTTTTATTTTATTGAGTATACATAATAAAAATTCAATTTATTATTTTAGCAATTTTTTTAAAATCCAAAGAATTATTTTAAATAGTGATTTAGATGAAAATTATAATAAAGAAATAATAAATTCCTTAAATAAATACTATAACTTCAACATCTACACAATCAACCAAGATGACTTAATAGAAACCTTTGACAAATATAATTTAATAAATGAGTTTTCCGTAAAAAAAGTATATCCTTCATCTATTCAAATACACTTAAAAAAAACAAATTTATTAGCATCTTTTATAGAAAATAATCAGAAAATATATCTAGGGGAAAATGGTAAAAAAATAAAAAAAAAATTAGATAATAACGATTTACCAAAAATATTTGGGAAATTCAAAATTGATGAATTTTTTAACTTAAGAAACCAGTTAATAAAAAACGGTTTTAATATAAGTAATTTCAACAAGTTTTATTGTTTTAAATCTAATAGGTGGGATTTAGTTTATAAAGACCAATTATTAATAAGGCTACCAATAAGTGAAATAGATCTGTCGATTAGTAAACTTAAAACATTTATTGAAGATCCAAATTTAAAAAATATCAAAACAATTGATATGAGAATTAAAAATAAAATAATAATTTCATGAATACAACTAAAACATCTTTACCAATAATGGAACTTGGATCAACATATGTGCGTTTAGCCATATTTAGTAATTTAATACCAAATCAGAATTTATATTTTGAAGAAAAATTTGACTTTACAAGAGATGCTCAAGATGTGAATCAAAAAATTTTTAATTTAATTACAAATGCTGAAAAAAAATTGGGAAATCATTTAAATGAAATTTTAATGTTAATAGACTCATCTACTGTTAATTCATTAGATTACACTATTCAAAAAAATTATGATAAAAAGTTAATTACTTCTCAAGATATTGATTATTTAATTAATGAAAGTAAAAAAATTATTAAAATAAATAATAAAGAAAAAGAAATTTTACATATTATAAAATCAAAATTAATTTTTGACGGAGAAGTAATAGAAAATTTAGAAAAAATATCAAAAAATGTAAATAAGATAACTTTGGAACTTAAATTTATAATGGTAAATAAGACAGTATGCGAAAAAATTAAGAATTTATTTTTTGAAAAACACATTACCCTTAAAGAAATATTTTGTACTAGCTTAATTAAATCACTTGGATTAATTGAAAAATTAAATATTTCTGGATATAGTTCATTTATTGATATTGGTTTAAAAAAAAGCTGTCTTACAATATTTTGGGACAATAAACTTCTATATTTAAACAATATTCATATTGGAGGAGACCATGTCACAAAAGACATTTCAAAAATTTTAAAAATAGATTATAGAATAGCCGAAGCTCATAAGATAAAATTTTCAAAAAATGTTGGCAATAAAGAAAACAATTTACTCAAAGATATTATTAATGCGAGATTAGAGGAGATAGTTGAATTACTATTTCTAAAATGTCCACTTATTGAAAATAAAAAATTAAATTCTGATTTAAATCTTTATTTTATTGGAAATGGATCAAAGGTATTAAATGAGAACCTTTTAAGTTTTGGAAGTGAATTTAATTTTATTAATGAAATGTCCATAATTGATGAGAATAAACATGATGTGCTAGAAAGTGCTATAAAATTTGTTAAACGAGTAGAAAAAATTCAACCAAAGAATTCTATTTTAAACCTTGAAAATAAAGGTTTTTTTGAAAAATTTTTCGAATATTTTTCTAGAAAATAGCAATTTTCTGTAACATAAGTTGTTTGTTTTTATGTAATGATATTATGTATAAATTTTTACATGTCTATTTTAAATCAAAAAACAATCGCAAAAAGTATAATTTTTAATGGCATAGGCCTTCATACTGGGAATAAGGTTCAATTAAAACTTATTCCTGCAACCCCAAATACCGGAATTATCTTTAAAAGAGTTGATCTTTTAAAAAACAACATGGTTTTCCCTACGTTTGAAAATGTGAGTGAAACCACTCTTTGTACAACCATATCAAATAGCCAAGGTACAAAAGTTTCTACGATTGAACATCTTATGGGAGCATTATACGGAATAGGTATAGATAATTTAATTGTTGAGATAAATTCTCAAGAATTGCCAATTTTGGATGGATCAGCAAAGGTATTTGTAGAAAATATTTTATCAGCAGGTATTAAATCTTCAACTGCACCAATTAAGTTAATCAAAATAAATAAAAAAGTCACATACACAGATGGTGTTAGACATATTTCTCTTGATCAATCAAAAGTTTCTTCAGAAATTGATTTTGAAATTAAATATGAGAATAAAATTATACAAACTCAAAGAAATAAAATTAATGTATTTAATGACGATTTAAAAGATATATTTTATTCAAGAACATTTTGTCTATACGAAGATGTAGAAAAACTTAAAAAAGTAGGATTAGGTAAAGGTGGTAGTTTAGAAAATGCATTAGTTGTTGATGATGATAAAATCTTAAATATAGGTGGATTAAGAAATTCAAATGAGTTTGTAAATCACAAAATACTTGATTGTATGGGAGATTTATACTTGTCAGGATATAGAATTGTTGGCTCACTTACAACTTCTCAGGGTGGTCACGAACTAACAAATAAGATACTCAGAAAACTTTTTTCAGATAATTCTAATTTTACAGTGATAGAAATCAAGGAAAAAACTTTACCATATCAAATTTTAGATAGATCTGATCTAAAATCAATCGCATAAAAATAGTAATTTTTTTATTTTCTGCTAAAAAATACTTATGCGTTTAGTTACTATAATTATTTTATTTTTTTCATTATTTTTAACTTCTTGCTCAAAAGAAGAAATTACCACTGAAGTTATACAAGAGAAGGAAATTGGTCTTCAAATGATTGATGCATATGAAGAAGGATTGGCTGCTCTTGAGGATAAAGATGGTTTAACTGCAGCAAAAAAATTTAGTGAAGCAGAATTATTATTTCCTCAATCTAAATGGGCCCCAAGAGCATCCTTAATGGCTGCTTATTCTTATTATAGTTATGATTATTATCCAGATGCAATATATGAACTTGAAAGATTTTTAAAAACTTACCCCGATCATCCTAGCACTGATTATGCATATTATCTTTTGGGAATTTCTTATTATGATCAAATTGTAGATGAAACCAAAGATCTTGGAGCAATATCAAAATCTAAAAAATATTTTGAGTTTGTGGTAAATAATTTTCCAAACACAGATTATGCAATTGATTCAAAATTTAAATTAGATTTAATTCAAGAAGTTTTAGCCTCTAAGGAAATGTATTTAGCGAGATATTATTTTGATAAAGAAAAATGGATACCATCTATTAACAGATTCAAAAACGTCATTGAAAATTACGATGAATCCATATTTATTGAAGAGGCTTTATATAGATTGGTTGAAATACATTATATTTTAGGTTTAGAGGAGGAGGCAAAAAAATATGCATATTTGTTGGGTTATAATTATCAATCAAGTGAATGGTATGAAAAATCCTATAAAGTATTTAACAAAAATTATAAAAAACCATCAATAAAGATCAAAAAGGACCAAAATAAAGATTCTTTAATTGAAAAAATTAAATCTAAAATATTTTAATGGAAGAAAAATCCCTAATAAAAAAAGAGTATGTAAATAAAATTAAAACATTAAAAAAACATAACGAGATATACTTTTCAAAAAATAAATCTACTATAACTGATAAGGAATATGATGAGTTAAAATTTAGTATTTTAGAGCTTGAAAAAAAATATAATTTTTTAGATCATAAAGACTCCCCATCAAAAAATGTTGGCTTTAAACCATCTAAAAATTTTCTCAAGAAAAGACATAAAGTTCCTATGTTGTCATTATCAAACATTTTTGACAAAGATGATCTTATTAATTTCGAAAAAAAAATTAAAAATTTTTTAAAACTGGAGACAAAAGCTTTATTTGAATATAGCGTAGAGCCAAAAATTGATGGTATATCAGCATCTCTAACTTATCAAAATGGAAAACTGGTGACAGGGCTATCCAGGGGAGATGGAAATGAAGGAGAGGTTATTACAGAAAATCTAAAGACAATAAAAGACATACCTCATCTTATAAAATCTAAAAATTTTCCAAATCATATAGAGATAAGAGGGGAGGTTTATATTAAAAAAAATGACTTTGAAATATTAAAAGATAAATTTGCAAATCCAAGAAATGCAGCATCTGGCTCGCTAAGACAAAAAGATTCCACAGAAACCAAAAAAATCCCACTTAAATTTATAGCATATACCTTTGGTTTATTTGAAAATAATAAATTTAAAAAACAGTCTGATTTTTTAACATCTTTAAAAAATTGGGGTTTTAAAACAAGCAACCATAACAGTGTTATATCAAGAATAGATGATCTAATTGATAATCATCAAAATTTTGAAAAAAAAAGATTTCAATTGGAATATGATGTGGATGGTTTGGTTTACAAAATTAACGATTTTGAACTTCAAAATAGGTTAGGCTTTGTGGGTAATGCACCAAGATGGGCAGCTGCTCATAAATTTTCTGCAGCTTACTCATTTTCAAAAATTTTAAATATAGAAATTCAAGTGGGAAGAACCGGTGCACTTACTCCTGTTGCAAAAGTTGATCCTGTTAATATTGGCGGTGTTGTAGTTTCAAATGCAACTTTACATAATGAGGATGAAATTAATAAAAAAGATATAAGAATAGGAGATGTTGTTAAAATAGAAAGAGCTGGAGATGTAATACCACACGTAATATCAGTTGATCTATCAAAAAGAGGTTCAAAATCAATAAAATATAAATTTCCAAATAAATGTCCTTCTTGTGGGTCATCAGTCGAAAAAGAATTTAATAATCTAACAAAAAAATTTGATGCAGTTAAAAGGTGTTCTTCAGAGGGATTTACATGTGAAAAAATTTCTATTGAAAAAATTAAACATTTTGTTTCAAAAGATGCCTTGAACATAGATGGACTAGGAAAGAAGGTAGTAGAAAAATTTTGGGAAAATGATTTTATCCGATACCCTCAGGACATATTCAGGTTAGACTTTAAAAAAATTGAAAAATTAGATGGGTGGGGACCTCAATCAGTTGCAAATTTAAAATATTCAATCGAAAAATCTAAAGATTTATCTCTGAATAAATTTATCTTTGCCCTAGGGATAAGACACATAGGTCAAGAAAATGCAAAACTATTATCAAAACATTTAATAAAAAAAGAGAATTTTGCTAAAATAGACAAAAACTACGATTTTGATAAATTTGCAAATATCGACGGTATTGGAGAAACTCAAATCACATCACTAAAAAAATTTTTTTCTATCAAAGAAAATTTGAAGGTTGTGAAAGATTTATTTGGATATCTTAGAATAGAAAATGAAAAAAATAATGTTTCAGGAAAACTTAAAAACTTAAGTTTTTTGATAACTGGAAAGTTAAATAATGTGAGTAGAGCTGAAGCTAAATCTGTAATAGAAAAAAACTCTGGAAAAATTTTAAGTTCTATAAATAAAAATTTAAATTATTTGATTATTGGTGAAAAACCAACATCGAAAAAAGTAAATCAAGCAAGGGAGTTAGGTATTAAGATTATAGATCAAAAAGAATTAGATCAATTATTAAGCTAGATAAAATCAAGAATTATTTTTATTAAGATTTATATCACTTTTTACTTTTTCTTTTTTTATACTCTGCTTTCTATCGTCAAGAATACTAGCAAATTTATGATTAACGTCCCTGTGACCTGCTTCATCATCTCTAATAACTCTAACAACATCTTTTAAAGTAGCATGAAGTGGTAAATTCCAATAATTAATTGCTATTTCAGGAGCTGGTTGGTTTTTGATTTTACCACTTTCTAATTCGTTAAGATATTCAGTGTAGCTTATCACTGCTTCCTCTTCAAAATAGCCTACTATTCTATGAGCCGTTCTAGGAGAGCATATATAAATAAATAAGTACATTATAATAAATATAAACTGTGCTAGCATAATAATAACCCTTTCAACTAGAGTAGGTTTTGCTATTTCAATAAATGTCATTAAGTGCATTCTTTCGTTAGCCGCTTCATCAAGAAGAATTTTAATCCAACCTTTGTCGTCTTGCATTTTTCTAAGAGATTTAAGATGTAACAACATTCCCCCAACCATTCCTGGAACAGCGGCAACTGTTTCCAAAACTACAGCTCTATGACCATATCTTTTTTTAAAGAATGTATCAGCCAATAGTCTCAGAAATTTTGTAAATCCTAAGGCAATGGTATCACTTAGATTTTTTGCTTTATAATGTTTGTTTAGATCTTCCATAATACTTATATAGATATTATTTTTAATTTTACTAATTTAATATTAAATAAACTTTGTGATTTGGAGATAAAACCTCACTAATTTAGCAATATTTCTGCGACAATCTGTTAGGCATAAAAATTATCTTATCTTAAATAAAAACCTAATATGTTTATAGCAATGAATAGATTTAAAATAGTTCCTGGGAAAGAAGAGGAATTTGAGAAAGTTTGGAGAGAAAGAGACACTCATTTAAAAGATGTAGAGGGTTTTGAAAAATTTAATTTAGTAAAAGGTGACAAGACTAGTGAATTCTCACTTTACGCATCTCATAGTATTTGGAAATCTAAAGACGATTTTATAAATTGGACAAAATCTGAGGCTTTTAGACTTGCTCATAAGAATGCTGGGCAGCATAAGGATTTATATTTAGGAGCACCAAAATTTGAAGGATTTGAAGTAGTGCTATAAATATATGCTGGAACAAATTACTATTTATCTCGCAAGTATAATTTTAGGCATAATGATTTTTTTTTCTTTTGTTGTGGCTCCGATAACTTTCAAATCATTAAATGAAGAAAATGCAAGGGTATATATAAGAACAATATTTCCATATTATTATAATTTAAATTTAATTATAAGTTTATTAATTCTTTCAATTCTTTTATTTTTAAATTTATTAAATACTGACTTTTATTTAATTTTATCAATAAGTATTTTATTTGCTGTTTCAAATTATATTTTAATGCCCTTAATAAATAAGTTTAGAGATGAGAATAAAGATAAAAAATTTAAAATTTCACATTTTACCTCTGTTATAATAAATTTTTTACAAATGATCTTATTGGCAATTGTTCTTTTTAACTAAATCGATTGAAGTAGCCATTTTCTTTCAGGCTTAGTTAAGTATTTAGAAATATTTTTGTAAATATCCAGATTGTATCTTAGAAGATAATCTTTTTCGTTTGGGCTTAATAGCTTTTCATTTATCAAATCTTTATCGATAGGAGCCATTGTTAAGTTTTTAAAATATAGTTTATTTTTTATTTTTTCTACATACACTAAATTTTCAATCCTTATACCAAATTTTCCCTCTTCATAGTAGCCAGGCTCATTACTAACAATCATTCCTTCCTTAAGCTCGACAGAATTAAATTTTGAAATTGCCTGAGGACCCTCATGAACATTTAAAAAAAAACCTACTCCGTGCCCAGTACCATGACCATAATCTAAATTAATTCTTTTTAGAGAAGCTCTTGCTTTTTTATCGATTAAATTTCCTTTTTTAACTTTATTAAGGTCATTTAGAGTAACTGCTATGTGCCCTTTTAAAACTCGGGTAAAAATATTTTTGATTCTTTCCAAAGGTTTTGCAAAACATACAGTTCTCGTAACATCTGTGGTTCCATATTTATATTGTCCTCCTGAATCACACAAAAAAATATCATTTTGTTTAATTTTTCTATTTGATTTATTCGATGATCTATAATGAATAATTGCACTATTAGGACCTGACCCAGCAATTGTATCGAAACTTGGAGAAATGTAGTCCTTACTTTTCTTTCTAAAAAATTCTAATTTTTTTTCTAAAAAAAACTCGTCAAATCCAAAATTCTTCTTTTGTTTAATCCAAAACAAAAATTTTGTAAGGGCAACACCGTCTTTTATGTGCGCATATTTCATATTTTCTATTTCAACTTTATTTTTTATTGATTTCAAATAATAAATTGGATCCTCGTAATCTTTTATTATAAATTTAGAATTAATTAAACTCTCGTAATAGATCGAGCAGGTTAATTTATCAATTATAATATTTTTATTGTTTAGTTTAGATAATACATCATAGAATTTATTAAAATCTAGAAATCGAATTTTTCTATATTTAATCTTTTTTTGTATCTTTGATATTTTTTTTAAATCACTGAACAAATAAATATTTTTATATTTATCCATTATAAGCCTACAGTTTGGTATCGGACTATTTGGATTATCATTACCTCTAATATTTAATAACCAAGCAACATTTTCTGGCGCTGAAACAAATATATTATTAATACGTTTTTTAATTAATATTTGACGAAGTCTATTTATTTTAGATTTAACAGTCTCACCAACAATATTATCACCTATTATAAAAAAATTATTTATTTTATTTTTTTTTTCTAAAAAGAATGAATCTATAAAATTTTGTTTTATTGGTATTAATTGAAATTTGTAACCAAAATATCTCTCTAATGTTGAGGAAGTAAATAATTTTGGATCATAGCCAATTTTTTTTACTTTATCATTTTTAAAAATATCTTTTGGATATATATATGGAATTTCAATAATTTTGAAATTTCTACCACTTTCAATTTTACTTTGTATTAAATATCTTCCATCAACAAATAAATAATTTGTTGATTTAGTAAAAATTGAAAATCCTGCTGAACCTGAAAAATTTGTTGCAGTTTTTAATCTATTTGGAAAAGCGTACTCTCCAAAAAATTCGTCGTTTTTAGGCACCACATAAGCATCTATTTTGTAAGAATTTAGGAGTTTTTTTATTTTTGTCACCGATGTCATTGTTTAATTTTCTTTTGATATCTTAACCAGCCTGGACTTTTTATTTCACTTTCGTAATCAATATCTTGATTAAAATCCATATCATCATTTTCATCCTGAAGAAATTGATTATTTTTTTCTATATTTTTTTCTGGTAGTTCGTCAATAAATCTGGATGAAATGCTATTAATCCAATCTCCTTGGTAAAATCTATTCATGGAAAAGGATACGTGTGCAATTTTTTTTGCTCTGGTTATGCCCACGTAAGCTAATCTTCGCTCTTCTTCTAATCCACTTTGACCTTTTTCCTCAATTGATTTTTGATGAGGAAATAAACCCTCTTCCCAGCCAGGCAAAAAAACTACTTCAAATTCTAAACCTTTAGATGAATGCATAGTCATTAAATTTACTTTTTGACCCTCCCAATCCTGATCAATTGAAGTAGCTAAAGCAACGTGCTCTAAAAAACTCTCAAGATTGTCAAATTCTTTCATTGCGTTCAAAAGCTCTTTTATATTTTCTAATCTGTTTTCATTTTCTAAATCTTTCTTGTCTTTAAGCATTTGACTATATCCAGATTCATCTAAAATGATTTGTAATAACTTCACATGATTTATTTTTTTTTTTAAATCATATCTCCATTTATCTAATAAGTTTAAAATTGAACTTAATCCCAATTTTGGCTTTGGTTTAATTAAGTTGTTTTCAATCATTTTTTTTGAGCCCTCTTCAAGGGAGTATCCATGTTGTTTAGCATAATCATAGATACCTTTTACTGTGGTTTCACCAATTGATCTTTTAGGTACGTTTATAATTCTTTCAAAAGATAAGTCATCTCTAGGCTGATTAACAATTCTTAAATATGCAATACAATCTTTAATTTCTGCTCTCTCATAAAATTTTGTACCTCCAATAATTCTATATGGTATTCCAATTTTTAAAAATCTTTCCTCAAATTCTCTTGTTTGGAAAATTGCTCTTACTAATATTGATATATTGTTTAAATTAAATTTATTTTTGAGTTTTTCTATTTTCTCACTAATGCCTATAGCCTCATCTTTACCACTTCTGTAACCATCTAAATAAACATTTTCACCTTCTTCTCCATCTGTGAAAAGAGTTTTTCCGACTCGGTTTTCATTGTTTGATATGAGACTTGATGCAACAGATAAAATATTTTGGGTTGATCTATAATTTTTTTCTAACCTAACAATTTTTGTATTCTCATATGTTTTATCGAATTCTAAAAAATTTTTAATTTCAGCCCCTCTCCAACTGTAAATAGATTGATCATCGTCACCTACACAACAAATATTTTTATTTTCTTGAGATAAAAGATTTAACCATTTACTTTGAATAAAATTAGTATCCTGATATTCATCAACCAGAATATATTTGAAGTTTTTCGAATACATTTTCGTAATATCAGGATTATTTTCTAAAATTTTAATGCAATGAAGTATCAAATCATTAAAATCGCATGCATTTAAGTCAATTAATTTTGATTGATAAATTTTATAAATTTTCAAGAAAGATGATTCTAATCTTTCACTTTTTTTTAAAACAACATTCTCTGGATACCAGCCCTTATTTTTCCATTTTTCTATAATGTTCAATATGTAATTTGGGGAAATTTTCTTCGTATCAATATCCTCTGATTTACAAATATTTTTTATCAATTTTTTTTGATCATCTTGATCTACAATTGTAAAATTATAATTCAAGTTGGCAGCTCTTGCATGTTTTCTCAATATTTTAACGCATATCGAATGAAAAGTTCCGATCCAAGGCATTCCAAATTTTTGTTTTTTTAAATTTTTTAAAACTCTGCTTAGCATTTCACTTGCCGCTTTGTTGGTAAAAGTTACAGCCAAAATTTCATTCGGTGTTGCCTTTCCAGACAAAATGATGTGGCAAATCCTTGAGGTTAGTACTTTTGTTTTGCCTGAGCCAGCCCCAGCAACTATTAGTAGTGGTCCATTTAAATAAGTTACAGCTTCCTTTTGCTTTTCATTTAAGTTATTTAAATAATCAAAATTTAACATTTCAAATTTTAGTTGTATAAGTAATTTTTAAAATCATGAAAAAAGATTCGTTTAACTTACCTTTTAAAAGTAATTTTTTTAAAGAACAAGATCCTTTTCATCTAGTTATTGTATTTTTCATAATCTTTTTTGGCACAGCTATTTTTTTCTCAATACCTACATTTTATGACTATAAAAAATACAACCAAAAAATTGAGAATACAATTAATGACGAATTCAAAATTAAAATACATAATATTGAAGGTATAAGCTTCCGTTTTATACCTTCGCCGCATCTACTTATTAAGAAAGCAAATTTAAAGATCAATGAAAATGAAAAAAATATATTATCAGAACTTAAAAATATAAAAGTATTTATCTCTATATTAGATTTATATAAGGAAGATAGATTTAATATAAAAAGAATTAATATTAGTAAAGCAAACATATATTTTAATGAACTTTCTTTAAAAAATTTTATTTATAATCTTAAAAAAAATATTGTGAATAATATTCTAATCAAAAAAAGCACTTTATTTTTTAAAAATAAAAAAAACGAAATAGTTTTGATTTCAAAAATAAAAAATTTAAACTACCGAATAGATTTTAATAATAACAAAAAAATATTATCTATAGATGGAAATATTTTTGATTCTGATTATGAATACAAGTATGTAATCGATTATCAAAATCCTAATGTGCAAAATACAAGTTTTGAATTAAAAAATCCAAATTTGTTAATTGAAAATAAGTTAGTAGAAAATTATAATTCGTTACCCTTCGCTCAGGAGGGAATTATGGATATTCAATTTTTGAATCAAAAAAATATTATTAAATACAACATAGATAAAAATAATATTTTTTTCAGGAACAAAGACTTGAATAACTCTAGTTTTGATATTGATGGTGCTGTAAATTTTAAGCCATTTCATTTTGATTTGGTTATAAATTTGAAAAAAATCGACCTAATAAATATAGAAAACCTTATTTATAAAATTTATTTGAATAAAATACTTAAGTACGAGAATCTTTCAGGATCTACAATCATAAATTTCGAGAATATTGAAAATAAAGTGATGAATAAAGGATTTATAAAATTAAAATTTGAAGGATCAAAATTGCATCGGGTTTCAGAAACATTTTATCTAAAAGATTTTGCAGTAGTAGAAGTTAGTGATTATGAATATTTAGAGAATATAGATCAAATTCTTCAAATGAAAGTAAAAGTAAATATTCTTGATAAAAATAAATTTAATAGATTCCTTTTCAATTACAAAAAGAATAAAATTACTGATGACAATATATATTTCATATATCGATATAACGCAGACTCTGGTCATAGTTTTATTTCAAAAGTATCAAATAAAGGTTTTGGAAATAACTCCGAGTTTTATAAATTTAAAAATGTTCAACAGCTAAAAAATTTGTTAAAAGACGATAATATATTTAACTTGGATTGATCATTTTTTTTGGGTCTACGTATTTTTTAAAATCTTTCTCACTTATTAGACCACTTTTAATAGTTTCGTATTTCAAAGTTGTTCCTTTTTTAAGCGCAGTTTTAGCAATCTTTGCTGCCTTGTCATAACCTATTATGGGAGCTAAAGCTGTTACTAACATCAATGAATTGTCTAAATCATTTTTAATTTTTTTTGTATTTGCTTTTATTCCTTTAACACAAAATTTTGCAAAATTACTTGAACTGTCAGATAATAAATCAATTGATTGAAGAATATTATGTGCAATCAATGGTTTAAATACATTTAGTTCAAATTGACCTTGGGAGCCAGCAATAGTTATTCCATTATGGTTACCAATTACTTTAACACATACCATAGTTACTGCTTCTGACTGAGTAGGATTCACCTTTCCTGGCATTATTGATGAGCCAGGTTCATTTGCTGGCAAAATTAATTCACCATAACCTGCTCTTGGACCTGATCCAAGGTACCTTATATCATTAGCAATTTTCATCAAACAAACTGCAGCTGTATTTAATGTTCCAGAAAAATTTACAACTGCATCATGCGAAGCTAATGCTGCAAATTTATTTTTAGCTGGTTTAAATCGAATTTTTGTTAATTTGCTTATTTCATTACAAATTTTTTTGTCAAAATTTTTTTTTGAATTAACCCCTGTTCCGACAGCTGTACCTCCCTGAGCTAAATAATGGATTTCTTTCAGCGCACTTCTAATTCTTAGTATTGTGTCTTCCAACTGCGATTGATAGCCAGAGAATTCTTGACCCAAGGTCAAAGGAGTTGCATCTTGAAGATGTGTTCTGCCTACTTTAATAATATTTTTAAACTTATTAACTTTTATTTTTAATTCTTTATTTAGTGAAATAAGAGAGGGTATCAATTTATCTCTAGTTTCAAGAGCTATGGCAATATGCATAGCACTTGGAAAAACATCATTTGTTGACTGAGATTTATTTACATGATCATTTGGGTGGACTGGTTTTTTTGACCCCAATTTTCCACCTAATATATCTATAGCTCTGTTTGCGATCACTTCGTTTACATTCATATTTGTTTGTGTTCCTGATCCAGTTTGCCAAACTTTTAATGGAAAATGATCATTTAGTTTTCCATTTATTACTTCATTTGAAGCCTTAATAATTGCATTCGAAGTTTTCGTATTTACTTCTTTGTCATTTTTGTGGACAATTGCAGCTGCTTTTTTAATTATTGCTATCGATTTAATTAATATTGGTCTGACTTTAAATTCTCCAATATCAAAATATTTTTTTGACCTCTGAGTAGAAGCTCCCCAATACTTATCCACAGGAACATTAATACCACCGATACTGTCATATTCTTTTCTAGTTTTCATAATTTTATTTAAGGTATTAAAATGTTATACATGAAATTAATAAATAATTCTAGCAGTTGAAAAAATGGGAGAGAAAATGACAAATTTTGAAAAAGTTGGTTTATTTATGAGTAGCTTTGGGCAAGATGTAAAAACCAAATCTGAACTATCAAGTGAAAAGATAAATTCACTCAGAATTAGTTTAATCAAAGAAGAACTCAACGAATTAATTAATGCGATAAATGAAAATGATATTTTAGAGGTAGCTGATGCTCTAACAGATATATTATATGTAACTTATGGTGCAGGACATGCCTTTGGAATTAATTTGGATAAATGTTTTGATGAAGTACAAAAATCAAATATGAGCAAATTAGGAAAGGATGGTAAACCAATTTATAATGAAGATGGTAAAGTTATGAAAGGACCAGATTATTTCAAACCAGATTTATCTAAAATTCTTAAAAAAGGTTAAACCCAAAAAGGTTTCTTTATAATAATTTTGCCTTTATTGGTAACGAGAACCTCCTCAAGTTTAAAGTTTGGATCCTTAAATTTAAAAAGCCCATATGAAAATTTTGAGTTATTGTATATTTTTCCTATTTCAGTATTATTAATTTTAATTACTTCACCTGTATCAATTTTTCCTTCTATAATTTCTACCGAATAAATTCGTCTGCTTAATTTCTCTTTTAATTTCATCCTAGCGGTATTTTCTTGACCAACATAACAACCTTTTTTAAAATCTATTGCATTTAGTTCCTCTGAATTTGTTTCTAAACCAAAAATTTTATTTTGAAAATTCTCAGTATCTGAGTTTGGAATTCCAAGTGAATGACTAAGTTCATAATACTCATTAATATTTGAAATTTTTAATTTTAATTTTTTTGATGATAAATAGAGTTTTTCTAAATTAATTACTATTCTTGCACCTAAATCAACACATCTTGGATCTAAAATAACTGGATCCTCTCTGAATTTAATTGTCATTCCTGATTTATTATTATTATTAAAATCATCAAAATTATCTTTAGATAGCGCGGCCACTACAAATTCGTTTGAAAGATTGGTAATATCTACTTTTGAACGTAATTTGTATAAGCTTAATTGTTTATAAAGGTTTTCTATTTGATATTTTGGGCAATCTAAAAAAAAACCATTTTTATGTTTAATAATAATGAACTCAAATAAATATTTACCTTGAGGTGTTAATAAATACGAAAAACAACTATAAGTATCAGATACTTTATTAATATCATTACTAATTATGTTCTGTAAATAATTTAAAGAATCTTCTCCGTTAATATAAATAATTCCTCTATCTTCTAATATATAAATATTTTCTTTTTTCATAATTGATTAACAATAAAATATAATATAGTAACTTTTTTATTAAATGTTAGATCTAATAATCAAAAATGGTCAATGTTACATTAATGGGGAATTAAAAAATGTGGATGTGGCTGTAAAAGATGGAAAAATAAAGCAGTTAGGGGAAATTTCGGTAGAGGCCAAAGATGAAATAAGCGCCGAAGGTCATATTGTTTTACCTGGATGCATAGACACACAAACACATTTTAGAGAACCAGGATCAACTGACACAGAAGACTTGCATTCAGGCAGTAGAGCAGCGATTGTAGGTGGAATAACAAGTGTGTTTGAAATGCCAAATACCAATCCACCAACGTCTAATATGAAAGAGTTTCAAAGAAAGTTAGATCTCGCAAA
>CEUJ01000415.1_pt1 | contig 21977 bp, 15 predicted proteins | sample 361531 | NCBI WGS metagenome assembly CEUJ01 (sample SAMEA2622842, study PRJEB7988) | marine metagenome | biome: marine biome (ENVO:00000447); feature: marine epipelagic mixed layer (ENVO:xxxxxxxxx); material: "saline water (ENVO:00002010), including plankton (ENVO:xxxxxxxx)" | depth 140 m | reverse complement strand
CTACCCTTGAGTTTAATATTCTGTCATGTATATACGGCGGGTTAAAGATTAAATCTAACCTAAAGTAGCAAACTATGGCATGGTTGACGAATCTGTTGATAATTTGAATTCGACTGGTGACTCGAAGGGTAATTTTTGGAAGGGGTTTTTCATCGCCTCATTCGCCCCCATTATCTCTTTGATTTGCGTAATTTTGACCATAGATATGCAAATAACGGATTATCCTGCATTGAACAAATTTTTTGGTGGCGATGATTTATTCATATTCTCTTTGATGTCTTTATTAGCATCTCTTATCGCATGGCCGATAATCGGTTTCAGTCTAAGACCGCCTTACCAAGAAGGTGGAAGAGCATCGGCGAAATTAGGCTTAGTAGGCGGAGGGTTGATGTTTCTCTATGGATTGATACTAATGTCTTATGTTGGTGCATCTTGACTATACATGAAGTACTGCCCATTTTTACAGTAATCCATGGGAAAGAGTTTCTTTGTGAAAATTGTGGCTGATCCGGATGTTGATTTGAGAAAATGCGTTGTCGGAGTAGCATGTGCTGCTCAAGCGATAACTGATGGGCACGATGTAAGTGTCTTTTTTGCCGCTAATGGGGTGAAAATGTTGAATGCTAAATTTATTGAAAATCTGAATAATTCCGGCATGTTACCTGATGGAATGATACACAAACTGATGCATACGGTCACTACCAATGCGTCTGGCGTGTACTGTTCAACTGGGTCCCAGGCAGCCAATGGCGTAACCAAAGAAAATGCTGCAGAAATACTGCTTGCTGGTTATGAGGACTGGATGACTTGGAGTGGCCCTCCAGGGGTTATCTCACTTAGTGCAGCATCCGAAGTGCAATTGGTTTACTAAGGGAAAGCGACGATTTATTGAGTGGATTACACAGCAATGTGTATGGACAAAAGACCTGCAACCGATGTATTTCATGATTGGGCATTAAATGGTAAAGATGAGGGAATGGAAAAAGGTCATGCCGCTTCGGTAAACGAGATGCTATCATTCATCTTAGAGCAGGTAGCAAAAAGCAACCAAAAATTCAGCGCTGTTGATGTTGGGTGTGGTAATGGATGGGTTGTTAGAAAACTGAAATCAAATGAAATGTGCCAGTATGCTATGGGTATTGATGGTGCAGCAGCAATGATCGAAAAGGCCAAAAAAATCGATAGTAGTACTGATTACATTCACGCATTATTACCGGAATTCCATCCCGGTAGGAAGTTTGACATAATTCATTCAATGGAATTTTTGTATTATCTTGAAGACCCGGAAAGTATGTTGAAATCCTTTCATGACGATTGGCTAAATGATGGCGGTTGGGCAGTAATTGGTATCGACCACTACGCAGAAAACGAGGATAGTTTATCGTGGCCAGATTATGTTGGAGTAAATATGGCTACACGTAGTACAGAGCAATGGCACAATGCGTGGGTGGAAGCTGGTTTCAAAAATGTCGAGCATTGGATTGCCGGCGGCGAATCCGGTGTAACATTGGTCTTTACTGGTCAAAAATGATACACTACTCTTGTGGCTCGATACCCGAGTTCCAACAAACCATTGCGTGATTCATCGTCATTCTATCTGGTTCATCCGGATTGTGAGGATTTGCAACCAATTCACCAATCCATACCAATTGGTCATCAAGTTGCTCTTTGGCAATCACATATTCCTCTTGTGTCATTTCAACCGTCCTACCAGAGGCAGCAATCAAAATGGCTGGGGGCAGAATAGTTCGGCGTTGACTTTCTGGTTTTTCCTGTTCAATCGCTTCCAAGGCCTTGGAATACAAAGTCAGCTGATACTTGTATTTGTCAATTATTTTCTGCTCTGCGGGGCTGGATGGTAGTCGGTCGTGAAGTTTGCCACTAAACTGCTGAAGTGGACTTCCTTGTGCAGCATTATCGGAATTGAAACCATACAAACACCCTGTAGTTTTCATGTCAACGACTTGTAAGTAGCCGTTGCCTTTGTCATCGGCATAGGCCATGACTAAATCTGCTCGGCCTTCAAAAATAATTTCTACTGTAGCAACATTAGCCACCTTTTGCATTCTGCTATCAGAAAATACTTCTCGTTGAGCATCTACATCTACTAAATGGTTATACAAAAATGGTAACTCTGTGCGGAGCCCCTCAGCAACTAAACCGTGGATTCTCTCGCCTTTGGCATATCGTCCGGTAAGCCCTTGGTCTACTAAATGAGCGATTTCCTGCATCCGTTCAAAGGTCGCATCATACCGTTTCTTTTCCTCGGTTCCAAGCGCGGTAAATCCAAATTCATTCATTACGATATCAATAGAAGTCTTTGAGGTTAATTCATTTTCTGGTTCGTTAACCCAACTTTCCGGTAATGGAATTGATGGAGCTTTATTGTACTTAGATGGGTTGTCTAGACTAATTTCCATCAACCTATGCATCATCAAACCAAACTCAATTGGGGTTGGTAAAATGCCTTTTGAATCGTGGCCATCTGCTTGTTTAGTGAGTAATTTTTCAAGTCGGTATTGATTCCAATTATCAAGATTGTTAGGCCAATGATGATGGCGACATTGTACGCTATTATCCAATGCATTGGCACCTAACTTTAGGCTGTGTTGCACATTTCTACTAGGTGCTTGCTTGCCCTTTACTACTGGTTCTGCGCTGATTTCCCGCTCAATTATAGCCCAGCGTTGAGTCGGCGTCAGCGGATTTAATTCTGCAAAGCAATCGGGGCCGGTAAACACTGCCATCGATCTTATGCAATCCTCTCCTAATTCAGAGTTAAAGTACAAACTCATCGGATTAACTGTTAAATCATGCTCACCATATTCGCCTAATTCTTCGCCTATTACATCCTCAGGTTTGAGCCATGGAGATGCTGATAACTGATTTCTATGGGCAATAGAGCGTAACCCCTCCATCCACATATATCCCATAGTAGTGTCAGACGGTTTGCTGGTGAATTGCACCCTGTTAGTATCCGAGCAAAGTTTAGCGCTGTTTGTTGAATTGCCAACAATAATCAAATGATTCTCTACTCTTGTTAATGCGACATAAAATTCTCTTCGCCGTTCTGCTTGGTTTTGAGCACTGTTGATACTTTTCGTAAACTCCCATAATCCATCTTCGGGGCGCTCCAAAGATGCCCATGGGTTAATGCGGCCTGAAATTATCTCTGGTGTGACAAGTACATTTTCTCGAGTGGTAATGTTGGTGTCATAGCGTCCTGCTTGGAATATTCCTGAAACAACTACGACTTTCGACTCTAACCCTTTAGCACCGTGAACAGTCATGATTTTGACTGCACCTGAAGAAGGGGTTGCCGAGGCTTGCGGACCTTTTGTCCCAAGCTTTTGTAAGGCTTCAAGTTGGGCAAACATCTCTGCAGGATTATGGCCACAATCAACACCAATCTCATACGCTAAATTGCACCACTGCTCAGCGTTTTGTCGGGATGAATCGTCTGGATAAGCAAACAGCAGATCTGAATTATCCAAAATGTCACTAAATATTTCATGAATCTTATATCCAGTAATCTGTTTGTTGATATGTTGTAATAAGGCACCAACTTTGTCATTTGACACCTCGTCTGCAAGAGTTTGCCACCAGTTCTCTGACTGTTCAACGGTGGAGAAAACTCGACTGAGTTGTTTATCATTCATGCCGATTATTGGAGATTTGGCTAGAGATGCAGCCGCGAATTTTGACGAGGGGTGAGCAATTAAGTCAAGAGCAGACATCAAATTTTCAACTATTGGCTGCTGAAGTAACTGCCCTTGCTTATCAGAAATTACTGGGATACCAAGTGATTGTAGACGCTCAATTAAATCAGCGATATGAGTTCTTGAGTGAATTAAAATCGTTATGTCGCTTGGCTTGATTAATTCAGTTGGTTGCTCTAACTCGACATATTCTTGTTTAGTTGGATTCCAAACTTTACACGGGATTCCACGAATCAAATTTTGTAAACGTAAAGCGATCATTTCATGTTCCAAATGGATTGGGTTAGGGTTTGCCTCAGCGAATAATTCGTTGCCCGTTGAATCTGAGAGATTATTGATTTTCAATGGTAGTAGCCACTCTAATTTACCATTTGGAGCATCTTTTTTGGCAGGTGACAACGCCTGAGCCTTGGCGTGGTAGTCGCCAGGAAGGCTGTGGTGTCGTTCATCGAATACATCGCTAAAGATATTGTTCAATGTGCTAAGTAAATCATGAGTTGTGCGATGATTTGATGTAAGGTCGATATGTCCAAACTTTCTGTTTTCAATAACTGCATCATCAGTGATGATGTTACCATTATCCATTCTGTTTAATGGAACATGATTCCATTTTCCAGCGTTTTTTGGCAATTCATTACTAGATTTAATTCCAGAGGTGAAACTGTTAACTCCTGCCGTAGGACGCGGGTCACGACCATTACTAACATCTCTAAACTCGAACGCTGTAGTGGCAAATTCGATTTTATTTACCAACTTAATATGCTCGACAGTCCGTCGCATGACCGTAACTTCTGCTTGCCGGAATCGATAGATACTCTGCTTCATATCACCAACAATACAGATTGTTGGGTCCCAAGGTCCGTGATATTCAGAATTCTCTTCGAGCCTTCGCGAGCCCCATAACCGCGACAAGAGTCTAAAATGCGCAGGATTTGTGTCTTGATACTCATCGACGATAAATGCCAAAAATTGTTGCCTGACAGTCTTTAGGATGCCCACTCTACGCTCGAAATCCTCACGCCAGTGTGGGTGTTTTGTTTTGATTAGATGCCTAGCTGTGTCAATATGCGAATCCGACCAAGGTTCACCACCCAAATTATCCAGTGCATCAACTACCTCAACAGGATAATCGTAGCGCACTATCTCAGGACAGCGAGCGAGTAATAGGTCTGCAGCCAGTCGTTGAATGTCATCAAAGTCATGAACACCTTCCTGCATTTTACGCAAGGTTAGAATTTGCTGACAACCCCTATGAACAATTAACAGGTCACGGAGAACCGATAATTGTAATTCTTTTGATACCCGAACTCGCCCTGTTGGTGGATTAGCACCCAAATTATCGGTTAATTCTGTGTAATTCAATGGACTGTCGTCGGGGAGAAATACAAAATCCATCTGCGGGTCGAAAGTGTAGGAACTACGACCAAGTATTTTCGCCAGTTGACCGAGGTTGCCATTTAGTAATTCGGTTGCATCCTCTATCAAAGCTTTCGACATGCTTGTTAATTCAGCAAGCTGTTTTCTGGGGACTTTTGCCTTCGAATTGGTTTGTATGCCCCCTTCCCAGCCATCTGAATTCGGCAACCTTCCGCGCGGAAAGTGTTTGTGATTGCGATTTTCTAATGATGACTTTGAGGTGCAACAAATTGCAACCATCCAAAACCATTGTAACTTGCCAATATTATCTTCCGGATGGACATTTCTAACCAATTCGACAAGTTGATTGAATCTGGTCATATTACTACCAATCTGTTGTTCAAAAGATGAAATGAATTCAGAATGATATTCTAAGTATAGGTCGACCCAACTACTCAAAATTTCCCTGAGTTGGCTCGATAGCTCTTCTATGAATGGTTCAGCAGGTTGACTAATTAGGTCAAGAATTATTTCTGCAGAAACAAGTTCCGTCTCTCGCCAATTAAGTCCCTTAGCCTCGGATTTACGCTTAATGACCCGTTTAGTTTCCTCGACAAACAGTGATGTGTTCAACAAACCGGCTAACACAACCTCGGCACTTTGTTGCCCGCCAAGTAAAATTGCAAGGTTGTTACGTGCATCGATAAAGCCCTGAAGGTCACCAAGAACTCCTGCTTCATCAGCATCAAAAGTAGTTCTAATGCGCCATGCAGAATTTATGGTTTCCGATATAAGCATCGGCGATCTTGATTCAGCGATTTGTTCCCCTGCAGGTTGAGTAGTCAAGATATCTAAGTACGGCGTTACTAACCTCGAAAGGAATGCATCTATTGTGGAAATTGGGGCATCCTCAAGACTGCTTAACAGCATTTCAATATCTCCCTCATTTATCGAATAGAGGTCGGTATTCGTACCCCTTAGGCGCTTTCTTATTCTGTTACGCAACTCTGCAGTCGCTTTCCTGGTAAAGGTAATCGCAACGACCTCGCTTGGTAGTAAGCCCTTCCATTCGGTAAGACTGCTGCGTTCACGAGCCGGCGCGCGCAGGGAGCCGTGGCCCTCGAGTGGAGTTCTTGGCCCGTTTGGGAGCAATTGCTTAGCCCGTTGATGCTCAGATAGTAGATGCTGTATGTACCGTTCCGCCATAACGGCGGTTTTGCCGGTACCAGCGCCTGCATCAATAGCTATGTGTTTGTCCAAATCAAGGCCCAACTGTTGACTAATATTGAACTCAAAACTCATAATTTACCCCCCAGTTTCGCCGAAGGGCACATTCTTCTCACTTTACAATATTTACAATCATCACTCACAGTTGGATTGACGTGCCCAGCTGTCGCTCCATCAATCACTCTTATCGCAGTACGGATTCTTTCGTCTAACCAAGCGCGAAAACCATTGCTGTCGCCTTTTTTCTGCTCATCAAGTGCGCGATAGGTTTTCGACGTATATGTCGTGACTTTGCCAATTGATAATTCGTTAATCAACTCAAGATAATCAGGATCTAACTCAACATAATATTCCGTTGTATCGCCAACTTCTGTAATTCCAACACCGATGACTCTGTCATTTGGAAAAGTCGCTTCCCATGCCTTTGCATACAACGCTAATTGTAATTCATCAAAGATTGCCTTACGATGTCGCTCACCGCGCTTTTTCTTCTTCGGACCATAGACTGTTTTCATATCCCTAATAATTATCAAGCGTTGATTATCACTCTTCGAGGCGATGTGTAGTTTATCCACCCGGTCAACTCGCCCCCTAAGAGAAAAACTTGCTTCTTCTCCTGCATCGTTGGTTCCGGTGATGGTCACGAAATTCTTGGAGTTGCTTGAGATTGGCCATTCACAGACGAGTGGAGCCGAATGAGTCAACGCTAAACTTGCGGTCAGATAATTGGCTATCTTGCCGCTTGGTTCAAGCGATGAATGGCCATCAATGTATTCTTGCCATACCTCTGGAGTAACTCCTATTGTTTCACGACAGCGGTGAACAGAGACTGCATTTTTCCTCGATAACCAAGGGCTGGTGTGGGCTAGATAATCCAAACACTTTGTCCAAAGAGAATCTAAATCATTTATTGACGAGCTCGCTAATGGTATTGAATCTGTTAACGGTTTAGCAAATACTGGTACTCCATTAGATGACATAATTTCAGCCTCAATATCGTGCATTAGCAATCCGCGTGTGCGATTATCAACATCTTGATTTTGTGATTCATGGGTAGTTAGTTTCAATTGATTGGTTAGCCAAGCTTGTCGTGGACATTTTAGCCACGCCTGTAAACGATATGGAGACCAGTGTGTTGGTACAAGATTAGTTTGAGAATTGCCCATAACATCGAGTAACTTAGTCGGCAGACCGTATTGTAGTGGTAGAGGCCTTGGGTCTATTGCTGGACTGATAGTATTGCCGTTTACCTTAACTCCGAGATTAGGCCAAATTGTTTCACCTCGTGTATTTTCATTGGCAGAACGCTCACCTGGCTGCAAATTTATCGGAGCGAAAGAGATCATCAAATTCCGTTCATCCCACCTCATTGATTCGCCTTTTTCGATTTGCTTGAAGTTCGGTTGAGAATTTTTCAGCCGGCTGTACACTGGCAATTCGTACGCCATCGCTATTGAAGAGAAATTGTTAGGCATCAGCTCGGCGTCGAGTCCACCTTCTAATGCTAAACCGGAGCGTTGACGTATATCGCGTCCTCGATTGCCTGATTTAGTACTCAACGGCTGTTGTCCATCGTATTCCGTACTAAATATTCGCAGTTTTAGCGCTGACTTAGATTCTATTTCGATTAAATCCCAAGTTCTTTGCAGATTTTCGTTGTCATAATATTCACTATTGATGAATGTCGGAACCGTTGAGAAAACAGTTTCATCACTAATGGTGTCGTCGAGCCATTCTGCCAACGGTGGGCTGGGAGTTGCCCTATCATCAAGCGAAGTATCGATGACTATTACTGACTGACTACTGTTGAGTATGTGCCTCAAATGATGGCGCCCTTGGCGGATTTTTATGTCTAGATTGGCTAATCCCAGTTTTATTTTTGTTGAATTGTCAAGCCAGGGAATATTTGTCGGTTTCATCGACCAAGATTCAGCGTCTAGTCCTGCCAATATAACCATGTCAGCCCGCTGTCCAAACGCCTCACTTGGGGTACAAATCGAGATATTTGCACAATCAATTCTCGGGGGTTCATTTTGTTCAATAGCAGCAACCATCTTGACCAATTCAAGAAAATTTAGAGATGATTCAGCAGAAGATTTCTCGGCTTGTTCGATGGCCTCTAACCTATATCTCAGCGCCTCAATGGCAGAGATGCATTCATTGAATCGGGCATCATTGGTTGTAATGGTCTTCCAATCAATACTCAAAATCAATTTGTTAAGTAACTGATTTGGATTATCAAGCGGCTTGATAATAGGTAAGTCTTCACCAGTAAAACATCCCTTTAGTTCTGACAAATCATATTCTATGTCTGCAACGATACGCCACAGATTTATCATGTTGGCCAACCACCACTGGGTTTCCTCTTGTTTTACTGCCATAGAATCATCGTAGTCACCTAATTGTCGGTTTGCGTTTGATAGAGTCTTACACCATCTTTCAGCAGCCCCTGGCCCGCCTAAAACATGGAAACTACGGGCAATATTCTCCAAAACATCAACATGCGGAAATGGTCTGATTTCTGGATTGGAAGGGTGCTCTAACTCAAATGCCAACTTTACATTAGCACTGTTAGCAAGACGTCTTAATCTTTCAAATGACCATGCTTCAAGGCCTGTTGCAAGTTGTAAATGATAAATTAATTCCTGTATTAACGGTTCTTGATCGATTGTTTGCTGAGCTTGACGCGAGTGCAGTCCTAAACGTCTCAAAACCTCATTCCATTGATGCCTTCGAGCCTCTAAGCCGGCATCGATAATAAGAATTCGATGTTGTTTTTCAATGGTTAAATTATCGAGCAAATTACTGCTGGCTTCAATAATATGTTCTGAGCGTTCGACTACTATTCTGTGATACTGCGTTGCATCACTACCAGTGTGGGTCGACCGCCAAGGCGCATTGTAATCGACTTTCGAGACCTCATGTAATGGCACCCAAGAAGGTAGTTCATCTTGGTTGCACCACGCAACATCTTGAAGATAAGCCCCACTATAACCAAGCCTGAATTTACCAGGATTGCATAGTTGGTGAATTGGTACAAAGTGAGAAACCTTAGTGAAAATTTCTCGTTCAATTTCAGTAAACTCTGGAGGAGTGTCTAGGATAATTATGCCTGATAAATCGCGTAAAGTAAACGGTAAATTATTGTCTTTGACCTCATCTAGTAATCGATTCAAGTGATGCTTCATCAAATCTGGATGGGTGCCTACAGCAGATTTCTCGATTGCCAAAAGTGCGTTTCTAAACTCCTTGACTCCAGGGTCAGATTCCCAATGTGGAATCTTGGAAAGTTTAGCAATTTCTTTGTGCAGTTGCACCAATCGCTGGGTTTTCCCTAATCCCCATTTCTTACCACTTATGTGAAGAAGAGGAAAGTCACCTTTTTCTGCCCGTTTAACACATTCTTGATGCACTTTGTACAATAATATGCTATCATCATCGAACACATTCGGTTGCCGAAAATCGGTAAGCAGGGCTCGAATCAATCTTTTTATTGTGAGATGACGGGATGAATCGATTGATGAATTATCTCTCGAAAGATGCGTAATTGAGGTTTGACGAGCGACTTCACTTGGATATAAAATCAACAAATTTTTGCCTGCGTCTTCAGTTAATGCTTGTTGCAACCACGGAGGTATTAATCTGCCACTAGGGGTTGATTCTATGGTAATATTATGTGTTAAATTTACCAAAATCATTCCCCCGTACACATTGGCAGAATTGCGACAGTTATTGAAAACTGTTGTCGAAATCATGCAGAACGGGAGAATACTTGAGTAAAAACATAGCGCAGATGGTTTCAAATTTATCTCGCTGGTGGGATTGTTATGCGTCGAGTTCTCGTGGTTATTGTAGTAGCCCTAGTTTTTGCAATGAGTCTGCCCCATTCAAATGCCAAACCTGCAGAGCCAACCAACACTGGAGCAGTCTTTGGAGGTCAACACGCCCTTATCGAGAACCTAACGACAGATTCTACTCCAATTGATGAACTGCCTGCTATTGCTGAGGACTTTACTGCTACATGGTGTTCTAACTGTGTGCAGGCTGAGCAGGTTTTAGATAAGTTAGAATCCGAGGGGCTTGTCCAAAAATACGAATTCCATCGTTCTCCGGATTATGAGGATCCTTTAGGTGACGATTTTGCCTCATCCTACATTACCGAACGGTATCAAGAAAATGTGCCACCATTGGTAGCATTTAATGGAACTATCAAAAAGCATGGAACCCTACCTGACTCGGACTCGTTAGAAAGTGACTATCGCGCAATGATTGCCACCCCTTTGGGAATGGGTAGTGGAGTTACGACTTTCCAGTGGACTCCAAAACAATACTGTGATTGTGACATACCTGACGATAGCGGAATTATTTCATGGAATTTGGATATAAATATGTCTGAATATCCTGACTCGACATTAAGCGTGAATGCTTGGTTTGTCGAGCAATCGGCAGAATTTTCTGATGGGGGTAACGGTGCTGGAGTATACCATGACATTGTAAGAAATATTACCGATTTAGGAAGCGAGTTAACAGGTACAAAGACGGTGCAAATCCCAAGTGCGAATGATGGTAATGATCTCGAGATTCATTTGCTATACATAATCAATCTTCCAGCGGACGAAACGCCTGAAGAACCGACATGCATGCTCCCAGAGGGATGTGATGAGGATGATGGCCTGCTACCGGGATTCACCGCTACCTTCGCAATAGTTGCAATCGGTGCAGCAGCAATGCTATCACGCAGAGATTAACGCTAGTTTGCTAACTGGCCAAATACCTTGATTACCTGCTCAATATCTTCATCGGTAACGTGGAGATGAATCACTGCTCTTACTGCAGTTGGGCCTACATCGAGGACGTCAATGCCATGCTCACCCAACTCATGCATCAGTTGTTTAGCACCCATATCACTGTCGATGTACACCATATTGGTTTCCACGGCGTCGAGATTGATACTAAATCCAGCCATTTTACTAACTTCATGTGCGAGGTGTTGGGCTCTTCTGTGGTCATCTGCTAATCTCTCGATGTTGTGTTCTAGAGCATACAATCCGCAAGCTGCTAAAAATCCTGATTGACGCATTCCGCCACCGAACAATTTACGCCATCGACTTGCTTTGGCGATGAAGTCTTTTCCACCAACCAGCAAACTACCAACAGGAGCACCCAATCCCTTGGATAGGCAAATAGAAACTGAATCAAAATCCCGCAGCATTCTTTTGACTGATGTTTTGGTTTTAACTGCAGCATTGAAAATTCTTGCACCGTCCATGTGAATTGCGCATCCGTGAGCTTTCGCTGTTGCCGCTATTGCGTCAAGCGTCTCTTGTGAATAACAGGTTCCACCGCCTCGATTTGCTGTATTCTCTACGCAGACCAAGGTTCCGTCTGGGTAGTGTCCTAAACTACCCTCTGCCTTACGAATTGCCTTCGCAACTGCTGCTGGAGTCAGTTGACCCTTTTCTCCATCAATTAATGCAACTGATACGCCTGATAGAGCTGCATAGCCGCCCCCTTCGTATTGGTAAATGTGGCTGGTTCTTTCCATGACTATCTCATCGCCTGGTGAGGTGTGCGCCCTAATTGCAATAGCATTGGACATCGTTCCTGACGGCACAAATAATGCCGCCTCCATGCCACACATCTCTGCCATTTTTGTTTCTAATTGGCGAACGGTTGGGTCATCCTGTAGCACATCATCGCCGACAACAGATGCCATCATGACATCCTTCATCGCTTGAGTTGGTTGAGTTACTGTATCGCTGCGAAGGTCGATTCTATCCAAGTTGTACTCTCGCATGGGCCTACCAAGTGGCCATCATTGATGAAGTAGGCGGATTCAAAGCAGTTTCAAATGGCCGGTCAAATCCTCTAATTTAACCTCATCATCTGGTCCAAATGCGACTACGGTTAACGAACCACTTGGAATTTGGGTTTTACCGGCGTCGGTTATTTTCACGACTTGAATGCCTAAATTTTGAGCTTTAGAAACTAAATCTTGTATACCATCATAATTTGCTTTTACACAGATTTTCTTCTGCCCTGATTTCAGCCATGAATCCAATGCCGATGGGTTTCTTTCGCCGGCTTTTAGAGTAGCAGATACTGATGCATGGCCAACTTGGGCTGCTATCTTTCCTTTGCCCATTTTCAAGTCTTGATTTACAACTAATACCAACTTCGTTTTTTCCGCAATAAACTGCGTGCTAATTTTTGGGGCGGTCAAACGATGAATAAATGAACGTAGACCCAAAGAAAACCCTCTCTAATACGGCTTTAATTTACCGGTAATTCCGTCTATACTACCTTTCGGTGCTGGGCCTATACCCAACACTGTTATCGTGCCGGATGGAACTTCAGTATGGCCCGCATCCTTGACCAAATGCGTGATTAATCCAGCTGATTTGGCGTCTATCATTATCTGCTTCAGCGATTCTAAATCATCGGTTACTAGGCAAATCTTGCGACCGCCGTTTGTTCGCCATCTTTCCATTAATCTAGGCTCTTGCTTTCTAGCAACAAGGGCACAGCTTACTGCCGCATGAGAACATTGAACCGCAACTTTGCCCGCAGATAATTTCAAATCTTTACGGACTACTAACGCCATCGAAGGGCCATCATGTTCTCGTGACATATCCATCGACTACTTTCTGTTCAATTTCTTCCATTGACTGGAACTTAGCAATTGATTCATTAAACCAAGTACCAAACCAGGCAGCTACAGTTAGGTTGCCAACGGCATGGAGCAGATCATATGGAATTCCATTCAGCAAGTAGACTATAAATCCGCTAAACGAAACTGTCCCAAGAACGCTTAATGAAACAATAAAATCGAATAAGAATGCACTCAATGCCGCAATAACGTAAGTCTTATTCAACTGTAATTTACCATCGACGACGATATTCGCAGTAGAGCCGATAACGGCTACTACAGACCATCCTATCGCTTGATACAATGTCCATATCCCATCGCCAATAATGAAATTAGAAATCATTGTGACAAGAACTGCGAAAGCCACCCCTCTGCGGGCACCAAGTTGAGCGCCAATAATCAGTGCTGCTACAGTAACTGGCTGGATATTCGGTAACGGTACCATAATTACTCTTAGTAGAGAGATACTTGTGACCAGAGTTACGAAAGTGAGAATGTTTGAGACTTTTTTCATATCTGGTGATGCTAACATCCAAAATGCCAGGGCAAGTAAAATCACGTCGATGACCAAGCCCGTCACCGGTCCGAGAACCGGTCCATGGATGCCATATGACTGGAACATGACTAGGCCTAGAGGTTGAGTGTCTTGAGGATTGCCTAACTTAGAGCACTTTCCACAAGACTATACTATCAAATTGTATTTCGCTATATTCAGCAGATACTGTTCCGGGTTGACCATTGACAGAATATTCCCAGCCCTCGCCCGCAACATTGTTGATACTAACGACATATTTACCTAAACTACTGTCAATTATCTCCACATCAATTTCCTGCTCTAAAGCGGCTGCTTTGGTTAGCTCTAATACTGTCTCATGACCGATTAGCCCCCCGGTGACAATTGATTGATCCTTGAATTCAAAGATGATTACTTGCGTCCCCATCCATTCCTCTGGCCACTCATTGTCCCAAGCATCAGAAGCGGGAGCATCCTCATTGACTAAATCTGACCACGCTTGCATTAAATCGCCAAGTGTGAAGTATAACAAAACTGTACAAAACAAGGTGAAAAATTTGAACGCTGAGTGGAATTTTTCTCGAAGCAGACTGATACTGGTGGTGGAAATTAGAATTAGCGCACAAAGCATTGCAAGTATGGTTGGCCAATCAGTATCCGCTTGCTGTTGCTGTGACTGTTCTGCAGTTACTGGAGCAGAAGTCGAGTATAATTTCAAATTGGCATTGTCGTTCACCAACAACATGTGCTTGGCGCCGTCCATGGTCCATGATGCGACTCCTGATGTACCGTACCAATCGTCATGATAATTTGCAGTTCCCGAAAGGTGAAGAGTTCCATTATCACCCAAATGAAATATTTTGTAGCCGCCTTCTGCAGTGTTTTGGGGAGCGATTATATCACCAAAGAATTCTGATATTTCACCATTGGAAATAGAAGATTCAAAGTCAACTACTTCACACTCTGTAGTACACAAAATTGAGGTCAAATAGCGAGAGTCTGTAGTGATGATATATTCTCCAACAACGATCGGTTTGCCCGGACTAAAACCTGAATTCCTAACTATTGTAGATTCTTTTGAGACTGTATTAAAATCGTAAATTGCACTGCCTGATGATGTTTGTAAATGTATCAATAAGCGCTCTTCTTGTAACTCAATCGGGGGGTGTCTAATTTTTCCCTCGCCGATAAAATAACTGGAGATGTTGTCTTCAGTAGCCGACCATAACCAACCGTTTTCGTCGCCTGACCAATAAGCGCCATTGACTTGTGTAATTCCATTTCGCCAGCCATTACCAATGCTTTGATTGAATTGCAAGTCACCGTTCAAGCAGAGTTGTACAATTTCATTTCTGGTCGGTATCGTGACAAATTCATCCTCAACTAGCATACTACCTGTTATGCCCCAAGCGAATACCTCGGTTTGATGTTGCCATATGAGGTGACCCGAGGTTGCATCAAGCGCTTGGAATAAACCATCTGACCAGCCAACTAAGACCATCGCTGGCCAACTTCCACAATTGCCTTCACCTGCTTTTACATATTCTAGGGGCGACATGTCTTGCATTGTTGAGTTAGTATTAGCAACCCGCCAATTTTCGTTACCATCAAAGTCAAGAGAATATACAGTGGGTATTCCTTGAGATAAACTAGATGACGAAGTTCTCAGGAAAATAGCCTCATCTGTAGTTATCGGTTGGGTTGAAACGAATACTTGGCCAAAATCATGCTCCCATTGAAGACTGAAATCATTATCATCGCTATGTGTAGTCGGTTCAGCGTGAGCGAATGTTGTGCAGAAAATTACAACAATCGCCAAAGATGACAGTATTGAACGCATTTTATTCACTTAGTCGCTTCAAGGATTGCTTGTTTAAGTAATGCACTAACTGCTTTGCCATCTGCAGCTCCAGCATGTTGCATAACGACGCCCATTAAGGGGCCTATAGCGCCCATACCTCGCTCCTTGACAAAGTCAATTCTTTCAGCAACTATCGCTGAAATTATTTCGGCTAGGGCGGACTCATCTGCGGGTTTTAATCCATTTTCTTCAGCATAAGCGATTATCTGTGCGAGGTCGGGCATATTTCCAACAAAGTGTGCTATGACATCATTAATTGATTCTCGAGTAATCTCTCCTTGCTCCTTAGCCGTCAATACTAGACTGGATAATATTGGGTCTACATCATCATTTTCGAGTAACACTGCTGCCCAAGCCTTGGCCGGTAAGTCATTCAAATGATTAACAAAGATGTCATCAAGTTCACGCGCTAAAATCTGATCTTTCTGGTCTAATGAAACATCAAATTGCGTCATGCGCTCCATACGCTCTTGATCTGTCATTGGAAGATTTGCTGTTATCGATTGCCATTTTTCAGTAGAAATTATTTGACTGGGTATATCTGTTTCGGGATACATCCTAGCGCCACCGGGCAGGGGCCTCATTGGTGCAGTTGTACCGTCATCAGGTGCGCCCTTCTTAATCACCACATTGCGAACTTCTTGCGGAATTCTGTGCCATGCGGCTCGGGCTCGTAAAAGGACGCTTTCTAATGCTAATTCAGCTTGCCACTGCGGTGCCAAACACAGTACGAAGCCGTCTTCATCAGAAATTCCTAAACTGGTTCTAACTTTTTCAACGTGAGAATTTTCTATACCATATGCTGGTAATTCGTCCGAATGAAATACGCCTCTAACTCCGGCCAACTTCGCTGCTCCAGCCAATTCACGGCCTAAGCGAGGTAGTTGTGCACCCTCAGAATCAAATTGTTTAACGCCGATTTTACCCGCAAGACCAGGGAGAGGTAAACCAAGCATTACGTAGGATTTATTCAAACCGTTAACCACCATTTTAGATTCGCAATCAAAAAATGCTTCAGTTACATCATTTAGCTTCAGCGGCAAATGTTCAGCCACTTTTTCCGCTACTTTTGCTTCAATTGTTTCGTCATCGCGGCGACGATCTGTTGGCAAATTGGGCAAACCTAATTCTGCTCTTAACGAGTTTGCTAGCCGATAGAAATGCAATTGCCTTACCATCTCTAATTCAATAATACGCGGAATCCAATCAAGGTCCTGACATCCTTTAATCTCGATTCTGTCACCACATGCAATTGAGACATTCAAATCTTGCCTTATGCTTCCCAATCCTCGCCTAACCTGACGAGTTTGCCGCAATGTTCGACCCAAAGCGATGGATGTCTCTTTAGCATGTTCAGGAGTTTTCACATCTGGCTCAGTAGCGATTTCAATCAAGGGAAGGCCCAATCTGTCAAGGTTGTAAATGACACATTCCCCTGTTTCTGTGGTGTATGAATCTAATTTTCTTGCACTGTCCTCTTCTAAGCAGAGAACTGATATTCCCACAGGATGAGAAGCTGTTGGTAAAATTCCACCAGTTGAGATTAGTGTAGTTCGTTGAAAACCGCTAGTATTGGAGCCATCTACCACTGTTTTCCGCATTGTTTGCAGCAGTGAAACAGGTTTAGCATCGAGTAGTGCCGATGTTGTCAAAGCGATATCTAATGCCGTCTCATCATGCCCTAATGGGGGTTGGTCATCTAGTTCAATCAACCCTGAGTTTGGTGTTTGGATGTACTCAAACGAACGATTTCGCCGTGATTCAAATCGCGCAGCGATATCGATTTTACCACCTTCGCCCCTTGCAGCTCGTAATTTTCGAGAGAATCGAGGCCAATCCTTAGGCAACGTCTCCATTGTCACATCATACAAATCACCGGGGTGTCGAGAATGTAATTTCCCAGTCGCCAATTGTTGATGAACTTCTATCCCACACATGAAGCCCAATTGTTCTGGGCTGAGGCTTTTAGCGTCGGTAAGGTCGCCTTCAGGTTCGGGAAAATGCGACTCGGCCATAGCAGTTCCAGTAATTCATTGTTCATGATATAAACGATTATCATCTTAAGGTTTGAATCGTATCATAGCCCTTAGGCAGCATTAAAGTTCCATCTCTAACCATTTTGTCAATCATGGTGTCCACTTTAGCGCGGTCTACATCGTGTTTTTGCATTTCATTGTAAATATCTATACGATCAGCGTACTTTATTTTCTCATTCGAGCGAGATTCAAGATCTCTAATTGTATCGATAAGTAAACGCTCATGATTCCTTGCTGACGCTTTTCGTCCTGTCTGCAACGTCGTTTCATCGAAGTTATCGCCCATCAATTCATTGCGCCAAGTTCTAGTCAATCGAATTGCTCTTTCAACATCGTCAATATTAGCCACATCAGACAACCTGATTCTAGCACTGGCTTCAGCCATACGCGCCACGGCTTCGAGAGAACGGGCTGTAATTGACACACTGTCTAATGATTCCCCGCCTTTCTTGCGCGTGTCGACATAGAATGCGACAATTCTGGCACGCGCTTCCTCATCGAGTTTAGGATGGATGACTCGTTTGGAATAAGCAATGTATTTCCTAATCAGTTCTTTGGTTAATATCTCGTCGCCTTCTTGAGATTTTTGGGTTGCTGAGGAAAGTTTTCTCGATGGGTCTGGCGCACTACCTTGATTCACCAATAATTCACTCGTACCCAATAATCGATTATTGATAATATGCTGAGCTATTTTAGCGTCTCTCTCCTGTTCTGCATTATCTGTGAGTAACCATATAATGTCAAACCGAGAAATCAGCGGAGGTGCTAGATTTATTTGAGCAGTAAATGGATTGTCGGATACTGGCTCGAACCGCCCATTTTTCGGATTCGCAGCCGCAAGAACTGCGCATCGAGTTCGCAAACTGGCATTGATTCCTGCCTTAGATATGGAAATAGTCTGTTGCTCCATTGCTTCGTGCATACTAGAACGGTCGGCATCATTCATCTTATCGAATTCATCAATCGCCGCTAATCCGAGGTCGGCCAGTACCAGGGCACCGGCTTCAAGAGTCCAGCGGCCATCTGCCGCAGAATCCTGCACTGCTGCAGCAGTCAAACCTGCTGCTGAGGCTGACTGACCGGAAGTAAATTGGCCTCTTGGTGATATTTTTGACATATAGTCTAACAATTGAGATTTAGCAACACCCGGGTCTCCCATCAGCAAAATGTGAATGTCGCCGCGATTACGAGTGCCGTCGGGGTTTAATCTTGCAACACCTCCAAAGAGTTGGAGCATCAATGATTCTTTTACCCGCTGCATGCCAAATATCGATGGAGCAATACTGCGGCTAAATAGGTCGTAGATATCTGAGCGGCTGGCTAATTCCTTAATCTCTAATTCCTCATCCTCGGTAATCAAAATCTCCTCAAGTGGTACATTTTGCCGTTCTAAAGAATGAATTCTAAGGAATATATCGAATACCGGGGTATCTTTGCCCCCTTTACGTTGAGATCTAATGAATAATACTCCGTTGGCCTTGACTCGATCACCTGGGTTCAGTTTACCTGCAATATCGTGTTCTCCAATACAGATTATTCTCTCAGGTTGTATTCCACCTTTGAGTTGTTCAGGTGATTCTTGAAGTTCAATGAATTGAGAGTTTATCAAAATAGATTCGTCTTCCTGCAATACAAATCTGGTTTGGCGTTTTTGGCGTCCGCAGCCACCGTCAATTTGTGAACATTCGATTGGCTCTATCAGCTCCTGTTCGTTGGGCTGTTTCACTTCAGTTATGTGTCCGCAAGATGAACACATGAAAGAGGCGGAGTAAATTCTTGGCCTTACGCCTGAAATCTTCGTTGCTATTGCATCGATTGCTAACATCATCCCAATATCATCAGCACGCAGTTGGGATACTGTCCGTATTTGGTCGCTTGGCAAATGTACAATCCTTACAAATGGGTACATCGAGGTGTGCCCCTCGTCTTGAAGGAATTGTCGCAATGCCTGATTTGCTGCTTGGAAGTGTAGATCTGGGTGAGTAAGGATATTTTGAGCGAAATCATCGTCGAATCCTTCGATTGTTCGATATGAAACTTCGAGCGATTGCTCATCAGGCCACTTCTGTGCTAAATTGTGAACAGCCTCGGCATACAAGTCTTGAATCATCGAAGTCCATCTTGCGGCCAAATCAAATTCTTGTAGCATAAATTACACCTACTCTACTGTGTTAGACTATCCAACTATTTGGCCCCGGTTTATGATTACTTCGATGATTTTGCTATACCCCCTAGTTTCCACTGGAGTTTAGCCATCCTCTACAACTGGTAATTCGATAGTTTAGCGATGTCCAGTGTAACTATGCCGAACCGTTGAACAAATCAGTGATGACCCCATGGACTGTTCATGCCCGCACATAGTTTCGCACCAATAACTGGTACAATTGAGCGTATAGTTATTGATTCAGCCTTGTTAGAAAATCGCTTAGGTGACCCAACTGAACGCGAGGTAATTATTCACATCCCAATACAGGGCAAGGAAATGATTCAACAGGGGATGCAATTGCCGGTTATGGTATACTTAGCGCCATTTACTTCCTCGGGTCTAGCAAGAGCTGGTTGGAAGGCCTTCAGTGAGACGCTTCCCCAACGACATGAGCGTTTAGTAAACGAAGGTAAAATGCAGCCGACTATCCTTGTGTTACCTGACTGCTTCACATCATTAGGCGGTAACCAATTTGTTGATTCAGCGATAATGGGTAATTGGAGTTCATGGCTACACAAAGCGTTGAAGCCCGCAATAAATGACCGCTTTCCAACAAACGGAAAATTTGCCTTATTCGGTAAATCTTCGGGGGGCTTTGGAGCAGTGCACAACGCATTAACGCATCCGGGTCAATGGGAAGCAATCGCATCACATTCAGGTGATGTTGGATTTGACGTGCTTTATCGGTCTGACTTCCCCACTACTGCCACTCAAATTAATCTCCAAGGTGGACTGGATGGCTTCATTGACCACACCAGAACATGTCGCAAGCTGAACAGTGATGATTTCCATGCATTGATGATTTGCGCCATGGCGGCGTCATATGATTCTCAAGCCGACGCTAATAACTCACTGGGCCTCAGACTCCCATTTGACCTCAAAACATGCACCGTCGATGAGGGCGCTTGGAAGCACTGGTTAACATACGATCCACTTCACACAAAGCATAACGATTTAGCCGCATTAAAACAACTAAATCTGCTCTTTATCGATTGTGGAAATAGAGATCAATATGGGATACAGTACGGTAGTCGAATGATGATACAAACCCTACAGGAAAACGATATCGATTGTCATTGGGAGGAATTTGATGGTACGCACTCGGGAATCGAACATCGGCTCGATATTAGTATGCCAATGCTGTCAAATGTGCTCCACTCCTGAGCCGATTTATTCATTGCCTGTCTTTGGCTGGAAGAAATATGGCTGATAAGATGGATTATGCCAGTGCTGGAGTAGATATTGACTTGGAAGGCACTGCAGTCGCATCGCTTATCTCCTCACTAAGCAAATCTGTAAGGCCAAGTGGAACGCACGGAGCACCGGTTGAATTACCCGGAGGATTTGGTGGATTGATTGAATTTGGCGACTACCTACTGGCATTGGCAACTGATGGCGTTGGCAGCAAATTGCAAATTGCCTCTCAGCTAAACCAATGGTCAGGCGTGGGCATAGATTGTATGGCAATGAACGTAAATGACTTGCTCTGTGTTGGTGCAGAACCTATCGCGTTTGTCGATTATGTAGCGGTACCCAAACCTGACCCAGAAGTTCATGCCGCGCTTGGTGCATCGTTAGCAGAAGCGTGTCGTTTAGCAAGAGTCACGCTGGCTGGTGGTGAAACCGCCTCACTACCCGGAATTGTAACCGAATTGGATTTATCTGGTACCGCACTTGGGTATTTGAAAAAAGGCGAGGCAATCACTGGTGAACACCTACAATCCGGTGATGTGTTGATTGGATTGCCGTCTTCGGGAATCCACTCTAATGGTTACTCATTGGTTCGCAAAATCATGGAGCATGCGGGCATGGACTACACTGATGTTTCACCTTTTGACTGCAGCAGTTCAACCAGAGAAATATTACGTTTTAATGATTCATCGGATGACGTCACTATTGGTGAAATCCTGCTAAACCCGACTAGGATATATTGCGATCCGGTTGTTGACTTGATAAAATATGCTCAATTAGATGATAGTAATTTTTCCGTTGAAGACATACGCGGAATATGCCACATCACTGGTGGCGGATTATCCAACTTATTGAGGCTGCATGATAATCTGGGATGGGAAATAAACAATCCATTACCTCCGCACCCTGAGTTTACGTGGTTGGCAGAGGCTGGCGGTGTAGAAACGTGGGAAATGTATCGGACTTTCAACATGGGTTGTGGTATGATAATCGCAGTTAATCAACAACACAGTGATTCCATTTGTGCTTGGTTACAAGCGAAGATGGACGGTGTTCAAATCATCGGACAAGTTGTAGATAATGGTAGAAAAGTCGTTCATTCCACCCTCGGAATCGAGTTTACTCATTACTGACTCACTTGAGCGCAGCGCTGATCTCTTCGTTCAAGCCGCTAAATCTGTCAGCTAATTCACCCATTGCGAGGTTAAATGCGGTGAC
>CEUJ01109919.1_pt1 | contig 22070 bp, 18 predicted proteins | sample 361531 | NCBI WGS metagenome assembly CEUJ01 (sample SAMEA2622842, study PRJEB7988) | marine metagenome | biome: marine biome (ENVO:00000447); feature: marine epipelagic mixed layer (ENVO:xxxxxxxxx); material: "saline water (ENVO:00002010), including plankton (ENVO:xxxxxxxx)" | depth 140 m | reverse complement strand
GACAGGTACTTCGAAAGATCTTTTCATTCACGAAGACCAGATGGTTTACTATCCTGCGTCTAAGTTGCTTTACGTTTCAGGTAATCTTGAATCGGCAGCTCACGTTACAGCATCACAGCTAGTTTCTACTGGTGATGTATTCGTCGGCGCGGGCAGCAACCTTGAGACGTCTGACGGCGGTCAGGACCACTCCATTTTCCCGACAATGACCGGCCCAGGCCAGACATTGACACTTGGTGGTGGTTCACCTGTTTCTATCGGTGACGGTTCTGCAGGTTTAACTGCTGGCGCGATAACTGGTACCAGCTTAAATCTTCAAGAGGGTAACATCACAAATGCTGGAGACATAAATGCTGATAGTTTAAGCATTGATGCCGCGGCAAGTGGTCTCAAGATTGATGCTGAAGGTGCAGATAATGCAACTTTTGAAATCATCATGAACGACGATGATGCCGACGCGTTGAGCGTTAAGGACAGTGGTGGTCAGGACTACTTGGTGTTTACATCAACAAACTCCGCACCGTTGATTACCTTTTCGGCTAACCCTACATTCGCCGGACGAACAATTGCCGATCTTGGTACTGTAACAACTGCAGACATCGACGGTGGTAACATTGATGGTGTAACATTGGGTGCAACAAATACACTCAACGCCACGGCTGTCGATATCGATGGTGCAACTGACATTGGCGCAGCACTTGCTGCAACAGACTTGATCCTTGTCGACGACGGCGCAAATGGAACAAATCGAAAGTCAGCTGTTTCACGCATCGGTGATTTCTTGGGTGGCGGTGACGGCATTCAGGTCACAAATGGTGTTTTAAGTATTTCACCAGTTGAGGACCTTTGTTCATCAGCATCCAAGAATAGCATTCTTTCAGATGACTTGGTTACGGCCTCCTTATCACAAGATATGGTTTCTGGTTCACTTCAGGTTTTCTTGAATGGTATGCTACAGACACCTTCTGGTTCCGTCCAGGGTGGGTCTGATCACACAGCGATCTTCGACTATTACTTGATCACTGCATCTTTCGACGGTGAAGCGTTTGAAGGTAAGCCTAAAGTCTGGTTTACTCAGGCCATTGATAGTGACGATGTTATTCAGCTTCGTTACCTTAAGAAATAATTATTCCCACCAACTTTCCCACCCAAGCCCGGTTTTCACCGGGCTTTTCTTTTTCTTGTTGCCGTTGCAGGATAGAAAAACTATTTAATAAGTAAAATAACATTTACTTTAAGTTCCTCAAGGAGATAGCAACATGGCAGCTAGAAAATTTAAGTTCGTTTCACCAGGAGTTTTTTTAAAAGAGATTGATAACTCACAACTCCCCAAATTACCTGGAAATGTAGGTCCAGTAATAATCGGAAGGACCAGAAAGGGTCCAGCGTTAAACCCAGTAAAGGTAAATTCATACGCAGAATTTGTAGAAATGTTCGGAGAGACAGTCCCCGGAAACCAAGGTGACGATGTGTGGAGAGAGGGGAACGGTCTTTTGTCCCCGGCTTACGCTCACTACGCAGCAAAAGCATATTTCGCCGCAGACATTGATTCCCCGGTAACAGTTATAAGACTCTTAGGAGCCTCAGGCGATAATGCTACCTCAGCTGCGGGCGCACAAGCAGGATGGTCAGTAAACAAAGCCTGGGCCCTTATAACTTACCCTTCGGGCTCATCTACCGCTAGTGACCATACAGTTTCAGCGGTATTTTATACGCCTGCAACGGGTACCATGCTGCGATTAGCAGGTCAAGGCGAAGGAGCTGATTTTACAAAAGACTCACCAGCGGATTTTGGAACTTCAGTACTGACAGATACCAACGGAGATTTCAAGATTATAATCTCAAGCACAGGTAGAGACACCAAAGAAGTCCCGGTAAACTTTCGCAAGGGAAGCAAAAATTACATTAGAAGCGCTTTGAATACTAATCCTGTATTAACAAATACTAATGTATCTTATATAACATCTGGTACGTTGGCGGACAAATACTGGCTCGGAGAAACATTTGAGGAGAGTTTAAACTCAGCGTCCGATGCAAAGAAGTGTGGATATATGGTTCAGTTGCAAGCAGATACAACTGACTTTGAAGACTATACTCACGACGCTTCTGCGGGAAGAACAGGTTGGGTATTCAGTCAACATGAAGGCACCGCCAAAGACTATACTGCAGAAGATATGCCTTTGCTATTCAGGCTGATCGCACTGTCCGAAGGAGAAGAGGCTTCAAGAAATTTAATAGTATCAATCGAAGATATAAGGGTTCCTGAAACCGGAGATACTGATCCGTATGGTTCATTCTCGGTTGTTGTTAAAAAAGTTCTTGGAACAAAGTTAGAGGTGGTAGAATCTTTTACTAGTTGTAATTTGAACCCTAATTCTCAAAATTATGTTGCGAGGCAAATCGGAGACCAATTCTTCCAGTGGTCTTCTGCAGAAAAGAGAAATAAGGTTTATGGAAACTACCCAAACAACTCAAAGTATATCAGAATTGAAATGGACTCAAATGTCGACATGGGTGCTGTGTCGCCCTCTAAGGTACCTTTCGGATTTTATGGACCGATCATACCAAAAAGAATAGAAAAAACTGTTGCTAGCGGCGTCATCGCAGAGATAGGCGGCGCCAGCACTTTTATTGAAGAAAGTACTCGATTCAAAGCTGCGAATGTAGCAGACGCAGGTACTGTAACAATCCGTTGGCCAAGCCTAAAGACAACAGTTAGTGCCTCCGTAAGAGGAACTGACAGCTTTGGTGCGGCAGTTTATAAATTGTCAGGAGATAATCTCACCAGCGAATTAGATACAGGGATGATAGATTACATTAGGAAGATGCCTGCAGGCTTAGCAAAGCAGCAAACTGATGGTATTTCCGACGGTTCGACAACTGAGTACGCATTCTTGTTTAGTTTAGATGAAGTATGCTTAGAGGGTTCTAACTTGACTGATACTTCTATTGCAAACGTAACATCTTCTGTTTTCGTTAGCGGATCAAGAGCAGCAACAAGATCATCTGCTACATTCACATTCACTACTAGTGTACCAGGAAACGGTGAAATAACGCTTATATCTGCAGACGGAACTTCTAAAACTTATATTGCTAAGGATGACGACGTATCTACTAATGGTGCCTTGGATGGGCAAAAGGTTATTTTTAAGAGAGGATCTCATGAGGGAGCCGAGACTCGTGCCGCTTTTGTCGCGACAAACTTGTCCGCATCTATTAACAGTGCCAACGGCCACAATGCTGGCACAAATGATTCAAAGTTCATGGTTGATGTTGACGGATCAGGTGGTATTACCATCCGTCAATCTGTCAGAGGCGCCACGGGTAATAAGACTATTGCGACAGCTGGAAATTTTGCTAATGCGACTAACCCTGCGGTACCTTCAGGGTTTACTGGCGGCAGAGGCGCTAACGCTGATCCATCCTACACAGCAAACCACCCAACAAATGGGGTTTCAAACTTGTTAGAGCTAGGTTTCGATAAGTTCCAGATGCCTCTTGTCGGCGGATTTGACGGAGTAGATGTCACAGAGCCGGATCCATTTGCGAATAGGTTAACATCTGGCAAGACAACTGCCAACTCGTATGCCTTCGCATCAATAGACAGAGCAATAGAGCTTATTAAGGATCCCGAGCTGATCGAACAAAACCTGGTTGTTATGCCGGGTATTACTACAGAGGCACTTACTACAAAGCTAGTAGAGAAGTGCGAATCTAGAGCAGATTGTTTAGCAATAATTGATTTGCCTAACGTATATTTGCCGGCACATGAAAAGAAGTGCAAAGTGTTCTCTGATAGAATCGGCACAACGCCTTCAAAGGCTGCAAAAGCAATAAAAGCTAGGCAGCTAAACTCTTCTTATGGTGCGACATACTACCCATGGGTAAAGATCAAGGACACTGATTCATCAAGAGATATATGGGTTCCACCTTCAGTAGTTGCTTTGGGTGTTATGGCTTATACAGAGCAAAGAGATGAGGTTTGGTTCGCCCCTGCAGGTTTCAACCGCGGCGGCTTGAACGAAGGAAACGCTGGTGTACCGGTATTGCAAGTTTCTGAGCAGCTTTTATCCAAGCAAAGAGATACACTTTACGAGTCTAGTGTTAATCCAATCGCTTCATTTGTAACTGAAGGTTTGGTGATTTTCGGTCAAAAGACCTTGCAGACAACACCTTCTGCACTTGATAGAATTAACGTAAGAAGGTTGTTGATTTTTGTTAAGAAAGAGATTTCCAGAATTGCCAGCAACTTACTGTTCGATCAGAACGTACCAGCAACATGGAACAGATTCTTAGGTCAGGTTAACCCTTTCTTGCAGAGTGTTAAGACAAGACTTGGTCTTTCTGATTACAAGGTTATATTAGATAATACTACCACCACACCTGACTTGGTTGATAGAAATATTATGTATGCAAAGATCTTTTTGAAACCGGCCAGAGCTATTGAGTTTATTGCAGTTGATTTTGTTATAACAAACACGGGTGCTTCTTTTGATGATTAAGTCAAAAAAAGTATCTAAAGTAATATATATTATAGGAGACATTATATAATGAGTTTTTGGAATCAAGCAAGCATAGAGCCGAAGAGACAGTTTAGATGGCTACTTTACATCTCTGGTATGCCGCAGTTTATAGTAAAGAATGTAAAGAAGCCAAGTTTTCAGGTAGCAACAACGAATCATGATTTTATAAATTACAAGTTCTACTACCCCGGTCGAGTGACCTGGCAGCCAATCCAGGTCACAATTGTTGACCCTGTGCAGCCTGACTCTACAGCTAGTTTGGTTAAGATTCTAGAAAGTGCTGGCTATGTTTTGCCTGATGAATATACTTCGCAAGCAAACGAGCCAAGAACAATCTCCAAGCAAGCATTCGTAGATGCTCTGGGTGGCCAAATACAGCTTGTACAATTTGGTGCAAACACAGGCGCTCAACAAGAAAACGTTTTGGAAAAGTGGTCTATTAACAACCCTTTCATTACGAGTGTTGATTTTGGGAACCTAGACTACAGCCAAGATGAGTTGGTAAATATTTCAATAACTTTCCAGTATGATTGGGCTAATCTTGAATTGCCTGAGACAACTCCTGGTAAGGTTTGGACTCTCAACCCAACAGCAGCGACAATTGAATAAAAGAAAAGAGGTATAAATGTCAAGAAATTCAAGGAGAACAAAAGTTCGGCAGGTTAACAAGCCTGCACCGCAACCTACTCCTCCTTCTCACCTAAACGACAAATCAAATCCATTTGGTATAAGTTTTGTTGTACCCACTCACACAGTAGAGTTACCCTCTCGTGGGAATTATTACCCACAAGAGTCTACTATGGCGGGAAGGGAGAAAGTAGAAATAAAACAGATGACAGCAAAGCAAGAAGAGATTCTATCAAATGCTGATTATTTGCTCGATGGCACCATGCTTGATCGCCTGGTTGCCAGTATTTTAACGGATAAAACTATCAATGTAGAAGAGATGTTATCCGGAGATAAGAATGCTATTATTGTAGAAGCCAGAAGAACTTCTTATGGAAGCGAGTATGGCGTAACGCAAGCCTGCGAAAAATGTAAAAACAACGAAGTTTTTATGTTTGATCTTTCAAAGGTCTCAATAGAGGATCGGGAAGTCGAAGGAGTTACTTATTCAGAACAAACAAACTTGTTTCATTTTAAGCTTCCTTCAACAGGTTTAGAAGCGAGCATCAAAATGCTATCGTCTGCAGACGAAAGATTTTTAAATGAACAGAATAATAAAGCAAAGAAGTTAAATATTGAAAATTCAGAAACTTTAAATTTTCTTAGAAGATGCGTTGTCAGTGTAAACAATATAGAAGACAAGCAACTTTTAAACAATTTGTTTTCAGTATTACCGGTTTTGGATATCCGGAAGATAAAGAAAGTTTCCAATAGTATTGTTCCAACTTTGAACACTAAACAAGAAGTAACATGTGGTGGCTGTGGTCATGTCACCGAAAGCGAGGTGCCCTTCTCGTTGGGCTTCTTTTGGCCTGACATCTGAGTATGTTAAGGAGGTCACATACCAGGAAATATTCTTTCTCCAACATCACGGACGCTTCACATTTACAGAAGCTTATAACCTACCTATCGGACTTCGGAAATGGTTTGTGTCGAAAAACATAGACTTAATCGAAGAGAGAAATAACAAATCTTAAAAAACACCTTTAGCTGCATATTTACTAAGAGGTATTGTAAATGAACGAACAAGAACTGAAAAAACTGGCTGAAGAATACGCGGCCGCTAAAGGTGATTCAAAGAAACAATCGGCTATTTTCGAAAAGATAAAGGCTGGCTTCGAATCTTTAAAAGAAAAAGCGAAAGCCGCCGGAGCAAAACCTTTCGGTGGCGCCTTCGATATTTTCAGCGAAGCATCTACAATATATGAGGCTGAAAAAGAGTCAATCAAGAATACCGGATTGTTGCTCGAAGAGCTGTCTGGGCCCGGTGGTTTATTTTCAAAATTTTCACAAATCGGTGAAGAAGGTGTAGGTCTCTTTGGTAGAATAGACGAAGGCGTAAAAGGTGCAGCTCAACTAGCTAAAAACATGAAAGGCCTCTTTGCTGTCTTTGATGATGTTGAATCGCTATCTAAAACAGCTACTGTTCTTAATGAACTTGGAGTTTCATTCGGTACTTTAGGTGATGTTTTAGACTCAGCAGTTTTAGGTTTTGGAATGTCAGGTAAAGCTGCAGAGGAGCTTACAAGATCTATAGCTGGAATTGGTGAAGCAACAGGTGTCGGTATGCAAACAGCCATGGAAAACTTTTCAGCAGCCCAGAAAAGTATGGCTTATGATTCAAATACTTTAATGGAAAATTTCAAAAGCTTGCAACTCACAGCTGGGCAAACGGGTGTAAGCTTCAATAAGTTGACATCTGCTTTTGGTGAATCGATGGATGAGTTCGGTGGATCTGCACGGAAGGCCGGATCTTTAAATGCGATACTAGGAAGATCTGTTTTTAACTCAATTGATTTACTTGGCAAAACAGAAGCACAAAGAGTGGAGACGATCGTTGAAGGTATCAGAAACAGTGTAGATGTTAAAGCGCTAGGCAGAAACAAGTTCCAACTAAAAGCAGTAGCGGATGGATTAGGTTTAACTCCAGATGAAACAAGAAGACTCTTAACAGGTCAAATGTCCGTTGATGAGGCTCTTGCCGGAAAAGAATCAACAAACCCAAGAGAGAGGGCCAATGCAAAAATGGCAGATCTACTACAAAAAAGAGTGAATCCGTCGCTTGCACAATTTGAATACACAATTAGAAGAACCAGACGAGGCGTCGAAAATCTTTTTAACTCAACAAACAAGCTTCAAAGAGATTTGGTTCGTGGCCTAGGCGAACGTCTTATCGATATGAACAAGTTTTCAGAAATTTTACCTTCAGCACGACCTGCCGATTTGGCAAAAACTTTAGATAATATGCTCAATACTTTGACTGTTGGTCAAGTAAAAAAAGCCGTCGAGTCTTCCGGAATAGGACTCTCCATAGATCAAATCAAAAGCGGTAAGATATTTGACCCACAAGTCCTCAAAAAAGAGGGAGGTGAAGCATTCATCAAATTTTTCACAGCTATTAAAGATACTGCAGCTCAAGCAGGTAGGACTCCTGCAGGCGTGGTATCGGAAGCGGACGCTCAAAAGTTTGGAAAACCCGGAGAGACAATTTTCTCGCGTGAGACACTAGCAACGTTCTCGGAAGCGACCTCCGGAGAAGCGGTAGGAGAAGCTTTTAAGGCGCTGGTAGATGGTGTGAAAGACTTGAAGGATCTTATAGACAAGATGGGAATTAAGGCCCTATTAGATAGGAAATGAGGAGGATAATTTATGGCATCATTTCATGACATAGCAAAAGGTAGTGATCATTTAGTTAAGTTTTTGCACGTTGCAACAGGAACTAGGGTAGAGTTCCCTGCTTTTCTAAAAGAGTATTCAGATTCTTTTACCGTATCTTGGGGCTCCGAACAAATCTTTGGTCGAATGGATCCCATAAAACCCTACAGAGGCACAACAAGAAGAATCTCTATAGCTTTTGATGTTCTGGCACCAACGCTAGAAAAGGCAAAAGAAAATATGAACAACTACAGTACGCTTGTTAAGATGATGTATCCCGTTTATGGGGAACCACTCCAGGGAGGAGAGAGGGGCTTGGGAAGAACCTTAAAAGCACCACCACTATTGAGAATACAATTTCTAAACTTAGTAAAGAATTACTCAGATGAGTCCATGGAGGAAGGTTTGCTTGGTTGCATTAGCGGTTTTAGCTTTAGACCCAACAGGGACTCGGGATTTTTTACCTTTGATAACGAATTGTTGCCAAAGAATTTTAGCGTTTCTTTTACTTTTGAACCTCAGCATGAATCACCATTAGGGTTTAGAGGAAAGAATTTTATAAACCCATCTTTTCCTTATGGCAGACCAACAGGAGAACCTATTGATACAGATAAGATAGATTCAGGCACAGCCCAAGTGCAAATTAAAAGAGAAAATGATATACTTGGAGGCCAAGAATGATAGATAGAAACGAAAGAAGAGAAATCCTGATCAACGATCACCCTTTCTACAAGAAAAAGCTAAAAGATAGAGGCTTAAAATTTTTCAGGCATTATTCAAAAATGAAGTTGTCTGAAATTTCTCAAGAAGATATGAGGGATCTAACTATCCTGGATCATGTTTATGCTACAGGAGATTCTTTGAGTAAAATAGCATACAAACACTATGGCGATACTAGGTACTGGTGGGTATTGGCTGCTTTCAATCAAAAACCAATTGACAATTTAATAAAAACAGGAGATATTATACATGTACCTCTTCCTTTGAATGAGATAATGTATTTATTAACCAGAGATGAGTGACGAAAAATCAATTTCATTTAATGAGCAAGGATATTTAATCTGGAGTCACTTTATAAAAGGCTCCAAAAAAAACCAAGGAAGCAAACTTGGCCAAGGTAAGTCGTCCAACAGTGGAATAACTTGTCACAAAGTTATAGGCAATTATACTAATGTAGATTTTGTATCCAAAGTAATAAAAAAAGAAAATATCGATGTCTACAGGAATCTTATGGATTTAGAAACAAGAAAGTTAACTTCGCTTGTTCCTGAAGTAAAGTTATTCAAAATAAAAGATAGAAGATATATTCCCTTTTATTTTCCTGTTGCAGCAGAAAACGCAACTATAACTTCTTTGCTCCAACCCGGCGCATCCGTTGGAGGTGTTGGTATTAAAAGTTTCTCTTACCAGTTTATAGGTAAAGATTTTTTTACAAGAGATAAGCAGATAGAATGTTCCCTAGAACTTTTTGTTGATTCGATAGAGAACGTATTCAAAACGCCACCACCAGGCTTTGCGACACTAGCAGAATTATTCACGATTTCTAGATCTCAAAACGTACCCTTGAGAGGCTCTATGTCGAAAGAAGTTTCAAGTGAACAGGTAAACAAGCCTAGTTCACATGAAATTGGAGCATTTATAGGATACTCTGCACCAAACACAGAAGATCTTTTAACTCAATCTGAGAGAAGGGCAGTAGAAAATACTTCAATATCTTTAAGGATGACATATATTAATCATAATCTCAATGTAGCTCAAGATGGCACGGCCACGATCAAGGTAGATTATATTGGCAGGTTATCTGGTATTCTTGACGACCCAATGTATAACATCATAGCCGCACCAGAAGAGATCCTTGCACTCGCAGATATACAGAAAGAGGTAGATGAGGCCAAACGAAACGCAAAAGTAAACGATGCAAAAAGAAAAGAGACTGAAGAAAAAATAAAAAGCATTATAAAAAAGAAAGTAAGTGATAATTTTATTTCTGTCATGGAAACCTTGAGAAGAGAAAAGAAGTTATACGAGGAACCGATCAGGCTTATAGACGCAAAAACGTACAACCAATATGTTGGTAGACAAGAAGACCCATCTCTTGGAGTATTGAAACCGAAAAGCTTGTCAGAGAAGCCTTTAGATCCTGAGGCCGATGCAAAGCTCGCTGCGCCTGGTTCCATCATTAATACTGATCTGGTCACAAATTATGTATACATGGGGGATTTTATCCAAGCGGTGATCTTCAGCACGAAACAGTCTCTAGAGAGAGCAAAGAAAAACTTAGAAAAACAACGACAAGAAGGCAGCCTGGGAGCAAATAAAGTAAATGCCAAGCTCAAACCCATTCAAAATTCTTTAGATAACTTAGAAAGTTTTAAAATCTTATTTGGCAAGGTGGCAATCGTCACAGGAGAAACATCAGCGATCCAAGTCAATCTGGCAGATATTCCGGTTTCTGTAAAAACTATTTCAGACTTTGTGTTTAAAAATATTGAGCAAAAGTTTTCTTCAAGAAAAACTTTAAAATCATTTTTAGAAGAAGTTGTAGGCCAGCTTTATCCGATGGCTACAACTAAGCACCTCTACAAAGATGCCAAGACTTTGCCTTCAAACATTTCAGTAAAAGCAGTCGGTATCACCGGTGAAAGAACTGCAGTTCTCAGTGCTGGAAATTCTGAAGTCTCTATCTCTAAGTTACCAAACTTCTTAAAAAACTTTAACCAAAGAAGGAGAAAGAAAGATGATATTGATTACATGATAATATATTCTGAAGTTTCTTCAAATAGAAATTCTGGATTGGCAGGTGATATAAAAAAGGATGCAGAAAAAGGCGTGTATCATTTTAATTTATCAAAAGACAGAGGAATGGTGAAAACTATCAATTTCAGTTTAAACAATGTAAGGTTCAGAAAAGAAGCGTTGATGTTGGAGTCCGTTGATTTATATGACGAACTAAAGATGCCTTATAATGCCACTATAGAAATGGTGGGCAATAACCTGTTTCTACCCGGGTCTATGATTTATATTAACCCATCCAGCATCGGCTTTGGTGACCCTAGGAACAAACGATCAGCTGCAGCTAGACTCGGTCTGGGAGGATATTATATTGTTATCTCTGTTAACACTGCATTCACCGCAGGCCAGATGGTTACAAAGTTAGAAACACAGCACCACTCTTGGGCAGATAATGATTCCAGGCTATCAACAACAGAGATGCTTCAAGAGACAGGTATCTACCAAACGGCCGTTAGAAATGTGGAAACCGGAAACACAACCAGTCTGGGCGATGCATCTCCCATTTCCGTCACAGGCACTAAGAAGTTTTTCAGCAACCCCAAGGAGTACTTTAGGTAATGTCTTTTTTACACAAAGATGGAAAATACAGCACGACTCGCGACAGCTTTGTGGGAAGAAAAGCTTACAAAGAAAATGCTAAGCTAGACCAAGTTCAAATTCTGGACACATGGTACCAGTATCCAAGTTACGGACTCCTTAACAAAGAATATGAACCTGTTATATTAAACACTGACGAAACAGGTGCTAACTTAAACATTTTTGGACAATATGCTGGAGAAGATCTTCGCGCTGCACCCTTCGTCGCAGAGGCTTTTGATGACTTTAGAACCTATTATGTTAATACCACATTAGAGAAAAATGTTGACTTTCCTTTATTTATAGACCAAGTCATACCAAAGGTTGCTTATTTGTCTTTCGACGAGCAATATCAGAATTATGTAGCTTCCAATATGAATACTTTTGCCTCTTTGATTTTGGAGCAAATTTCTTCAATTGATCAATTTAACGATGAATTATCTAGAATTATACAGCAAAATATACTTACGTTCCCAATAACTAAGTCTGGCTTTTTACTTTCCCAACAATGTCCAATAAATGTCTCGGGACTCTGTGTTGAGTTGGCGATTTTAGATTTTAATTCAGATACAGAAAAAGGAAAATTATTTGACACAAAGGAATTTCAGTGTTATGCTGAGGTTGCAAATGTTTACGGATTCTATATTGATAAGAACGCGCCATGGAGATTGATAGCCAATTTGCAGAGCCCCATAATGAAACAGTATATAGATAGGTATAGAAGAGGCACGGATACTGAGATAATTTTAGACAAAACATTCAGAAGCAAAACACAATACGAGGATATTTCTAGTGTTTACTATTTCCACGCAGCTGTATTCAATGAAATGTTAGATATCTTAGAGCTACAGGGATCATATTCAATTTCAGAAGAAGATTTAATATCTTCGACGTTGAGATATAGGATGCTAGAAACAGGCATCTCCATGGATCAATTTGAAGAAAACAGAAATAATGTTTTGGACTTGCACAATATATATGCCTCCAGACACCCTTTCGATCCACTAAAGCAGGCATCCGGGAAGATCGGAAAGATTTGTTCTGAAAAATTAAAAGAAATTTATCTTGCAAAATCAAACATAAACAGCTATAATAAGACAACATTAAAGGAATATAGTGATTTTACAGACCCTAGATATTAAAGATAACTGCACCGGTATTTTCCATAATGATGAATTTTTATTTGACGACTTCCAAAAGTTGTTGGATCAGTATTCTTTAGCTTGGAAGCATTCACCAATGCTGGATGACGAAAAATATAAGTATTTATATTTACTTGTAAAAGAGGAAGATCTTTCTTCGTACTGCCACGATCCAGAACTTTTTATCACATACAAAAAAAAGCTAGAGGCTCACCAAAAGGCAGCAATTTCTGCAAAAGTTAGCTTGCAAGACACCTGTTTTTTTGATTTACTACCTGAGCATCAACTATTGAAATGGTTTAGGGTACGAGCAGTCGCCATGGATAATTTGCAAAAAACAGTATCCTTTCAAAAAGATTATGATATCTTACATAAGGCACATGTATTGACAGAGACTATTGCAAGGCAAGATATGAACTTTGAGGGCAAAGCGGGTAGAGTTTTGTACAACATCTTTGGCTCGGCAACAGGAAGACTAACAACAAAGAGAGGTTCAGTCCCAGTTTTGACCCTGAAGAAGGAACAAAGAGATTTGATCAGACCTCAAAACGATGCATTCGTTGAACTGGATCTAAACGCAGCAGAAGTAAGAACGTTGATAGCTTTATCAGGTCGAGAACAACCACAGGAAGACATTCACGAATGGGTTGTGAAGAATGTGTTTGATGGAGAGATGGAGCGCTCTAAAGCCAAGATAGAGTTGTTCGCCTGGTTGTATAATCCTTCGAACTCCAAAAGTCGATTCGACCAAATTTTTTCGCGGCAAATTTTTCGAGATTTTTTTGCCCCTGAGGATAAAGTGCTTACAACGCCATTCGGCCGAAGACTTGCCGTGGAAGAAAGAAAAGCACAAAATTACTTGCTTCAATCGACGACATCTGATATAGTTATACAAAACGCATATAAGATTATGAAAATGCTTAAAGGCAAAAAGTCCAAAATAGCGTTCACTTTACACGATTCGATTATTATTGACATGAGCAAGAAAGATGCTATAATGTTAAGAGATATAAAAGAGCAGTTCGAGGAAACACCTTGGGGTCCTTTTAAAAGTACGTGTAAAATCGGGAAAACATTCGGTCATTTAAAGGATTTGGTAATTTGAAGACAATATTGGGCATAGGTACAGCCGGAAGTAACGTTGTAAAACAACTTGGCGAACACAAAGTGTACAGACCGTACACAATTTGTACCAAAAATCAAAAAACAACAAAATATCACTTCAACCTGCCTGAACTTGACGGTCCAGAAGAGTACGAGTCGATGGACATGGTAAAGCTAGAGAAATGGCTGGGCACAATCGAAAAAAAATGCACCGTATTTCTATGCGGAGCGTCCAACTCGTCGGGGCTGACACTACGAGCGCTCCATTTTCTACACCAAAGAGGTGTAAAAATGGACATTGTGTATTTCATGCCCGAGACCGAGGTTCTCTCTGAAGAGAAAACTTTGTGCGAAAGGGCTGTGAAGGGTATTTTGCAAAATTATGCTCGAAGTGGTTTATTTGAAAAAATTTGTCTCGTATCCAACCTTCGGTTGGAGCAGGTAGCCGGATCGACGAATGTGTTCGATTATTATGATCAAATAAACCGTGTATTTACAGGTACTTACTACATGTTAGACGTATTTAAGAATACAACCCCGGTTACTTCCACTTTTAAAAGACCAAGTGCCTCTTGTAGAATCACTACTATTGGCCTGGGATCATTAGAGAATGACGATTTAATGTTTTTTCCTTTCAATCAAGAGGTAGAAGTGGTATACTATTATGGTATCAACGAAGAAAAATTAAAGACTGAAGAAAACTTGTTTAGAACAATCACAAACACAGTGAAATCAAAAATTACAGAAGAAAGAAAAGTGAGCTTTGGAATTTTTCCAACACAATACGAAGATGACTATATTTACGTGGAATACTTTTCTCCAAAAATTCAAAAATAAATATTGACACAGAGTATAGAATAAGATATTATATAGAGAGTTGGTCAGGATATTTGCTGACCTGCTATAGCCGAGAGTGTGCAAAAAAACAACAAACCAATAGGAGGTATTAATAATGGCACTTAATTTAGATGCGATGAAAGCGAAGTTAGATAAACTTAATGGAAAGGGAGACGGAGGTAAGAAAAACTTTTGGAGACCCGAAGAAGGGGAAAGCAATATCCGTATTGTCTCCACTCCAGATGGAGACCCGTTCAAGGAGAAGTTTTTTCACTATGGAATCGGTGGACAGTCTTTTCTTTGCCCGAAGCGAAACTTCGGGGACGATTGCCCAGCATGTAATTTTGCAAACAAGCTGTGGAACGAGGGCACGGAAGAAAGTAAGCGACAAGCAAAGGAAATGTTCGCAAAGCAGAGATTCTTTTCGCCGGTTCTTGTTCGAGGAGAGGAATCAGAAGGTATCAGAGTATGGGGATATGGTAAGATGGCTTATGAAAAGTTGCTTACAATTGTTCTCGATCCTGACTACGGAGACATCACAGACCCCGAGACCGGCAACGATCTTAAATTGATGTACGGCAAGTTGCCCGGAGCTAGCTTTCCTCGTACTGATATTCGACCTAGACCACGAAAGACCACTCTTTGTGACGAAGCTGTTGGTGGTGACGAAAGATGCGCCGAGCTTTTGGAGACAATTCCAAATTTTGACGAAATTTTCGAGAGAAAGACAACAGAAGAGGTTCAATCAATCATGGATCAACATCTCTCTGGTGACACCGGCAACCGCGAAGTTGAAAAATTTGGAAACAATACAACTAACACAACAACCACAGATGCAGTTGAGGACGCATTCAACGACTTGTTGAATCAGTAGGTGAAATATGGCTAAAATTTCCAAACTCAAAAAAGGTGCTTTAGATATTGCCTCTATTCGTGGTATTATCAATAAAAAAGCTGGTAGAGAGGTCGCACATTCGCTTACGGACAATAACCCAACAGAAGTAAACGAGTGGATCCCTACCGGTTCTAAATGGCTCGATGCCATTATTTGCAAGGGCAGACCAGCAGGAATTCCTGTAGGTAAAATCTCAGAAATTGCTGGTCTTCCTGGTACTGGTAAGTCATTTTTGGCTGCTCAGATTGCTGGGAACGCTCAAAAGATGGGAATTGATGTAGTATACTTTGATTCAGAATCTGCTATCGATCCTTCCTTTATGGAGCGAGCAGGCTGTGACTTGGACAGGCTTATGTATGTTCAGGCAGCATCTGTTGAGTTTGTCCTGGAAACCATCGAAGAACTGCTAGCTACTGGTAACAAGTGGCTTTTTATTTGGGATTCTTTGGCTCTTACTCCGTCGATTTCTGATGTTGAAGGAGACTTCAATCCTCAGTCGTCTATGGCAGTTAAGCCTAGAATCCTAGCCAAGGGAATGTCTAAATTAACTATCCCTATCGCTGATGCAAACGCTACCTTCTTGGTCCTCAATCAATTGAAGACTAACCTGGGAGCGAGAACACCAGCACAGGCTATGACAGAGCCATACACGACCCCCGGGGGAAAGGCTATGATTTATGCTTATTCTCTTCGTGTATGGCTAACCGCAAGAAAAGCTAAAGCTAGTTTCATCGTAGATGACAATGGTTTCCGCATCGGATCTGAAGTGAAGGTAAAGTTAGAAAAGTCTCGTTTCGGGACCCACGGCCGAACCTGTAACTTCAAGATCCTGTGGGGCGATGACGCTGTCGGTGTACAAGACGAAGAAAGTTGGTTCGATGCAATCCAAATCTCTGAAAGACTTGAACAGTCTGGTGCATGGTTTACGCTAATCCATAATGATGGGTCCAAGGAAAAGTTCCAGCGCAAACAATGGGTTACTAAGCTTGAGAGTGAAAAATTCAGAGAAAGTGTCTTGACTATTATTGAAGAAGATGTTATTATGAAGTTCAAGAATAGAGAAGGCAAAGCAGACGACTTCTACGACGCGGATGAGCCGCTGACAGAATAGTCACCCACACAAGCCCGGCTCTTCGCCGGGCTTTTTATTTGGAGAAATATAATGAAAAGAATGATGATAGTAGACGCGTACAACCAGTTTATCCGTGGATATATAGTAGACCCTAGCAAGAACCCGAACGGGTCCCCTATCGGCGGTATGAGGACGTTTATTAACATCCTTAACAAACTCACAAGAGAAATCAAACCAGATCTTATGGTCTTGGTTTGGGATGGCAAAGGTGGCAGCAAAAAGCGCCGATCCATGAACAAGAATTATAAAGGCGGCCGAAAGCCACCAAGAACTAACTGGTCACAGGTAGGTATGGATCAAGAAGATATTGTCGACAACAAAGTTTGGCAACAAATGAGAGTGATAGAATACTTTAACCAAACACCGGTTATTCAATTTATGGAGAATTTAGTAGAGGCCGACGATGTTATTTCATACGTAAAGAATAGCTCCACATTTACAGAATGGCAAAAAGTTATTGTATCAGCAGATAAAGACTTCATTCAATTACTTGACGACAAAACAATATTACACAGACCGATTCAGAAAGAATACCTAAACAAGAACTCTGTTGTTGAAAAGTTTAAGATTCACCCTACAAATTTTGCACTTGCTAGAGCTATTGTGGGGGATTCTTCTGATAATCTTCCGGGTGTACCTCGTGTTGGCTTAGAAACTGTGGCAAAAAGATTTCCCTTTCTAAAAGAGGAAGAGACACACTACTTAAGTAGTATCCTAGAAGAATGTATTAAGCCAGAGAACAAACAGAAAGTTTACACAAATATTTTAGAATCAAAGGAGTTGATAGAAAACAATTATGATATTATGCAATTATCTTCGCCCATGCTATCTATTCAAGCCAAACAAGGGATTGACGATACGTTTGAGCAATATAAGCCACACTACAATCAAACGGAAATGAGAAAACTCATGCTTCAGGATGGTGTGTTAACCGTCACTACAACAGATTTGGAACAGAGGTTTAACAACATTATCGCTTCCTTTTCACAATAAAATCTGATATAGTATAATAAATACTAAGGAACAAGAATGGAACAAGTAAATAACTTTTCAAAGTTTGGCAAATCATTTCAGGAAGATCTGTGTCATCTGATTTTGAATGACCGAACATTTGCAGATCAGATGTTCGAAGTTTTAGATACAAACTTTTTAGAATTGAAGCACTTAAGAGTATTTACTAAGAAGGTAAAGGAATATAGAGAGAAGTATGGAGTCCACCCCACATCTAATATCATGCGTTCCATCATTCGAACAGGTTTGGATGATGAACCAGAGTCAGTCAAAGTCAGAATCCGTGAGTACTATGCGAGGGTTTTGGCAAATGGAGAAATCCCCGACGGTGCTGATTTTATTAAAGATACGGCTCTGGATTTTTGCAAAAAACAAAAACTCAAAGAAGCTCTAATTAAATCAGTAGAACTTATTAAATGCTCTTCTTTCGATGAGGTCTCAAAAGTTATAGACAACGCACTCAAACTGGGATCGGACAACACACTAGGGTATGACTATCTTGCAGACTTTGAAGCACGATTTATTAAAAAATCTCGTGACCCCATTACAACGGGTTGGCGCGACATTGATGATATTTCTAAGGGAGGTCTTGGGAAAGGGGAGCTTGGTGTTGTTGTTGCTCCTACTGGTGCTGGCAAATCAATGGTACTTGTACATCTCGGGGCAGCAGCGCTTAAGGCCGGGAAAAATGTATTACACTACACATTGGAACTTGCTGATACTGTTGTTGCTGGTCGTTATGATGCTGCTATTACTGGCGTTGAATTAAAGAATCTTACAGTTTTCAAAGAAAAAATATATGACGAGATTAGAGAAATAGACGGAAAACTTATAGTTAAAGAATATCCGACAAGGAGCGCTAGTATCCAAACAATAAAAAATCACGTTGAGAAGCTAAAAAGGCGAGATTTTGTCCCGGATATGATCATCGTGGACTACGGAGACCTAATTCGACCAGAAAATAGCAGAAAAGATGAGAAAAGGCATCAACTCGAAACTATTTACGAAGAGCTTAGAGGAATAGCTCAAATTTGTGAATGTCCACTCTGGACTGCATCACAAACTAACAGATCTGGGTTGAACGCAGAAGTGATCACGATGGAGTCAATCTCCGAGGCGTTCAACAAATGTTTTGTAGCAGATTTCATCTTCACGGTGTCGAGAACTGTGGAGGACAAAAACACTAATCAGGGACGCATTTTTGTCGCAAAAAACAGAAATGGTCCAGATGGACTAGTGTATCCATTATTCATGGACACAAGCAACGTAAAGATTAAAGTCCTGCCAAAAACAGGCGAAACCGCAAATGATATTATCCAAAAATCTTCTGCAGAAAGGTTAGCAAACCTGAAAGAGAAGTACAAGATTTTTAAGAAAGAAGGAGGAAATAAATAATGGAACTATCAAATCAAATCTTATCAGAAATTACAGTACATATGAAGTACGCGAGGTACCTAGAAAAAGAAAAGAGAAGAGAAACTTGGGAAGAGTTAGTATCTAGGAATATGAACATGCATCTCAAGAAATTTCCCGAACTGGAACTTCAAATTAGAAAAGCTTATAAAATGGTTTATGATAAGAAAGTTTTACCATCCATGCGATCCATGCAGTTCGGTGGGAAACCAATTGAGGTAGCTCCAAACAGAATTTTTAACTGCGCTTTCATGCCCGCTGATGATTGGCGCTGCTTTAGTGAAGCTATGTTTCTTCTTCTTGGGGGAACGGGTGTTGGGTACTCTGTACAAAAGCATCATGTAGAGAAGTTGCCAGAGGTCAGGCGACCAAACATGAAGAGAACACGACGCTTTCTTGTAAATGATTCTATTGAAGGTTGGGCTGATGCTGTTCAGGCGTTAGTTAAATCTTACTTTTACGGAGGATCTAGACTCCGATTTGACTATTCAGATATTCGCCCGAAGGGTGCTGCTCTCATTACTTCTGGAGGCAAGGCCCCAGGCCCTCAACCCCTGCGAGAGTGCTTGGTAAAGTTAGAGGGAATGCTCTCACAGAAGGAAAATGGAGATAAGCTAACGCCAATCGAAGTACACGATATGATTTGTCATATAGCAGACGCTGTACTGGCAGGTGGTATTCGTCGGGCTGCTCTTATATCACTGTTCTCGGCTGATGACGAGGACATGATTGCTGCAAAGACAGGTAATTGGTGGGAAACCAATCCACAACGAGGTCGCGCAAATAATTCTGTTGTTTTGCTTCGCCACAAGATTGACAAGGAATACTTTATGAGTCTTTGGGATAGAGTGAAGGCATCAGGCGCCGGCGAGCCTGGTTTTTATTTTTCAAATGATAAAGATTGGGGCACAAACCCTTGTTGTGAGATTGGTTTACGACCGTATCAGTTTTGTAATCTAACAGAAGTAAATGTGTCGAATGTTGAGAGCCAAGAAGATTTGAATGATCGTGTCAAGGCGGCAGCGTTCATTGGAACATTACAGGCCAGTTATACAGACTTTCATTATCTTCGAGATATCTGGCGCCGAACTACTGAAAAGGATGCTTTAATTGGAGTATCAATGACGGGTATTGCTTCGGGTGCAGTATTGCAACTTGACATGAAAGAGGCAGCAATCTGCGTCAAGGAAGAGAATGCTAGGGTGGCCGAACTGCTGGGTATCAAGCCAGCAGCAAGAACAACTTGTGTAAAGCCGGCTGGCACTACGTCTTTAACTCTTGGTACTTCTTCTGGTATTCACGCTTGGCACAATGATTATTACATCCGCCGTGTTAGGGTTGGAAAGAACGAGCCAATTTATACATATTTGGTTCAAAACCACCCAGAACTGATTGAGGATGAGTATTTCAGCCCACATACAACTGCCGTTATCTCCATCCCGCAAAAAGCCCCAGAGGCCTCTATCTTGAGGACAGAATCAGCATTGCAGTTACTCAAGAGAGTTAAGCACGTAACAGATGAATGGGTAAAGCCAGGTTTTCGCAAAGGCCAAAACACTCACAATATTTCAGCAACCATCTCAATAAAAGATGCAGAATGGGTTGACGTGGGCGAATGGATGTGGGATAATAGAAGTAGTTACAACGGATTGTCGGTGCTTCCATTCTCAGATCACACTTACAAGCAGGCTCCTTTTGAGGATTGCTCGAAAGAGACATATGAGGCACTTTTGGGTTCTTTGACGTCAATAGATCTTACTAAGGTCACGGAAGAAGAGGACAACACAGACCTTAAAGGTGAAGTTGCTTGCGCTGGTGGTGCATGCGAAGTGAAGTTTGTATGAGTTATTCCGACAAAGTAATAGACCACTTCGAAAACCCTCGTAATGTGGGTTCCCTGGACAAAGAAGATAGCCAAGTAGGCACTGCAATTGTCGGGGCCCCTGCATGTGGAGACGTAATGAAATTACAAATAAAAGTTAATGACCATGGCGTTATCGAAGATGCAAAGTTCAAAACATACGGTTGTGGTTCGGCCATAGCTTCTTCTTCTTTGGTAACAGAGTGGATCAAAGGTAAAACGCTGAGTGAAGCGGAAGAGATAAAAAATGTAGAAATTGCAGACTTTCTCTGCCTTCCGCCCGTGAAAATACATTGCTCTGTCTTGGCAGAGGATGCAATTAAGTCTGCCATTGAGGATTATAAAAAGAAAAATGATAACACTAACTGAATTTGCTGCAAAAAGAACTTACGGCTGTGGTGAAAGTTTTTCTATTTAAAACTCTTGACAAACCTGTTAAAATATACTATTATTGTAATACAACTCAACAAGAAAGGATAAAATATGAGTTCTAACAACGATAAATTACTAACCAAAGAGGAACACCTCGCAAACTATATTAAAACTTTTGTAGCCATTGAGGATGCGATGGAGCCATTTAAGGAGCAGCGCAAAGATCTGCGTGAATCTTACAACGAAAATGGATGGCTTTCAAAGGAAGAAATGCGATTGGCTGTAAAAGCTTATCGCCTATACAAATCGGAAACAGATATGGAAGTTTTAGCTGATTATGTTAACAAGTGCCAGCGCTCTGTTGGGAGGATCAATGGCCTCTAAAATTGAAATGTTAAAGCCTGTAAATAGGCATTTGTTAATTGTTCCGCATGCTCAAAAAAACGAAACAAATTCAGGAGTTCTTTTACCAGAAGATTATAATCCGGAACAAGATCAGTATATCGAAGCATCCGTAATTCAAATTGCAGATGACTGTGATAAGCAATTTAGGCATCTGCGTTATGGAAATATTGATAATAATAAGATTGTTGTAGACCGTTCCATGATCCAGGAGATAAAATTAAAAAACAAAACTCACTTTATGATTTTAGAGAATTATGTAGTAGGTGTTTACAGGAGGCCAGATGAGAGTTGATCTCTTCGGTGATGATGTCGGTGCGGTTGAGTACATTTCACATATGGGTTCGGATTTGTCAGTTGTTAATGCTGCACGAGTTTCGTTCGGATCAGAAAAGGAAGAAGTAGATGAAAAAGATATTAAACTTATTAACTACCTTATGGCCCATAATCACTCTTCGCCATTTGAACATTGCACTATCACATTTCGTTTTACCGTTCCTTTGTTTATTAGGAGCCAGCATCACCGGCATCGCACTTGGGCTTATAATGAAATATCTCGTAGATATACTTCTGTAGATATTCAGTTTTACGAACCTAACCAATTTCGAACACAACATAAATCCAATAGGCAAGCAAGCACAGGCGATTTGATTGATCCGATTTTGGAATCAAATAGAGACGGATCACC
>CEUJ01007598.1_pt1 | contig 22411 bp, 24 predicted proteins | sample 361531 | NCBI WGS metagenome assembly CEUJ01 (sample SAMEA2622842, study PRJEB7988) | marine metagenome | biome: marine biome (ENVO:00000447); feature: marine epipelagic mixed layer (ENVO:xxxxxxxxx); material: "saline water (ENVO:00002010), including plankton (ENVO:xxxxxxxx)" | depth 140 m | reverse complement strand
AATCTTTCTTTTGAATTATTTGCTAAAAATGTAAAAAGATTTTTAAAAATATCTTTTTCAAATTTGACGTCTTTGAATATTGGAATATTGCTTTTCAAAGATAATGATATATTATTCAAATCATTTGTAAATTTAATACAATCTTCCTCATTTAAGTTAGTAAAATTATCATAAATAAATAAGCTTTTAAAATTAAATATCCTTGTTAAATATTGAATCATGTAGTATCTTTTATCATTAATTTTATTATTATAAATGACCCATTTTATTTTTTTAATACTTTCATAATATCCATTTCTTAAAACATTATAATAATCACCAAACCATAATCCATAATTATTTAATTTATAAAAATTATTAATATTATTTCTAACATTTTCTATTTCTCTCATACTTTTTATATAAAAATCAGTCTGTTTATAATTATTCATTGGAAATACATTAAGCCAATTTACATATAATTTTCCATTTGTAACAGTTATTGTTTCTCTTAGTGCAAGCATATTATTATCAATAATTAAATAAATTAATTTGTCATTATTAACATCTAAATTTAATAAAACATCATCATTTTTATTAATTAAACCCAGTGCAAAATTAGAATATTTAAATTTTGTTTTCATTATATCATTTATATTTTCTTGAAGAATTTTCTTATCAATTAAATTAGAATTATCATTATATAAAATACTATCCAAACTATTAAAATCAAAACTTTTTACAAATGGTAATAATTGTAAACACAATGATTTAATATCTTGCCCATTATTTTTTAAAAATTGGGTATAATATATTTCTTCTTGACTAAAGCCGTAACAATTAGCTATATGATTTATTATAGTTAAAGTATTTGAAGTTATATAATCTAAATCAGGATTATTTAATTTTATAAATAAATTTCTAATATTATCTTTAACCTGACTTGTAAATGTATCTGTAATAAAATTCATATTATAAATATATATATTAAATATATTATATATATTTATATGTGAAATGGTTATTTTTATTGTAACATGAATTAATTTAATCAAAATTTGGTCTATTCCAATTAATCGGTTCAAATAACCATTCATCTTTATCAAATACTTGAGTTAATCCACCTCTTGGATAATTAAAAGATGAATGTATATTAATACCTCTCATTTTTTTTGTTGAAATTTTTAATATTTCATTACAAACAACTTGATGAGATACTATTAAAATATTATCATTTTTTTCTAATTTATTAGTTAATAATGTATTCAAAAATTTCCTAACTCGTTTTGACACATTATTTTCATCTTCTGGATACACATGGTCTAATGGATCTAATAATGATTTATATTTTTCATTATAATTAAAACTATTAGCCATGTATGTTGGTAATCTTACTTGATATGATTTTTCAGGAATAATTAAAGGGTGTTGAATTTCACATAAACTATATTCTAAATTAACTTTTAAATTATATTTTGAACAATATGGATTTATTGTTTGAAGTGTTCTAATAAAAGGAGATGAATATACTTTATTTATTTTATATTTTTTTAAAACATCTACTAATAATTCTGATTTTTCTAAACCAGTACTAGTAAGTGGAGAGAAAAATGTAGCATCTTGTGTTCTATCTTCGTGTCTTAATATAAATATTTTCATATATATTTATTTATAATATATTTTTGTTTTTAAAATATTTTATTGAGTAACACAATCAGGTGCACCTTCATTTGTATCAAATTGATTAGTATTACTTTGATTATTATTATTTTGATTAAATTTTTGTTCTTTTAATTTATATTTTTGAATATTTGTTTTTACCAAACTGTCTTTATCTTTTAGGAGACTTATTTCTTTTTTGAATTCATTTAAATCACATTTAACTAGTAATTTTTTTAATACTGTACTTTCATTTTCTGCTAAAATACTTGTATCTATATTATCAATAACCATATGTAAAATCATATTTCCATCATTTGTAATTCCTTCTTTTTTAACAGAATATAATAAATCTTCATTTAAATTAGTATATGAAAATTTAGGTATATTAATAAATAATTTTCTTCCATCGAGATGAGTAATATATTTATTTAAACCAAATAGTAATTGATATAATTTTATATTGACTTGTACATGCAAATCATCTTCAATTCTAGTGAATTTAGAATGTGGTTTTTCTGTTATTTGGATAATAAGGTCTGTTTTTAAATCTCTGTATATATTACCTTTTTCTTTTATTACAATATTATTTCCATCTCTTAATTTTGGATTTAATTCAAATTCCATATTTCTATTTTTAATTTTAAATTTTTTCCCATTACAACTATCGCATATATTATTTTTATCTATCATTTCCCCAGTACCATTACAATCTTGACAAGTTCTTACTATTTGTTGAATCATATTACCCATTCTTCTAGTTATTCTTGCTTGCCCAGTCCCATTGCAAGTTTTACATTCTGATTTACTACCATCTTTTGTTCCATATCCATTACATTTTTTACAAAAACATTGTTGTTTATAATTTATATTGACAGTTTTTTGATTATATAAATCTTCCAACTCAACATCCAATTGTACAAAGCAGTTTTCATGATTTGTATTATTTGAGTTAGAAGCACCCATATTAGGGCCAAAAGGATTTCCTTCAAATCCTCCTCCGAAAGGTCCTCCAAAACCTGCACTCCCGAAGCTAGAACTCCCGAATGGAAAACCACCCATTCCTCCCATACCACTCATAAAATGTTTGAAAATATCTGATGGGTCTACTTGTGTATCTCCACCATTTTTTGTCATGTCAATTCCTACTTGGTCATAAATATTTCTTTTTTCTTTATCAGTTAAAATAGCGTATGCTTCACTTATTTCTTGAAACTTTTCTTTTGCTTCATCGCTTTTATTTTTATCTGGGTGCCATTTCATAGATAATTTATGATATGCTTTTTTTAATTCTTTTTCATTTGCATTTGATGATACACCAAGTCTATCATACAAAATTGTATCTTTTACCATTATAATAATATTATTTATTTATTTAAATAAATAGTATTATATAATAAATAATGACTGAAAACACAAATAAATCTGTATTTATTAATGGAAATAAAGAATTATTTTTATCTAAGAGTGCTATTATGAGGTTTAAAAATGATTTGAAAAAATGTGATGTTAAAAATATAAATATAGAAGATGGAAAGTATTTAAATTCTGGTTATATTTTTGACATTAATTATAAAAACAATAATTTCACTGCTAATATTATTACACATGAAGAACACATGCGAAATGAAAAAAGAAAGATGCTTAAAAATAAACTTAAGAAAGCACAATACAATAGGTCGGTTACTGTAAAAAAAGAAAGGGATTCATTAAGAAGATCAATTCCGGATAAATTATTTAAATCATATATGAATCTTATGAAACAAGGTAATTTTGGTAATATTCCATCTCCAAAAGATGTTATTGATAATCCTGAAAAATTTGAAAAACAAATTAGTCTAATTATGGGAGAAAATGGAATGGTTAGCAATGATGGAAAAGCCAACAATGCCATTAAAAAATACTTTAATTCACTAGGAAATTTTATGGGAGTTGAACCATCTCAATTAAATATTAATAAAACACAATCCGCACAACAAACTAATAATGCAAGTTTAGTAGAAGAAGTAGATACAGAAGACGAAGATGCTCCCGAGTTAGTATAATTTAAACTTCAACGTTAATATCATACCAATTTACTTTATTTAATCTATTTTCTTTTATCATCCATTTTCTTTTACATTTTTCTCTAATTATTTTTCTTTTTTCTTTTATTTCTTCTTCACTTAGATTTTTTCTTCGTTTTCTATATCTTTGTCTTCCTATAATTCCAATATTATCAATTTGAGTATTATTTTCTCTATTTATTCTTCTTCTTGTTCTATCTGAGTAAAAATTATTATCATTATTGATATTATTAAAATCATTTATTCTAGATCTTTCAATGTAGTTTTGTTGCGTGGATGGGGAATTATATTTATTTTGTATACCAAGTTCTCTTCTTTTATTTTTATCTTCTAAATTATATTTAAAATCTTTTCTACATAAGGGGCATTTAGTTTTTTCAAGTCTTAAATAACATGAAAAACAAATTTTGTGAGAACAAGGCAATGATTTGAAATCAGATGATTCCAAATTTGAAAAACAAATATAACATTCCTCCATTAATTAACATTGGAAAAAAACTATATATATTTATTTAACTTGATAAATCTCAAGTTAAATAAATTAATAAAAATTTCTAGTATAATAGTATAGATTTTTTTTTTATTAATTTATTTTATTTATAATTTATTATAGAACAATGAATATAAGTAAAAAATTTAAAAACATTTTTTATATTTTATCTAAAGACCATAATTCAATTAATATTTTGATTGATAAATTACAAAAATTATATGATAATAAAATTATAAATACAGAAATTTTATTAAATATTATTAAAGGTCTAATATACTTGGTTAGTATTGATAATAATAAAATTTATACTTATATAAAAATATTTGATTATTTTTTAGAATTGGATAATAAAAATATATTAAATGATTTTAGTATAATTGATTTTTCAAAACAATTTAAAGTTAATGAAAATAAAATAAATAAAATAATATTAAATACAGATTATATACTTAATCATACTAAAAATACAGAATATAAATATATTGTTAATTTTATATTTAATGTTACTAAAAAAATAATAAGATTAAAAACATCTATTAATAATAAAATTATGATTTATAATATATATACAGATGATGTAATTTATGATATAGATACTAAAAATTTAAATTATCATAACATGAAGTTTAATGAATTAATAAATAATATTACAAAGTTTTTAAAATAATTAATAATTTATTTTATATATATATATTGTTAAAAATAAAATACTTAAATTCCTATTTATAAGAAAATTATTTAGTGGTACTTTTTTTGTATCATATTTTTTGTCATAAGTTAAATTACCAAGAATATTATCAATTAAATATTGTTTAAACGTATTATTTTTCCTTTTTATTTTTTTATCTTTATAAAACCATTGACCCATCATATGTATGAATAAAAAGAAATATCCAATATATAAATATGATTTAGGCTCATTTTTCTTATATAATAATAAACATAAAAATATAATCATAAATATGATTGATAAACTCCAGCATACATGTTCACAAGTGATATTATCAAATCTTAACCATACTGGTTCTTCATTAATTTTATTTTTTTTATTAATTATAAAAGCTATATAAAATAAAATTATACTTAATAATAAAATATATATTTTCATAACAATGTATTAATTATATATATATTTTTTTATAATTAAATTCTTTAAAATCTTTATCATAAAATTTATTAACAAAATCAATTGTTTCTTTATTAAATTTATTAATATATTTACTACTATTCTTATTCGAATTATTCTTATTTGAAATATTAGTATTTTTAATATCTATTTTATAATTAAACTTATTTAGAATAAATTTAAAATCATTATCGAAATTTTCCATACGTCCAATAAAATCAATATTTGAATTTTCAATATATTCATACTGTGGTCTAAAGGAAAATGGAATATATTTATAGATATATTTAAAATAATTTTTAACAATATAATTAAAATCTTTAAATTTAACTTTAATCAATAATATATATATTTTAAAAAATGGAAGTATTGCTAATAATAAATATTTTCTTTTAATTACTAATAAAAAAATAAGAATAGTATAAAAAATAATAAAAAAATTTTGTATATTAAATGGGAAATCACATAATAAATTTTTTTTTTTTATGTATTCAATTGCTGAATATAATCTATCATATGGGTTTCTAACAAACGCAAATTTAAAATAATTATTAAAATCATTTTGTAGATAGTTTTTTAATTCATTATATGTATAATGATATTCGCGAGATATATAAAAGTAATTATTAATATTATATTTTAACTTAATTTTTTCCATATTTTTTATATCTTTATCCTGACTTTTAATAGTTTCTTTAATTGTCATACCTCCTGTTTTTGGAATATGAATAAAAATATATTTTTTTTTATCAGATATTAATACCATAATATATATATATTTATATAATATTACATTATATTTTACAATATTCTCCGCGACATAAATCACCATAACATTTTTTATCATAGCAAAAAGAGTTAAAATTGAAGTATTCTAATAATATATGAACTATTATACCAACTATAAAAAAAATAATTAAATGTCTTTTTATATTTATTTTTTTTTCAGGATTAACAATAATCATTATTATAGTACCAGTAACAGAAGTAATAGCACCTACAACTAAACTATTTTTTATTTGACATTCCATATTATAATAAAATATAAATAAATTTATTTATATTTTATATAATTTAAATAAATATATTTTTTATACATCAAGATTATCTTCTTCATCACTACTATTATCATCATCCTTAAATATAAGAAATCGCCAACCACCACTCTTTGGATATTCCTGTTTAAGTTCTTTTTCAATAAATTCATATAACTTTGCAGATTTAGGAACAACTTCCCCATCATGTTCACTTTTAACCCATGTTCTAAATTCTGAGAGAATGTCTTTCTTAAGCATTCTATCTCGTTTATCAGTAGTAACTTGGATTCTCGCTTCAAAGAATTCACGAATAAGGTCTTGAGCCTTACGATATTTGTTAGTACTCATCATAACCTCTTCTGGTTCTTTAACCTTATTTTTATCATATTTTGTCATATAAAGATGAATTAAATATGAAGCAAAGGTTGGTCCCCATTGACCTATTTTTTCTTTAAGTTTAGTATCAATTTTAGCTTCAAATTCATTTTTTGGGTCTGGTGATTCTACGAATTTCATAGGAAATGGAATCACTCTAATACGACGCCAAGTACCTCCATCATCACTTGTAATTTTTGGAAGGTCATTTGTTGCAATAAAATGTTTAAGTTGTGGTGTAATTTCTACTGGGTCTTGAAATAGACCACGAACCATAAAACTATCATTACCAGTTAATTCTTTAAAAATACCAACATTAATCACTTCATTATCACCTGGTTCTTGGAATACACCACAACGAGGACCTTTCATTCTAGCAAGTTCTGGTGATGCTTGATTTGCAGCATTTCGTTTCTTTGTAATAATAGTAATGGGACAAGAAATATAATAATCTCCAAATGCATCATTCATTAATTTAAAGGTAAGTGATTTACCATTACTACCAGAACCGGTACAAAAATAAGCTTTTTCTTCACGATTTTCTCCACTAACGCAAGTAGATAGTCTTGTAAGAAAATATTCTCTAACATTTTTATTTGGTAAAATACTTTCAAAAAATTTATCAATTTGTTTTACATATGGATTTTCAGTATTATATGGTTTATAGTATACCTTTGTACTCATTGAAATATGATCATCTGGTTGACCATCTCTAAATTTACGTGTTTTCAAATCAAAAACACCATTTGTAAATCCAATTAAGTGATGTTTTTCATCAAGTCGTTGCTGAAAATCACCTTCGTAAAATAGATATTGTGCTTCCTTCATAATTTTTTCTTTGAAAGAAATATCCATTAGTTTCTTAGAAATTTTAGAAAAAGTTTCTGCTTCAGTTAGAAGAGTTTTTTTAGTACTCTCATTTGCAGATAATGCTGTTTTTTTATATTCGATATCTTTTTTCATATAATAATTAGCAAAATCAGTACTCATTAGTGTAATTAGTTTACCACCATTTGTTGTACGATTCCAACGATGATTTTCATAAAAATACCACACATGATTTTTTGTATCAGAGCATACAAATACATCACTGTATTTACAATGAAGTGCTTTTGCAATACTATATGTGTTATCAATGTTATTATTCTTTAAAATATTATTAAAATATTCTCTTGAAAAATTTTTAAATTCTTCAATATTATCTTCTTTCGCCCACATCATTAAAGAACGATATGTATAACCATCGTCTTTCATATTGTCCCACATTTTTTCACATTCACCATCAGTATACTTTTTAGATTTCTTCGAAAATAAAATCCAAGAATCAAGTAGACTTGTATCTGTATTATGAAGAGCCCATCCTACACGAACCCAAGAATGAAAATCATCAGCACGTTTATGTGAAAACATTTCAGTTAATTTAACCGCTTTTTCAATTAATTCTGCTTTTTCTTCAGTCATTAGATTACCCATAACATTTGCTTTTTCTTTCTTGACACCTAGTTCTGAATATGCATCACTAATTGTATTGTCACAATATGTTTCTTTAATCTTCGTTTGTGAACTATCATTCCATCTTGAATCACGAAGTGATAAGAGTCTAATAATATCCTTATTTTCTCCTAATGCTTTAATATCAATACTATGATTTTCACTATCATAATATTTTGAAACAATATAAGGTTCTTTATTTGGTTTACAACAACCATATAGTAACCAACAATTAGAACTTACAACTGCTCTATCAATAACATCTGCATTAGTATATTTATCAAATATTTTATCATTTTGTACTTTTTTGATGACAGACTCGACAATTAAATGTCTAATTTTATAATACAAATTAATATGTGGAAAAATTATATGAAATCCATCTTTAATTTCTCCATTCTTAACTGTATAATTTTCTTTTTCAAATAAGATTGATTTTAATTCTTTTTCATTTGGCTCACAATATTCTTTAATTGCTTCTTTATAAAAATCTAATACTCTAATTACCATTTCATTATTATATAATCTTTTGTTTGAAAAAACTGTATTATTTTCAAAACTTTCTTCTGGATAATTCAAATCTACATCAATTTTAATAGGTCCATAATCTTTTGGTCTTTCAGCTATTGATAAATTTATACCTTGATTGTGTAATTCACTGACATATTTCATTAATTTTGCTCTGACTTTTGAATCAGATATAGTAAATTTTCCAGGGAAACACTGACCACCCAAAGATACATGGGTATAATCAGTTTCTCCTTGTCTAGTTTTATTATTATTTAATATCTCTTCTACTTTATGTTTAATCTTTTTTGCTTTTCTGAGGTCTGACATACTATATTATTTATAAAATGAAATTTTTAAATATTAATTTTCAAATTTTTTTTGGACGTTAAAATCCTTTTATAGAGAGCTAAAAAATCATATAAAAATCGTATTTACTACACATTTCAAGTCAAATAAATATTAATATTTAAATATAAATTATGATTTATTTAATAATGAATCAATCAATTAAAAGAGTTGTGATGGATATTAAATCTTTTATGGACTTATCTTATGAAGATAAATATATATATTTTGATAAATCTGATTTTATGGAAATTTTTCTTATGATAGTTGGTCCAAAAGGAACACCTTATGAAGATGGTATGTTATTCTTTAAGCTTAATTTTAGCGATAAATATCCTTTTGAACCACCAGCTGTTAAATTTTTAAATATGGATTCTAAAGTTAGAATTCATCCTAATTTATACACTAATGGAAAAGTGTGTTTATCTATTTTAGGTACATGGGAAGGTCCTAAATGGGTACCAACAATGTCATTAAATACTATTGCTCTAACTATTCAATCAATTCTAGGAGAAAATCCTTTAACTAATGAACCAGCATATTATAAAAAAACACTTGAATGTAAATTTTGTAAAGATTATTTAATTTTTTGTATATTTAATAAATATAAGATTCTATTAAATGATGTTTTAGATGAGAAGTTTGATGTTTGTAAATATTTCAATAAAGAAATTAATGAAATATATGAAAGAAATAAAACTAATCTAATTAATAATTTACTATCTTATAAAGAAATTTATGGTAATTATATTCTTGAAAAAAGACCATATTATTGTATGAATACAAAAGTTAATTTTAATGATATCAATCTAAAATAATTTTAGTATTTTAAAGAAACCAACTATTATAATACATGTGAAGATCCCATACACCAATATTATGTCCCAAACATTTTACTAACAATATTTTATCATTCTCTGGTAATTCCTTAACATATTTATATTGAGATGGAGGTTTAAATTGTGTATTTAAGAGATCTATTATTACTTTTTTAAACATTGTAAATGCTTCTATTTTTATTGCTTTACTATTATAATCATAATTATCTAACCATTGAGTAATAAAATTTTCCATTTCTTTTGGATATTCTTTTTTATGAAAATTATAAATTATTCCAATAGGCATATTTATTTTAAGCAATTAATTGTCTAAATATTTATGATAATTTTATTTAAAATAATACTTATTAATATAGTAAATGGAAAAAAAAATAAAAAATGAAGATAAAGATAAAGATAAAGATAAAATAATAAAATGTGATTGTTATAAACCACGATTTCAACAAGAAAAAAAAAAAGAATGTATTGATTGTATGTACAAAGATATATTATATCTCGTTCCTTAATTATAATTAGTATTAAATTAAAATTAGTATTTTTAAAAAAATTTGAAAAATAGTATTTAAAAACCTAATAACATATAATATAATGTCAGAAAATACAGAAGAATTTAGCGATAATGAATCAGAAATAGAAATTTCTGATACACTAGAAACAGAAGATGTAGTTGATACAACAGATTTCCAAGATATATGTGATATTGTGAATTTAATGAATGATAAAAAACCAAAAGAAATTAAACTTGCTGAGAAAAATAAAAGAATTTCTAAAAATCAAATGACAAAATATGAATTAGTTAGAATAATTGGTGAAAGAACAGCACAATTAACTAGAGGAGCGAAACCACTAATTAAACAAAATAAAAAAACAGATAAATTAACATACAAAGAAATTGCAATTGAAGAAATTAAATTAAATATGACACCTCTCAAAATTAAAAGATTAGTTATAACAAATGATGGATATCAACATGAAATCTGGCATATTAATGAATTAAGAAAAGACCATCTCATGAATATTTTAAATTAAATTTTTAAATTAAATTTTTAAATTAAATTTAACCCCAATTAGTATAACATACACCACAAATATAAACAAGTAAATTCGTTTTTTTATCTTTATAGAATACTGCTTCTTTATTTGTAATATCTTTATGTGTTATACAATTCATATTTTTACAAGTGTAATCTTTTGTTCTTGGATAAATAGGATTATTAAATAGTAATTTATTTTCACTTGTTGATTTAAATTTAGATATATTGTCATCTACAAAATCAATTTCATATAATTTAATAGAATTATTAATAGGTTTTCTAAAATTACAATTTACACATTTAAATTCAATACGATTAAAATCATTATTTTCAAATAATACATTTAATTTATTCTTATCATCACTTGATAATTTACCTATTTTTTTATGTTTAAATAATTCGTCTTTTTCAAAACTAACGGTATAATTAGTTAAATCTTTACCAGCTCTAAAACGTTTAATAACATCTTCTGGCGTAGATAATATTTTCTTTAACTCCGAGGAGGTTGATTTTGATATATCAAATGAATAATTACATTGAGGGCAAAAATACATTATATTATAAATATAATATATTTTTAAACTATATATATCAATTTTTCAAAAAAATTGAAAAAATAAATATTAAATAGCCACATACAGAAAAAATCTATCCTATGTCTTACCAGAATGACTCTTTTTCTTCTAGTGATTATACTTCGTCTGAAAACAATTCATTCAATGACACTAGTGAGAGTAATACGTCTAATGCGTTCGCAGAGTATGGTAAAGATTACACCTACGATGCTCCTCCCATTGAGGACAAATCAGATGTACAAATTTCATGGAATACCATGAATTATGGTTGCACAACTATAGATGATGGTCTCTTCTAATCAAAATGAACAATAGACCAATTTTTAATTATTTTATTTATAAAATAATTAAAGATTCTTAATTAATTTTAACCAGTTCTCTTTCTCGTGGATTTATTTTTATCATCCTGTTTAAGAGATTTATCCATATTTGTTTGTTATCAATATCTAAATTATTATTTAAAAATGTTTCCATATCGACTCTATCATTTGTATTTCCATTTATTAGTTGAAAGTTTTTATTAAAATATTTCTTTTTTTTTCGACATTTTCTTAAGAATTTCTCATTAAAATTACCACAATAATTTATCATCATTTCTAAATGATTTTGTCTTTCTGATTGATTACTATTTTCATTAGGTTCAAATAAAATTTCACCTTTTAATAATTCATATAATGTGCAACCTAAAGCCCATATATCTACTTTTTTTGTACAATCACCTTCTAATAAAATTTCTGGTGCTTGGTAATATGTAGTTCCAAAAGATTCATTGAATTGTTCTTCATCTGGACAATAATTACCAAAATCAGTTATAATTAATTCTGGATTCTGAAAATAATTATCATCACAAAAATATTTATTATTATCATTTATATCTAAACTTTCCATATCTTCTATTATTTTTTTATGAACTGATTTTCTTATCTTTATTTTAGTTTCAGGCTTCATTTTTTTTATACTGTTTATACTATTTCCTTTTTCTAACCAATACATTTTTTTTATTTTTGAATATTTACTATTAAAATCTTGACTGTTATAAAAATCTATTAGAACCTTATCTCTATTATTTATACCCTTTAACAAAATATTATCTGGTTTAATATCACCATGAAAAACTTTTAATTTATTATGTAGATAAAATAAACCTTCATAAATTTGATTATAAAATTTAAATACTATATCTTGTGGATAACCATTTTTATATTTACCCTTTCTTGCTAATCCATCTAAATTACCACAACATAATTCATAGACAGAACACATATACCTTTGCAATACTTCATTTTCATCAAATCGTTCCTCAACAAAATAATCAACTAGTTTTGTAATGTTTTTATGATTTAATTTTTTTATAATTGTTATTTCATCTTTTCCTTCTTCAAAATCATCTGAATTTTGAACTTTAATTGCATAATAATTATTATTCTGAATATTAAAACCTAGCCATACTATTGAATAACCTCCCCTACCTATTTCTTCTATTATGTTATATTTATTCATAATGTCCCCTTTTAAATTATGTAAATTATACTTATTATCATCTTCTGATGAAGTACACGATTCTGTATAATTTTCACTCGAAGAATAATCAGATACCATTTATTTAGTATAAAAACTTTCTCTTTAATATTATAATGAATAAAAATGTTATAAAAGGTTCAAGAAAAATTAAATTTGTTGATAAAACATATAAAAAAGGAGATTTATATTTACATCCATTGACATTAACATTAGAAAAAGTTGATAAAGATAAAATTACACCCACCGAAGGATATATTGATCCAGTTAAAAAACAATATAGAATAAACATAGAAAAAGATAACATAAATTTTTCTGATTATGAAATACAAAAATACATGTCACTACCTTATTTAAATTTAAATTATGAAATAATTTTAAATTATTATGATGCTCTTAATCTTCATAAATTAAATAATATTATAAAATTAAAAATTAATAATAATCATCCTCCTAAAAACATAATAAGAATTATAAATATGTGGATTAAAGATAATTTATTTGTATTACAAAAATCTAATAATTATATTGTAACTTTATTTAGATTAATAAATGATAAATATTATAAATTAGAACACAATCCAGATAATGTTAAAAAATATATTGATAAATGGTTAAATACTAAAAATATAAATGATTTTGAATTTAACTTATTTGATGATATATTTAATTATATTAAAAAATAATTTTATATTTAATCCTTAATATTTTTTAAACATTCTTTATATTTTACATAAAATTTGAAACACTCGTTCATATTTTCTTTATAAGTGTTTAAATCATTTTCATCTTCTAGAATTAACTTTGTAGAACAAATATTCCAATCTAGTTTTATTTTTAAACATTTGTTTATATCACTCATTTAATATTATTGTATTGATATTTTTAAATATATATAATTATATTTATAAATTTATTTTAATTAGTGATAAATCATAATCGTAAAAATATTTATTTATAAATATATTTTTTGTATTCCATTCATTTGGACTCAATATTGAAAAAAATAAAGTTAAATCTGGTTTTTGATAGACATAATAATAACTTCCAGGTATCTTTTTAAAATTACATTTAATATTATTTAAATTTTCGGATTCTAATGACTCTTCTACAATTTCTTCAATCTCTTTTTTAATATTTTCCATTTGTTTAAATAATACTTTAATTTTAGCATAATTATTTGAATTTTTCTGAACAGATTTTATAATCTTATCTTTATTTAATTCATCTAAATTGGGTATTTCTATAATTTGATTCATATGATTTTTATCGATATTTGTTATTGACATATATAATATAATAATATTTAAATTCTAAATATATATAATAATGACAATACTTGACTCTGGAGAACAATTATATTTCCCACCACCACCTGTTATTTTAACATATAGACAATATCAAAATGTAAATGCTGATAAAAGATTACAAGACATGGTTACAAAAAAATTTTTAAGAAAATTAAAAGTATGGTTAAAAAATGATCCTAGTTATAAAAGTGTAAGTAAATTTAAAAAAATTATTGATACAGATGAAGGGTATGATGTTGTTCATTATATTCTTAAAATTCTTGTAAAAAGAGGAAGAACTAATTGGTATGATTTAGATTTACAAGAAGGATTAGTTAAGAAATATATTCTATTTAAATTAAAAGAATATGTATAATTAATTAATAAATTTATTAAAATTGATATTTAAAAGTATTAGTATAATATTATTAAATATTAATGGAAAAAATTAATGATAGTAACCTTAAAAATGTATATGAAAATATTGCAACCGCTTTTGATAAAACGCGTTATCGTTCATGGTCTACGGTTGAAAGGATTATTGATACATTTAAAAATAATACATTAAATGGTGATATAGGATGTGGTAATGGTAAAAATATGATATATAGAAAAGATTTAAAATTTATTGGTATTGATTTTTGCAAAAACTTTGTAAATATTTGCAAAGATAAAAATTTAAAATGTTATGAATCAGATGTTAGATATACACCATTTACAGATAATTATTTTGATAACACTATAAGTATTGCAGTTATTCATCATCTTGATAGTAGAGAAAAAAGAATTGAAGCTATTAATGAAATGTTTAGAATAACTAAAAATAATGGAAATATATTTATATATGTATGGGCTTTACAACAACCAGAAAACAGTCGTAGAAAATTTAATAAGGCTGATGAAATGGTACCATTTAAAACAAAAAATAATACATATTATAGATTTTATCATTTGTATCAAAGTGGTGAATTAGAAAAAGAATTATCTTCTAGTAATTATAAATATGATATACATGAATCAGGATATGAAATGGGTAATTATTATATTTATTTAAAAAAAAAAATTTAAATTTTACTAAATATTTTCCATTGAGTATCGCTAATATTTCTTAAAAAATTAAATTCACCACTATTTCCAACTACCTCACCACCATCTAAATTTATAATCTGACCAGTCATCCAATTCATATAATCACTAGTTACAAAACATACTAAGTTTGCTAACTCGTTCGGTTCACCTAATCTACCACTCGGAAGTTTATCTTCTGCTTTTTTTCTAAACTCACCAGTAGGGTCTAATCTTGTAAATGCTCCTTCAGTATATATTGGACCAGGTGCAATTGAATTTAATCTAATACCATATTTTCCCCATTCTGATGCTAATGATTTTGTTAAATTATCACATCCTGCTTTAGCAATGGCTGATGGCAAAACAAAACCAGAACCTGTCTGAGCATAAGTTGTACTTATATTTAAAAAATTACCAGGCTTTTCTTCTTTAATCATTTTTTTACCTAACTGAAGAGTTAAATCAATTGTACCTTTTAATACAATATCAATAATACTATTCCATCCATTATATGTTAAATTCTTAGATGGACAAATAAAATTTCCTGCTGCATTATTTATTACAACATCAGGAGTAATTTCTAAATTATTTACAAATTGTGTTATACTATCGTGATTTTTAACATCTAATTGTTGGTAAAAAATATTTTTATTTCCTAGTTCATCACAAGTTTTTTTTAATACATCTGTTTTTCTACTCGCAATCATTACATTTGCACCTAAATCTAAGTATGTCTTTGCCATTTGTTTACCTAAACCAGTACCACCACCAGTAATTAAAATATTTTTACCTAAAAATAAATTATTATTAAAAGGTATTAGTTTTTTTGAGTCTAATACTATTCTTTTATTACTCAAAAATTTAAAACGATTCATTAAAAAATATACTATTTATTTTTTAAATATTAAAAACAAAGATTAGTTACAACCTTATCAGTTAAATTAATATTTTCATTATATCCTTCTACTTTACTTTTTATTTCTTTTACTAAATCATAAAAAGTTTCAATATTTTCTTTAAAATAATCAAAAGAAATTAAATCATTTATATTTAAATTTGTTAAAATTTTAAATTCATTACTAATGCAACAAAAATGATTACTAATTATACTTTTATATAATCTATTTATGAATAATTTTACTTCATTATTGAATTGAATTTCTTTTATTCCATTATTATAGTTTTTTATTACTAATTCAAATCCAAAATTATTTAATGGAATTTCATTTATATTTAATTTTTCATTAAAAATTAATAATCTTTTTAAAAATTTAAATAAATTTTCATCCAAATTATTATTATTTGAAAATAATTTATCTAAATTATCTGAATAATTTTTTGTTGCTATTATATTTAATTTTTTATTAAAGTATTTATAATTTTTTGAAAATGTATTACTTATAAAATTATTAATGATATATAAATTATCTATTTTATTATCATCAAGATTATTATTAAAATATGAGTTTTTAAATACTTCTACCATAGTAAAAATCATTTTAATTCTTTTAACTTTATTTACTAAATAATCTTTCAAGTCACTTAAATTATTTACTTTTGATACAATAAATGATTCATAACTTATTGATTCTTCCAGAAGATTAGATAAAATTAATTCGTTCTTTTCATCATCATAATTTAGTGAATAATAATATCTAATTATAAAAGGTAATAAATTATTGTAAAATTCTAAATGAGAGTAACCTAATTTCATATTATTTATAAGTAATTTAAATGTTTCTTCATTATCTTTATTTTCAAATGATACTGAATATTTTTTAATATCATTTATTAAATTATCTAATCCATACCAATTAAAAAATTCTATAAAATCATATTTGTTATAAAGTTTGTCACGTAAATGATATTTTAAATCCCTCCTATGGGGTTTTAACATTTCCCAGAATTTATTTTCAATATTCATATGTATACATCTTTCTTGTATAAATTTAATTATGCATTGTAATCTTTCATCGTTTGTTTTTTCTTTGTCATTAATTATAATCAAATACCCTAATTTATCATAACTATGTGTTTCATTTGATAGTAAATCAATAAAGTGTATGAAATGTATCCATTGAGAGGAACAATTAAAATAATTACATAATATTTCTGCATATTCTTCTAGCGATAGATTTTTTTTTACTTGTTTAATAATAAATTTAACAAATTCATATCTAGAGTCTTTTTCATGTTTTAATATTTTTTCAATATAAAGATCTATAAAAGTCATAATTTTATAAATACCACTTATTTTAAATAATTCCTCGTCATTATTAAAAGATTCTGTTAAATATCTAAATCCAACTTTATCAAGACTAACACTATGTCCACTTAGGTGATTATAGTAATCTGTTTGACTAGAAAAAGTTACCTTTGTAATTATTTTTACCATATTAGAATTTGAATTACTAAAACTAGCAGTAGTTCCTAAATTAATACCATGTGATTTAAATTTAGTTTTTAATTCTTTATCAATATTAATTGTAGAATCTAATGTAAATACTGTACTATAATTTGTTATAAAATGTCTACATCTAGAATGTACTAAATATTGTAATTCCAAATTTGAGTTATACATATTTTCACTTATTATAAATTTTTTTTTTCTTATTTTCTTTAATAAAGATTTCTCATTTAATAAAATAGTATTTATGGATGGATATTCTAATATGTAGGATTGATTTTGACTATTTTTATCTGTATTATTACTTACTAAACCTAATTCACCAGCAAATAAATTTATTTGTGTATCTAAATTAACATCTATTTTTTTATTAACTGTTGATGATGTATTTCTTTCAAAATTAATTTCTATTTTATTTGCTCCTAATTCTTCTGCTATTTGACAGAATCCTCTTATTTTATATTCGGTTTTTTTTATTTGATATCTATTTATTGGAACAAATAAAATTTTATCCATTATTTCCATTTTTTTATAAACACAATTTTTTTTTACATCACCTTCATCAAAATATATACTACTACAAAAATCATTTCCATTTTTTATTTTTAAATTTTTAATTTTATTTTTTGCAATTTGTGTATTTAATTCATGAATATATTTTTTAATATAATTTACATACTCGAAAGGTAAAAAAGTACATCCAGGAAACTTGCTTTCTTTTAATACTTTACATCTACTAAAACATGATGGTTTTAAATTTAATTTACAATTATCTACAAATATTAACATATCACAAGAATCAAATATATCATATAAATTATCTACATTAGTTATCTTATTTAAATCATAAAAATCTTCATTTAAATTTTCTTTTTTTATTTTAATATGTAAATCATCAATATTTAAACTATTTAAATCAGAAGATGATTCTTCATTTCCTTTTGAACCTAATATTAAAATATCATCATTTTGAAAAACATCATTGTCTTCTGATGATAATTCGGTATTGTCGTAATTTACTTCTGTCAATGAATCAATTTCAAATGACATATATAATTACTTATATTATTATTTACATAATTTATTATGAAAATAATAATATCAAATGAATTTATTAAATTAAAACCACTTGGCAGTTAGCACAAGAGGAATTGGCTCTGCAAGAACCTTTACATCAACTGTCTCATCGGATAGACCGACAAAGTTATTAGCCTCTGCAGGCTTCATTCCAATTGGCATGAAACTGGTAATATGCGGTGTTGCATTAGAACACGGAACACCTATAGTGTCAATCCGATATGCTACAGCACCACTCTCATTATGAGTAACACGATGAGTGACCATTACATTACAGCTATCTCCATGAGGAACCGTGTCAAATGGTGCTGCCTTCCATCGCTTACCAGGACCATGGAAAAACTGGGTCACATGATGATTATAATGATATCCTGGAATATCCGTATCAACTCGGAGGCGGTCAGCATCATCTGGACTCACGCAAAGACCCACATAGGTGGGACGACGAGTATAGTACACCTTCTCTAGGAAATCTCCTGCCTTAATCCGAGTAATGATAGATGTAACATCATCTACAATATCAGTAAGTGTCCGTCGAAGAGCAAGAATCGTTTCAAAGTTCCAAGTTACGTGCTCTATGATTGTGTTGCTCTCAACGGCTGCCTTCATCTCCTGAAGAATCTCCTCAGGAATATCGTTATACTTGTTATAACGAATTGCATTATCGTTAATCTTGAAGTCATTGAATGTGTTCATAATAATCTTGAGGGTCTCATCAATACTACATTCCTTTCGCCCAACCATTAGCTTGTCACCGGTGTTTGAACGCTGAATAATACCAGCCATACTTATGATGACAGATACGTAATCAACACGCTCTGGTGCAATAAAGTAGATCATAGTTGGCATTGGAGCCAACGTATCAATGTACTTCTTGTAGTGCTTCTGGTTGGCATTACACCGAGATACGATAATTACACGTGGACCACTCGCATATAGCACCTTGTAATAAATCCAAGACAGACAAGATGGAGAATGTCCGTAGAACATATCCTGCTCAACATACTCGGTCTCCAAATTTGTCAGTAGCATATGAGGAGAATCCTCTGAACTCAAAAACTCGTGTGGACGAATAGTATCTGGCAGTGAATCTCCAATTGGGTCAGGTCCCTGAATAGCAGCAGCCTCCGTAGACTTTCCACTACCCTGAAGACCCTGAGAAAAGATAAGATAACAAGAGTCACCGTTAGTACGAAGACCAGTGTTCATATGTGTATCCATAGCTGCCTGGTAAGCTACTGAATCAAACTCACTGAAATCATCTGGGGAAACTGAAATATCAGGAGTACTAGTAGTGGTTGTATACTTGTTCCACCAGATAGCAAAGCCAGTCGGTAGCTTTCCCCGAACTGATTCCACTGGAAGAATGCCAAGCACATTGGTAGGAATCTTGTGCTCCAACATCCAGAAGACGAATCGAATCAACTCCTTGGAAATTCGAATTGCTGCATTTGTGTTGAGCCCATGATAATCAGACGTATCAATGACACGCTTGATAAACGTAGGGATGCCCATATAACCACGGTTAATGATTGCCTGCCGAAGCATACGCATCAAAATGTAGCGAATAGACTTGGTCTTACAGAGAATAATATTCTCTGTCTCCACATTCTCAAAGTACAGGACAGCACCCTCCGTCTGTACACAGCGAGACATCTTAATGATAGTATCAATGTTAGAAATGTCATCACCTGGATGGAAAACAACACTTGAGCTGACCATCTTTAGACCAGCATCTGCAAGCAAAGAATTTGCACTATGTGTGTCTAGACACTCGCCAAATCGGAAGAATCCAAACCACTCGATAGTATTGTCACCAAGCACAAAATGCTGACCATCGCAAAGCTCACCACATAGGGTATATCCTGCATTAAAATATGGCATTAGCATAATAATACGATGAATGTTATCATTAATGTCTCGTGCGATTGAATACACGATAGCATTATCCGTCGTATCATTTGCCTCATCAGAAAGCCAGTCATTCAAAGAATCAAGAGGAATGGTGATATGATAGTTCTTACTTCCGAACGTAATATAACGAATGCTGTCATAATCAAATAGCCGACAACAAGCAAACTTACCATTTGCCTTCTCCGAAGAGGTAATCTTCAGCATATGATCCTCAGCCCACGACAAGACCATGTCGTGGTCATAGATACCCGTATCCTTGAAATCTGCATCAGTGCCATCAGGGTCCTCATCAGCAGCTGTCTTGCCACTGAACTTGCGTGGACCAGTCACAAACGAGATTATCTTCTCATCTGCACCAGAGCCAGAGGTAATGATGGTATATGCTCGAGGAACAATATCTAGCAATGCGTGGTGCTTTGCATAGACATCATCCTCAAACTGCCCCTTTGGGACCTTAAGAGTAATCGTATAGTGGTTAAAACCACAAAATCGAGTCTTCTTAATCTTGATTAGGGAAGAAACACTACTTAGATTTTCTTCAGCAAGTGATAGATACTCGCCGATTGCCACTACTAGGCTAATTTCATCCAATGCGTGTGAAAGAGAAATGAGTCGGTCAAAAGACATCTTAAGCCTTATTCTATACCATATATTATAAATCATTTTTTCAATTTTTTTACATAGATTCGAATCGGGTTCTTATTATTATAAATTAAATATATGTAAGGAAAAGATACCTTTTCTCTATATCTTCTCCAAATGCATTTTTCATTATATAAGATATTTCTTTAGGATCAGTTCGTTTTCTATTATACTTTTCTATAATAAAAATATTCTTTATCTTATTTTCATTAAATTCTTTAGTTTTTGTATAATCTTCTTTTATATAAATTTCAATTTCTCGCAAATCTGTAATTAATATTTCAGGATTTGAATTTTCATTTTCAAAGTAAATATTAAATTTATTGTTTTTATTATTAAATATTTCTAATTTTTCATTAAATGCACTTAAAATATATATATTTACATTAAAATATTCAGTATCTTCTAAATTTTGAAGTAGTATATCATGATTATAACTTTCTCCAAGAACTAAATTTTCAAGCTTGGTCATTTTACTAAAATCTATTTTTTTATTAAAATTATTTCCTAATACCAATGTTTTCAATGATGATGGTAAATCTGTTAATCGTTTATTAAAAAAATGTCCTAATTTTAAATCTTCTAAATTTGGCAAATTTAATAAATTTATATTACCATTAAAATTACCAAATATTTCTATATTTTGTAGATTTTCTAAATTACTAAAATCAATATCCTGATTAAAAGTAGTATCTGCTTTTTGTATTAAGAATTTCTCTAATTTTGGTGGTTTATAATCATGTAAAATTGGTTGATTAAACAGTTCACCTAATTCTATTGTTCTTAAATTTGGTAAATTATCTAAATTTATTTTTTTATTAAAAGAATTATTTAATTGTAAATCGTTAAAATTATCTAAATTTTTTAATGTTAATTCACTATTAAAATTATCATTTTCTATTGTAAAATCCATAAAATGTGGTAAATTTATTAAATCAATTTCTTGATTAAAATTATCACCTATATT
>CEUJ01011544.1_pt1 | contig 22537 bp, 27 predicted proteins | sample 361531 | NCBI WGS metagenome assembly CEUJ01 (sample SAMEA2622842, study PRJEB7988) | marine metagenome | biome: marine biome (ENVO:00000447); feature: marine epipelagic mixed layer (ENVO:xxxxxxxxx); material: "saline water (ENVO:00002010), including plankton (ENVO:xxxxxxxx)" | depth 140 m | reverse complement strand
GACACATTATTGACCAGAATTATAGACGTGCCAATTTATCGAGATTTCGATATTGAGGCCAGTTATGCATTATTCAGCAATGATAACGGGCGCTTATTTGTTGAAGGTTTTGCTAATGATGAGGGTAAATCAATACTAATGTCCCTGTTTAACAATGGTAACGATGAAGAATCTTACAACATATCAGTAACCAGCGATTTCCCACTAAAGTATCGCCAATCGGCTGCAATAATCGATACGCTTCAATCTCCACTCCTCGATGAGTGGGGAGGTTCTTGGACATTCTTCCTCAATCTTCCTATGCCAACAGGGCTTCCAGAAGGATTCTATGAAGTCGTTGTAACTGCGACAAATGTAGACGACCCCAGCATGACGGTGAGTGAGATAATTCCTGTTGAAATAAGAAAGACAGCAAGTGTCGCTGTTGAAACAGACATCTCAGACCAATCTTACATTCCTGGTGATATTGCACAGTCGATGACTTTTGAGGTAACCAATAACGGTAATATCGCTGACACTTTTGAGATGAGTCTAAACTTGCCTCAAGGTATGAATGCCCAATTCACCAACCTTGTTGACGGGCAGTTCACCCCGTTAATCGATAGCGGTTCGAGTTACAATGTCACAGTTGAATTTTCCTTTGATACTGGTGTGAGTGGTAATTTACAGATGGTTATCATTGGTCGAAGTACCTTTGATAATACGGTAATTTCCAGCGGTGGCTCAACATATTCTGTTGGCAGTTCAAATCAGTGGCTGAAAATCCTTCCATCTCAGCAAGTTATAGTTGACAATTTCGAGGATGAGGTAGTTCTTGAGGTAACAGTTCGAAATCAATATTCCTCAGCACAATCTGTTTCAATGGACATAGACTACGGTAATTCAAGTAGCTGGTATCAATCAAGGATTGACAGTAGTGATCGTCAGTTTGTTCTTGGTACCGGAGAAGACTCTTCAAGAGTAGTTACAATTAGATTTGAAGTGACTGAGGATACATTGATGTCTTTAGAAAATCCAACATTTGACTCGGAAATTATCCTTTGGGCACGTTCAGATACGGTTAGTGATGCGGCACAATCGACAATACAAGTACAACTAAGAAAGATAATTATTGAAACAAATGATGAGGCTGAATCAGGCTTTGATTTGGTTGGTGCAGCAACATGGATTGGTTTCATTATAGTAATCATAGGTGGAATAGTAGTCACCGTTAGAATTTTGAAAAGCGTTGAGGATGATGATGATGAATATGCAAACTGGGGTCAGGAAGGCTATCAAGATAGTTTAACATCAACATATCAGTCTGTAATTTCTGCGCCAACCGTGCCTTCAGGGCCACCTGCCAGTGTTCCAACCAGTATGCCACCACAAGCCCCACAGGCTGCAAGTCCAGCAACATCGCTGCCGGATATTACACCGCCAGCACAACCCGAACCCACAGTGTCGCAACCGTCTACTTCAACCGGCCCGCCACTACCTGCAACAGGTTTGCCCGATGGTTGGACCATGGAACAGTGGAACGCCTACGGCGATATGTGGCTCTCTCAGAATCAACAAAACTGATTTTATTTGAACAATATAAATAATCGTAGGGTTCAAAACTTGATTGCCCTCGCAACACATGAGGCGACTATATGTACGGTAATGGACAAGCACCAATATTCATTCTAAAAGACGGAACTCAAAGAACCAGAGGTAGGACCGCTCAGTCAAACAACATAGCAGCGGCAAAGGCTGTTGCCGATGCAGTGAGATCAACTCTTGGCCCTAAAGGGATGGACAAGATGCTAGTAGATTCGATGGGTGATGTGGTTATCACTAACGATGGTGCAACAATTCTGAAAGAGATGGATATCGAGCACCCAGCCGCCAAGATGATTATTGAAGTCGCTAAAACTCAAGAACAACACTGTTTTGACGGAACTACAACAGCAGTTGTTCTGTCAGGCGAACTACTAAAGCGCAGTGAGGATTTGATTGAACAAAATGTTCATCCTACCGTTATCTGCGAAGGTTTTAGACTGGCTGCCGAAAAGGCAGTTGAACTACTTGACAGCCACGGCATCGAAACCAAGAACGACGATTCAGTATTAATGGAAGTAGCAAAGACAGCGCTCACTGGCAAGTCGGCTGGAGCGGTCAAATCATTCATGGCAGATATCTGCGTCAGGTCAGTGAATGCCGTTGGAATAATCGAAGGTGAGCAAAGAATTGTTGACCTTGCTGACATCAAAGTAGAAAAGCGACAAGGTGGGTCGATTAAGGATTCAACTCTAATTGACGGCATTATACTCGATAAAGAAAGAGTGCATGCAGGAATGCCAAGGTCGGTAAAAGGGGCAAAGATTGCATTGGTCAACTCTGCAATAGAAGTCAAGAAAACCGAAGTCGACGCAAAGATTCAGATTACAGACCCTAATCAACTCTCCAAATTCCTCGAAGAAGAAGAAAATTACATCAAAGGACTCGTCGAGAAAATACAGAATTCCGGAGCAAATGTTTTGATTTGTCAAAAAGGAATAGACGAACTTGCCCAACATTACATGGCAAAATCTGGTATCTTTGCAATAAGGAGAGCCAAAAAATCAGACATGGAGGCATTATCAAAAGCGACCAGTGGTAAGATTGTTACCAACCTCGACGACCTTACTGAGGATGATTTAGGTAATGCAGAAAAGGTCGAGGAAAAGAAAATTGGTGAATCGGAAATGACCTTCATTACCGGTTGCCCTGAAGCAAAGTCGGTTTCTGTACTGCTTAGAGGGGGCACTGAACACGTCGTAGATGAAATAAGAAGAGCATTTGATGACGCTGTTGGTGTTGTATCTGTAGCCTGGGAAGATGGCGCAGTATTGACTGGCGGTGGAAGTGTTTTAGCAGCACTATCAAGAGACTTGCGAACATTTGCAGAAACTGTTGGTGGCAGAGAACAAATGGCGATTGAGGCATTTGCATCTGCACTCGAAATTATTCCACGAACTCTTGCAGAGAATGCCGGTTTGGACCCAGTAACCACACTCATTGAGCTGAGGAAAGCACATGCTGACGGGCAATCGAATGCTGGAATCAACGTCTATGAAGGAGGGGTTGTCGATATGAGAACTGCAAACGTGCTCGAACCGATTCGAGTCGTTGAGCAAGCAATTCAATCAGCGACAGAAACCGCAGTTATGATTCTGAGGATCGATGATGTAATTTCGTCTAAGGGCGTCTCAATGGGTGACGAAATGGGCGAAATGGGCGATTTCCACATGTGATTTGAACATCAATATTTGTGCGATGGAAAAGTCTCTCCCTACGGGAGAGCAAGCAACCTTCAAAGACTACGGCGATTTGGCAACATTGGGTGAGCAGTATGCCAGAGGTACCTGACAGGCAACTAACAATATATTTTGGTTCCCAAACGGGCAACGCAGAGGAACTTGCTACAAAAACAGTAAAGTTGGCAAAGAAGTTTAATTTACACGCAAAAGCAGTTGACATTGGTGACATAAAACCTAACGATTTTTCGAATACAAAACGTGTTTTCATCATAACCTCAACTTGGGGTGAAGGAGAGATGCCAGACAACGCTGAATCGATTTGGGCTGCGACCTGTGAGCAAAATCCACCGCTAAATGCAGTTAGTTACTCAGTCTGTGCTATCGGAGATACTTCCTATGACGAGTTTTGTAAGGCCGGTCTAGATTGGGATGCTAAGTTCAACCAGTTAGGGGCCTCAAGAGTACACGACATACAACTGTGCGATGTTGACTATGAGCCTGAGTGGGAAAAATGGGCGAATTCAGCGTTACAAGCCATGTCTGATTTGGATGCTGGTACTGTCACCGTTGATGAATCGGAAATGGTTGCTGAAGTCGCTACTTCGCAGGCAGCTCCTGTCTCGGCATCTGTTTCTGGCGAAGCCAGTGCAGAACTTACTGCCTTGATGGAAGGTGACCGCTCACTCGCAATTTTATTCGGTTCCCAAACCGGTAACGCCGCAGGATTAGCGGAAAAAACCGCAAAACTCGCTGCTGATTATGGTCTTGTACCAACGGTTTACGACATGGATGGATTTGATGCAGGTAAACTTGCTGGACATAAGAGAACCCTAATCATCACCTCTACCTGGGGCGAGGGAGAAATGCCAGATAATGCCGAGTCTCTGTGGCAATCTGTAAGTTCTCAAGCCCCTGCATTATCGGGAGTTCACTTTAGTGTCTGCGCAATTGGTGATACTGCTTATGATGAGTTCTGTAAAGCAGGGGTTGATTGGGATGCTAAGTATCAATCTTTAGGAGCCACCCAAGTTCATACGATTCAATTATGTGATGTTGATTTTGAACCTCCGTGGGCAACATGGGTCGCTGAAGCCTTACCAAAGATTGCTTGCGTTGATTCTTCGGGAACTCTTCAGATTGAACTTCTTGACCAAATGATCGCTTATGGGACAAGCGGCGATGAGGAAGAAGTATCTGGTGACTTCGCACCCGGAGCAGTTAACAAATCAGAGTTATCAATCACCATCGAGTTATTCAGATACTGCCCAACCTCTTCAGAATCCGGTTGGGATACAATTGAGTGTTCTCTACCCGCAAACGCATCAATTCAAGACATGCTAATGGCGGTGAAGAACGGCTTTGATGGCAGTTTAAGCTTTAGAGTTGGGGACGGATCAGGCTCTCCAACCTCTGGCTTGAGAGTTAATGGCAGGTTAGTTTTAGCAGATATTACGGCTATATCTGAAGTTGTTAGCGCAGACGGCCGACTCAAGATAGAGCCTCTTTCAGGATATCCAGTAATTCGAGATTTGATGGTCGATTATTCAAAATTCGAAGAAAACCGCATGAAAGCCAAGCCTTGGATGACCTCCAGCCCAAGAGAGGGAGAGTACCTAATCAATGGTATGGCTGTAGGCGTAATGACATCAGAAGAAGCAGTAAAACTGCACAAGATTAGTGACGTAAATTCTTACCATCTAATCCACTCAATGTCAGATACTGTAGGCTATGATTCGAATTACGAAGGCCCGGGGGTACATCTTCAAAGATGGAACAGAATCATGGACCCAAGAGGTAGTGAAAAATACAAGACCGCATTAATTGCCTCACTGAATCAATCCTCAGGAGTTTGGGGTGAAGCCGACTTAGCATCTATTGCAAGATATGGTGCTGAAGGCAAAACTGCCTCAAAAGGACTTAATGAAATCCGAGCCTATATTCTAAACCAAACCAATTATCGTGGCCCCCATGGCCGTTTGGTCAAGTGGTATGGTCGCAGTGTAAAATGGACTGGCAAGTTGAATGAAACCACACTTTACCGGCAAGTTCTCGGACCAGTCGGCCTAATCAGTAATATCTTTGATGGAGTATCAGCAAGGATGGTTTTAGGATTCACACGAACAGGAGGCCCTCCAATAAGGAGTCTCCAAGCACTCATACTTCCTCCTGCTGGAATCGGTAAAATACCCAATATGTTCAACTCTAAGGTCAAGAATCACCATCAAGTAGTTGGCCTGTTCAACGAAATTGACCAGAGGTTTTGAGTGGTTGAAATGCCAAAGGTTGCATATTATCCCGGAAATGTAGCAAGAGCGGCATCAATGGAAGTAGAAGACTGTATACAGCCGTTGTGCAAAACCTTAGGTATCGAACTAATCGAATTGCCTGAGGCAACCAGTGATGGCGGTAACATCATCAAACAAGCATCAAGTAAGTTACAACATGCTTTAGTTGCCAGGAACTTAGCCCTAGCAGAAGAAAAAGGCCTTGATATTATGACGACCTGTGCGACAAGCCATGGAATCATGAGAGACACCATCGAGGATTTGAAAAATGACCCAGTGTATGCAGCACAACTGAACAACCTAATCGCTCGTTCGACTGGCGTCGAATATCGTGGTGACGCAGAGTCATGGCATCTGCTGCATTATCTTGTTGAAGAGATTGGTCTTGACAAAGTTACAGATGCGGTTGTTAACCCTATCCAGCTGAATGTCGCGCCATACTATGGGCCAAATATGCAGCGAGAGGGATTCTGTGGCAATGATGATCCATTCATGCCAACATACCTTGAGCAACTCATCATTGCACTAGGAGGGACGCCAGTTTCCTATGATTTGAAGTGTCAAAGTGTTGGAGCACCCTCGCTACTTACTCTAGAAAAGCCTGTTATGTCCTTGATTTCCTCAGTAATTACAGACGCAAAGTCAAATGGAGCAGACCTAATTGTTAGTGCTTGCACTGTATCACATGCTAATTTAGATTCTTACCAAACCAAGGCAGGAAGAAAAACCGGTAAGAATACCAGCATCCCAGTTATTCACCTCGCTGAACTGATTGCTTTCGCATTCGGACATTTCCCTGATAGACTTGCTCAATTAAGGACTCGAGCAATACTAATCGGTGGTTAAGTTAGAATATTTTCTTCAACTTGTCCAAACTATCAACATCAAGATGTCGCGATATATCATCAATATCGGCCCTGAATAATCCAACAATAGAATCATATTTTTCTATCATTTCGTAACATTTGCTATAGTCAATTCCGGTCATTATGCTCAAAAGTTCTACTTGATTATTGAGCCCTTCATCCGTCCACCTTTGCACCAAGTAATCAGAATCTTTCCCTTCATTTACCATTCGATTTATTTCTATAGAAGCTGCTTTACAATACTTTTCGATTGTTTGCTCATCAATTTTACTATATTTCGTATAATCTCTTATTGCGTTAGAAATTTGACCTTCTTGTTTAGCAATAATATACACTAAATGAGCGGATTCCATAGAATCTTTTGTGGTAATTATTGGTATTCCAAGTTCGATACTGACATGTGCTAACGCACCAAGAACGGCATTTGGATGCACGGAATTACCAATTTCTCCGAGTTCAATTAACAGCAGGGGTTTTACCTTCGAATTTTTCATTCGTTGACATTGTTTGAATAATCTTTGATCGATTATTGAAGTAAGTAGGTCTCTACTAGTTTTTCTTTCAATCAAAATATTACTATGAATCATAATGTCTCCAGTATCTAAATTTGCATACTCAACCGACAATCCTAAACTGGAAATGTAGGCAGAAAGAGTTGAGGAAGCCTCTCTGAAGTCTAATGTAACAGTGCCTTTTATGGATTCTGTCAAATCATCTATGGTGCTGTTAGTTGCTTCATAGACATCAACTACCTCCTCTTCTGTAGGCTTGTATGATTCTGCATCAACCTCAATAAAATCCTCTAGTCCTGTTTGATTACGCGGTCTTTTGTCGCGTGCATCAACGGTATTCTTTCTGGTTTTTCGAATAGATTCGGACTTGATATTGTTTGTTTTTACGTGCTCTTGTTGCGGATACAATTTACTTAATCTCTCTTGTTCCTGAAGTAAAAATTCGTGGGCTTGAATTAGTTTTCCGTCGATTTCAACACTGAAAGGTGATAAGCAGTTATCAACTAAATCACCGGTAAAAATGTGTTTGATTTCGGCTAAATTTTTGTACATTTTTTGTTCGCGAATTTCTGCAGCCCGTCTAACGAACTGGTCGCGTGTGTCCTTCGCTACGAGAGTTTTGACGGTGCCTGAACTTTGTCTGGCGGTCCGGCCTCTTCGTTGTATAGAGCGTATTGCGCTTGGTACCGGTTCATACATCAAGACCAAGTCAGCTGCTGGAACATCCAGACCTTCCTCACCAACTGAGGTTGCTACAAGCACATTGACTTCACCGTTCCTGAATTCATCAAGTCTAGAAATTTGCTGTTTCTGAGTCATTCCCTTATGTTTGCCGCTACTGGATTGTCCGATAAATTGTGATGCGTTAACTCCATCTATGTTTGAAAGATAATCAATCAGATTATTTACAGTGTAACGATATTCGGTAAAAATTAAAATTCTCGATGATGGACTTTCCTTGATACGTTGTTTGACCATTTTGTAGACTATCTCTGCTTTTGGGTGTAGTTCTCCCAAATGTTTAGCATTGGTTCTAAAATTGTGGATTACTGGTTTTGCAAGAAACCTATTGGTGCCTCTATCTCCGCTACGACCTTCTGTCTCTGCTTTGTCAAGAAAACCTAATGCAGCCTTAACTCCTTGAGTTTTCAAAAGATCAAGGAGCATGTGCATACGTCTGATGTCGGAGATCTTTTTTGCTGCATTATAACCTCTAGCATCTCTCCTACTAATCGCTCTACTAACCGCAAGTTGGGCGTCACCGATTACCTTGGCAGTGATGTTCTTCACTGGCGCCATGTATCCCATCCTCTGCACACTTTCCACCTCGCTTTTTTGATGCTCTTGTAGCGGGAAGATTAGTGTGGTCAGCGACTCTGGTAATTCTACCTCAATAATGTCGTTATACAGGGTTACTGCATATGGTTTTAGCAAAGGATCGTGCTTTATCGAGACATCGAGGGATAGCGTGTTTAGCCTTTTAGTAACTTCAATGATTCCCGCTCTATTCGCACCCGGGCTTGCCGTCGCTCCAAGTGTTCTACCTCTTGGATGCTCTTTCAAGTATAAATCTCCAACTTGGGCATATGCATGGTTTCCCGTTGCATGGTGTGCTTCGTCAAAGATAATCAGAGATACATCTTTTAGCGAGATTTTGCCATTGGTTGTATCATTGCGTATTACTTGCGGTGTGGCCATGATAATTTTTGCTCGTTGCCAAATCTCCAACCGTTTGGTTGGCGCTGTTTCTCCTGTGTAACGCAAAATCATTTCTTCTTCGATGTTGAGCATCTCTCTGGCCATTCGTTGTTGTTGAGCGACAAGTCCAGTGGTCGGTGCGATTAGAATTATTTTCTTGTCAGACCGTCTAAGGAACTCGGCCATTACCATCCATTCTACTGCAGTTTTACCATAACCAGTAGGCATAACCATTAGGCAAGATGATGACAAAACGGTTCTCAGAGCCCTTATTTGATACGCCCTTGCTTCAACACCGTCTCTTAGGAAAGGGTGTTTCACGGTAGGCATCGAGGCTCCTTCTTGTCGAGGGTTCAAAAGCATGATGTTGTAAAATCACAAACATTAACGCATAAAAAACTGATGATATTTGCGTCGTATAATCGAGTGACACAATCCCAATAATGACCGAACCACTCATATACCAAAGGTAAGTCGGATGGATGCTCAAAGGTGAGTAGCCAGACACAATGGGCCATCCCAAGAGGACCCCAAAAGTCGTGTTCCGCAATCGTCGGAATGTGGCGCAGTGTCACGGCTACTCCTGACCTAAGAGTCCTCGTACGCCCTCTCGGTGGGGCCCCTGCGTTGTAGAAATAATGGAGGAATCCGAATGGCGAAGAGAAGTCACCCACGAAGAGGTTCGATGGCGTTTAGCCCGCGAAAGCGCGCAAGACGTACGTTCGGACACGTAAAGTCGTGGCCAAAAACCGAAGCGAGCGAAGTTAGAATACAGGGATTTGCCGGCTGGAAGGCTGGTATGACGCACGTTCTAGCTCGTGATTTAAACCCAAGAAGCCCATCAGCAGGACAGGAGAAAAGAATCCCTGTAACTGTGGTAGAATGTCCTAAAATGCGAGTTTTGGGCGTTAGAGGCTACCAAATGACCCCCTACGGTAAGCAAGCCGTTGGCGAGGTTTGGGTTGATGCAGAACAACTTGCAGATGCATTCAGCGATCTATTCAAGAGGCTGCCAGAGCGAAAGGAACACGACGCAGAAAAGCACTTCGAGAATTTAGAGAACTCCGATTTATGTGAAGTAAGGATGATTGTTGCGACCCAACCAAGCCAAATCTCTGGTGTACCTACCAAGGTGCCAGACGTGATGGAGGTTGGACTCGATGGCGGAAGTACTGGTGAACAGCTAAACTATGCCAAGGAAAAACTCGGCGAAGAATTTTCCTTCGCTGATTGTTTCGAAGAAGGCGGACTAACTGATATCGTGGCGATTACCAAAGGCTATGGTTGGCAAGGTGTAATCCGCAGATTCGGTGGTAAACTACAATCACACAAGAACTCAAAGAAGCGCAGGCAACATGGTAACATGGGTGACTTCGGTACCGGTTATGTTCGAAAGACCATTAGACAAGGTGGTCAAACTGGATATCACCAAAGAACGGAATACAACAAGAGGATTTTGAGAGTTGCCAATCCTGAAGAGCATTCAATCACACCTGCGGGCGGATTCTTGCACTATGGTGAGGTAAAATCAGATTATATACTGGTAAAAGGAAGTGTACCCGGGCCTTCCAAGCGACTAATTAGATTTAGAGACGCTACAAGAGGTTCGAACAAAACCCTTCATGACTACGAGATTACCTATGTGAGCACAGCATCCAAACAGGGGGCCTGAAGATGAAGGTAGCAGTAAAAGACATCACCAATACTATCAGCGCTGACGAGTTAGACGCAGGTCGTCTGCAAGACACCTTTGAAATCTCAGTTAAGGATGGGTCAAAGGTTACCCTACCTACATCGTTTTCAACCCCACTAAGAGCAGACTTAGTCAAGTTAGCAGTGGCATCAAGCCGGGCTAACAGAAGGCAACCATATGGTTCGAGACCTCATGGAGGAAAGAGAAAGCCTATGGCAGGTATGAAACACTCCGTCGAATGGTGGGGTAAGGGTCGTGGTGTCTCAAGGATTATGAGAAGAACCGGCCAACGCCGAGGTGCTCAAAACCCCCACACACTTGGTGGTAGAAGAGCCCACGGGCCAAAGGTGGAAAAGAACTGGGGCAGAAAACTCAATCTAAAAGAGCGCAGACTTGCAAGAGATTCGGCACTTACCGCAACTACTGATATGACTATGGTAAGTTCCCGAGGCCACAGAGTTTCAGAAGATGTTGAATCACTCCCAATAATCCTCGGTAATTATGTTGAGGTTAGAGATGGTAAATCACAAGAGTTTGATATCGAATCATTCAATCATGGCTCTGCAACAAGAAAAGTTTTGGCCATATTTGACGAACTCGGCTTAGGTGAAGATCTACAACGAGCTCGTGATGGAAGGAAAATCCGTGCGGGCAAGGCAACAATGAGAGGTAGAGTACACAAGACTCCTAAATCTGTATTGCTAGTTGTCAAAGAGAAATCCGGTTTAGCACAAGCTGCAAGGAATCTTCCTGGTGTCGATGTTGTTGCCGCTAAGGATCTAAACGCTGAAGACCTTGCCCCAGGAGGCGACGTCGGTCGATTGACAGTCTTTACAAAATCTGCTTTGGAGGAACTCAACTGAGGTGATATTCATGAATGCATACGATATAATCATACAACCGTGGTTAACTGAAAAATCCATGGAAGCAAGGTCAACTCAACAAAGACTTGAGTTTATTGTCCGAAGAAGTGCATCGAAGAGCGATATCGCTAAAGCGGTTGAAACAATATTCGATGTCGAGGTAGACAAAGTCAACGTAAGAAACACCAAGCATGGTAAGCATGCTTCGGTAAAACTTGCAGAAGGCTATGATGCAGAGGATGCTGCAATGCGTCTAGGAGCATTCTGAGGTGATAATTATGGGTAAGAGAATACGTGCACAGAGAAAAGGTTCGTCCCCAAGGTATCGTGTGGCAAGCCACCGATTCCCGGGTTCAAACAGAATGCCAAGAGAAAACGGTATTGTCGGCGAAGTAACCGACTTAATCCACAGCCCAGTTCATACTGCTCCATTAGCAAGAATCAAGTTGCCAGATGGTGACACAACGCTCGTGGTTGCTACAGAAGGTTTGTCAGTCGGTAGCAGTGTAGCGGTCGGAGAGAATGTTTCACTTAGACCAGGAAACATCACCAACATAGGCAGCATCCCAGAAGGAACTGCAATCAACAATCTAGAACTTCGCCCCGGTGATGGTGGCAAAGTTGCTAGGTCGGCTGGTAACTCCTGTTATGTTGAAGCCAAAATAGGTGATAAGGTTCGTATCAGAATGCCATCAGGAGCACTCAAAGAATTGTCATCCGACTGCAGGGCAACAATAGGTGTCTTGGCGGGCCATGGTAGAGACGAGATGCCGCTGAGGACTGCCGGTGCTGCGTACTACAAGGCAAAGGCAAGAGGCAAATTATACCCACACGTAAGTGGTGTAGCAATGAATCCAGTCGATCACCCTCATGGTGGAGGAAATCACCAAGCTGTTCACGGTCCAAACTCTGTGGCTCGTGGTACACCGCCTGGTGCCAAGGTAGGAATTATTGCTCCTAGAAGAACCGGTAGAGGCCGAGGTAAGAAAATTTGAGGTGAAATAATATGGGACGAAAGAAAAAGAAGTCGTTTATGACCCCTAAGGCTAGCCGAAGAAAGGCAAGAAAGCGTTTGTCAACCACAACCGGTCGAGTCAAGAAAGAATTCACATACCGTGGTTTCAGCATGGCTGAATTGTCTGAGATGGATCTATGGCCATCAGAAGGCTCTGAAACATCGATAATCCAACTATTACCATCAAGGGCCAGAAGGTCAATCGGTCGTGGAATGTCGGTAGAGAACGAACATTTCTTGGCAAGAATGCGCCGAGGCAACTCGAAGACAGTTAGGACACATCGAAGAGATATGCCGATTCTGCCAGAGTTTGTCGGCAGAAGAATTGCTATTTACAATGGTCAAAATTTCGTTGAAATTGACATCAAACCCGAAATGATTGGACACTATCTAGGCGAATTTGCATTGACAAGAAAGAATGTGGCTCACAGCGGCCCGGGTGTAGGTGCTACACGTTCATCAAAGCACGTTGCGTTGAAGTGAGGCGAGTAATATGGTAAAGCAAAGACAAATGGATAGAAGAACAAAGAGGCGACAACTGCCTCAAAAGGGATTCACCCAGTTACTACAAGGTAGCAGAATAGCGTCTGCCAGAGCAGTCAACGTCGACATGCACGCTAAGCACTGTTTCGAAGTTTGCCGTGCGGTCAAAAATATGACTGCAGGTAGCGCAATTGATTACCTAAATGAGGTGCTTCGAATAGACTCAGACCGTGCCGATATTAGAAGGAAAGCAGCTGCAGTACCATACAGACTTGGTAGCGGCAACAAGAAGCGCAAGCGAAGCGGACCTTCGATGGTTGGCCACCGTAAAGGTGGCGTTGGACCAGGTAGATACCCTGTTAAAGCGTCAAGAGCGATTATCAAACTGATTCAAAGCGCTATGGACAACGCACGACATCAATACGAAGATATTGATGCAGAAGAGATGGAAATAACCCACATTGCAGCCCACCGAGGCCAAATTAAGCGAGGTTTCATTCCTCGAGCAAGAGGTAGGGCAACACCATCAAATCACTATCAAGTTAACTTGGAGATCTTCTTGGAAGACTTCAATACAGTAGATGATGAATTGGAGGACGAATTCTGAGGTGGATATCATGAGTGGAAAGCAAAGTATACTGAAGACAATTGTCAACAGAAATGTTGAGCGACAACTAGTCAAAGAATTCTTGATGGAGAATACTAAAACTGCCGGATTTGGTGGGCTAACAATAAACAGGACCCCAAACGGAACAAGCGTGGAAATTAGAGCAGAAAAACCAGGTAGAGTAATCGGTAAGCGTGGTAAAATCATCAACGATTTGCAGAAGAGGCTGAACGATGAATTCGAACTATTCAACCCAAGGTTATCGGTTGAAGAAGTTGAGAATCCAACTCTGAACGCACAGGTCATGGCACAAAAAATAGCCTCTGCACTTGAGCGTGGCTGGTACTACCGTAGAGCCGGTGCTTCCGCAGCCGTCAACATTATGGATGCTGGAGCAAGAGGTGTTATTGTTACTGTTGCTGGTAAATTAACCGGTGCTCGAAACAGAACCCAGAAGTTCATTCTCGGTCACGTAAAGTATTGTGGTGAAACCGCACTTCAATTCATGGACAAGGGATATGCAGTTGCAGTCAAGAAGCTTGGAACAATTGGCGTTACTGTACAAATCATGCGCAAAGGTACTACTTTGCCACACGAAATCAGTGTTTTCTCTGAAGAAGAACTCAGAATCCGTTCTGAATCTGAGACAGAGCAAGTAGAAGTTGTTCGAGGAGGCTACAGAATGAGTTACGTTTCCAACAGAGAAATTGCAGCAATGAGTGCTGAGGCAAGAGAGGCAAGGCTCCTTGAATTGCAGGAAGAACTTCTCCAATTACGCGCTGAAAAATCACTAGGTGGCACTCCAGCAAGTATCGGTGCTTACAAGGCAACAAGAAGGAGCATTGCTCGTCTGAAGACACACATGAACAACGGTTGAGAAGGAGAAGAATATTCATGATGAGCGGAATTTGTAGCGTTTGTGGACTACCAGGAGAACTATGTATTTGTCAGGAGATTGCGAAAGAACAACAATGTGCGATATTATCAACTGACAGAAGAAGATACGGAAAAATAGTAACAAAAGTAGAGGGATTGGAGGATTCAGCAATAGATATCAATCAGTTGGCAAAACTACTCAAGAATAAATGTGCAGCAGGTGGAACAGTAAAAGGAAGAACAATTGAACTTCAAGGAGATCACAAAAAGAAAGCAGCTGTAGTACTCAGAAATAACGGATTTAATGTGGAGGTGAGATGAAGATGAATATTTACAACGACAATTGGCTGGGTAGGAAACTTAGCGTAGTTCATTCCAATGACAATACACTCATCGATAGACAAGGACTAGTTATTGAGGAGACCAAGAATACTCTTACTATACAAGAGAATAGCAGATTTGTCAAACTCGGCAAATCAAGTATTAGATTCACAATATCCGGCAGCGATGTCGTGATAGATGGCGCAATGGTGGGACAGCGCCCTGAAAATCGAACCCACCGAAAATATAGGATGGCTTGATACCATGCGAGATATAGGAATAGATGTAAAACCCCCTGCTGGTGAGTGGGATGGAGACGAAAACTGCCCATTTTATGGAAGCCTGCGCCTACGAGGACAAGTACTCGAAGGGACAGTATCCAAGGTTGGTATGCAGAAGACGATTACCTTAGAAAGAAACAATGTAAGATACATGCAGAAGTACGAACGATTCGAAAAGAGAACCAGCGTTGTGTCTGCTCATTTGCCGTCTTGTATAGGTGAGGTAAGCGTTGGAGACGCTGTCAAAGTAATGGAATGTCGTCCATTGAGCAAAACAGTCTCGTTTTGTGTTATTGAAATCAACGGAGGTGAGGCTTGATGCGTGGAATCGCTGGTAAGCAAACAAGAGGATTACCAACCTCTGCACGACTGCATGTTGCTGACAACACTGGAGCAAAAGTTGTCCAAATCGTTAACATTCTACGTCTTGGTGGTACAATGAGAAGATACCCAGCAGGTGGTGTTGGTGATTTGGCCAAAGTTTCGGTCAAGAAAGGTACCCCTGATACCCGAAGACAAATGTTCAACGCAGTAATTATTCGCCAAAAGAGGCCGTTTAGAAGAGTCGATGGAACATGGGTTCAGTTCGAAGACAATGCTTGTGTAATTACCAACGAGAAAGGTGATGTTCAAGGTTCCGATATCAAAGGACCAGTATCTAGGGAAGCGGCAGAGCGCTGGCCACGTATTGCAGCGAATGCAAAACAAATCGTTTGAGGTGTAATTATGGTAAAAAGTATGAAACCAGGAAAGCAGAGAAAGGCTCACTTCAATGCATCAAAGCATGAAAAGAGGAAGAGGCTATCGGCGAGATTACAATTGGAAAAGCCGGATTCGCGCTTTGACGGCGTAAGAACTGTCACAGTTAGAGTCGGAGATACTGTTCGTGTTGTTCGAGGAGATCTAGCATACGGTGGCAAGAGGCACGGCGGCGGAAGAAACGCTGAAGCTTTGACAGGATCAGTCCTGAGAATAGATTCAAACAGCGGTAGATTGTACATTGAAGGTGCAAAAGCCAGTAAATCAGACAACAAAGAAGAGGCAGTCCCGGTTAGTGCTTCAAACGTTGTCGTTGTTAAGTTGGATGAAACAGACAAGTACAGAGTTCAACAGTTAACCGGTAATAGGAGTTGAAAAATATGGGAAGCAGTAATCACCTGAAGCGTTTGGCAATGCCAAGAAGTTGGCCATTACCACGTAAAACATCCATCTGGGTCACTAGAGCGACAGCTGGCGCTCATGCGCTAGAATTGTGCATGCCCGTTAGAGTTGTAATTCGAGACGTACTTGGCTTTGCTAAGTCAGCAAGAGAAGTCCGCCACATTATGCATAACGATTTGGTTTCAATCGACGGCAGAGTCTGTAAAGACAGCCGAAGAGGAGTTGGATTCATGGATGTCTTGACACTAGGCGAAGAAAACTATCGATGTATCATCGACCGCAAAGGAAGGCTACGATATCGACCAATCTCCAAAAAAGAAGCAGAGACTAAAGTTTGCCGAATCAATGGCAAAACCACCATTAAGGGCGGTAAGACTCAGTTAAACCTACACGACGGAAGAAATATTCTGGTCGATGACCCTGCTGAATACAGCACCGGTGATTCATTGGTTCTGGCCTTACCATCACAAGAAATCAAGGAACATATTAGATTCTCTGAGGGTACCAAGTGTTACTTGACTGGTGGAGCTCACGTCGGTGAATTTGCCGAAGTTGTCGAGTACATTGTCAAGCGTTCAAGCATGCCAAACGAAGTTCAATTTGGCGAGTTTGGCACCGTAATGTCCAATGTCTTCGCTATTGGTGGCGAGAAATTACCGTCAACAGAGGTGGTTGAATGAGTGAAGTTAATCCAATGATGGTGCCGAGAATTTCCAAGGTATGTGTCAACATAGGTGTTGGTGAAGGTGGTGACCGATTAGTTAACGCAGAAAATGTGCTTGAGATGGTTACCGGAGTTAAACCACAAAGGACTCTTGGTAAAATCCAGAACCGTGACCTAAAGGTTAGAGTCGGTGCTCCAATTGGCTGCAAAGCAACTATCAGAAATTCCGACAAAATCAAGCAATTCCTAACAGATGCGTTCTCTTGCAGAGAAAACCTCATTCCATCATGGAACTTCGACAGAGAAGGTAATCTATCCTTCGGAGTTAGAGATTATACCGATTTCCCCGGACAAAAGTATGACCCAGACATAGGCATCTATGGAATGGACATTACTGTAGTCTTAGAGCGACCTGGCCATCGAGTCAGCCGCAGAAGAAGAGCCAAGAGTAAGATTCCAGTAAGTCATAAAGTGACTGCTGATGAATCGAGAGCATGGTTTGTTGATAATTTCAGCATCAAAATTTTGGAGGAGTAACAATGGCAAGAGATCACGGAGAAAGAATTGGGCGAACAATAGGCTGTAGAAGATGTGGCCGTCGTCGAGGATTGATTAGGAGACATGGTCTAAGGCTATGCCGCCAATGTTTCAGAGAAGTAGGGCCCGAGATAGGTTTCAAAAAGATGAGTTGAGGAGGAATAAGAATGCAATTTGACCCGTTAAATGATGCGCTAATAAAAATGTATAATGCAGAGCAAGCTGGAAAGTTCAATGTTGAACTTTCACCCGCTTCCAAATTACTTGGTAACGTCTTGGAAATTATGCAAAAGTCAGGCTATGTAGGTAATATCGAACGAACTGAGGACGGCCGTGGTGGCAGTTACACAGTTGAATTACGAGGAGCAATCAACCGATGTGGCACAGTAAAACCGCGACACAGTGTAAGAAGGCAGGAATACGAGCAATGGGAGACAAGATATCTTCCTGCTCAAGATTTTGGTTTGCTAATCCTTACTACCAACTCAGGTGTGATGCATCACTATGATGCAAAGGATGCAAGAATAGGTGGCAAATTGCTGGCCTATGTATATTGAGGTGAATAAAATGGTAAAAATCGACAGAATCGAACATATCGTAACCATCCCTGAAGGCGTTACAGCCGATTACAGCGAAGATGGCGTCGTAACAATTACTGGACCTAAGGGATCCTTAAGCAGAGAATTCACCAGTACCTCTGTGGTTCTACTTCAAGAGGGTGGAGCACTAATCGTTAGAGCAGACCTGCCAAGAAGAAAAGTGAAGGCACTTGCTGGTACTTGGAACGCCCACCTAAATAACATGGTAAAAGGGGTAACTGAAGGATTCAAGTATCACTTGAAGGCTTTCTACTCTCACTTCCCAATGACTCTTGAGGTCAAGGGTAGGGAATTTGTAGTCAACAATTACTTTGGTGAAAGAGTTCCAAGGAGGGCCGACATTCTCAGTGGCGTAGAAGTCAAAGTAAACAACAAAGTAGAGGTGACCGTAACCGGTATCGACAAAGAAAATGTTGGGCAAACTGCGGCTAATATCGAACGCTGCGTTGTGGTAAAGAATAGAGATAGAAGAGTATTCCAGGATGGAATATATCTTCTAAGTAAGGAGTGAGATAAATGGCAGAAGATTATGAAAGTATGACAGTTGCTCAACTAAAAGCACTGCTAAAGGAACAAGGCTTGCCTGTTTCAGGTAAGAAGTCCGAATTAATCGAAAGATTGTCCAGTGTTCAAGATGAAATTTCTGAACCAGAGGAAGTTGAAACACCTGCAGCAGAAGAGGTAGCAGATGACGACGACTTCGCTGATGAATCTGATGACGATTGGGATGATGACTGGGATGATGAAGAAGATGAAGGTCACGTTGCAAAACAAAAGCCAGTCTTATCTGAAGACATGAAGGTTGCCTTAGCTCTAAGATTTGAGCAGAAGAAGAAAACTCCAGCATTCAAGAGAACTGAGTGGTTCAGGTACAAGAGATTATCACGTTCTGGTTGGAGAGCGCCTCATGGAATGGACAGCAAGCAACGAAGAAACTACAAGTACCGAAGCGCCCTTGTAAGAGTCGGCCACGGTAAAGTTGCTGCAGCAAGAGGTCTTCATCCATCCGGATTCAGAGAAGTCATGGTTCACAATACTGGTGACCTAGAATCTATCGACCCGGAAACTGAAGCAGCAAGAGTTGGTAAGACTGTTGGAGGCAGAAAGCGAGAGCAAATTTACTCACGCGCTGATGAGTTGGGAATTCGAGTTCTTAACAGAAGGAGGGATGTTTGATGCAATTAACCAATCAAAAGAGACTTGCAGCAAGGTTGTTGAAGTGTGGTGTTAACAGAGTTTGGGTCAATCCGGACTATGTTGATCAGGTTGCATCAGCAGTACAAACCGACGATATTCGAGAATTCATTGATGAGGGCTGGATTAGAGCAAAACCTGTCAAAGGAACTTCTAGAGTCCGCGCAAGAATGCGTCAAGAGCAAAAGCGCAAGGGGCGCAGAAAAGGCCAAGGAAAGCGTGCGGGTTCCGCTAACGCAAGAAATCCAAAGAAATCACGTTGGATGCGAACCATTAGGTCTCAGCGAAGAGTGCTCAAAGGGTATCGTGAGGACGGAACCATTAATCCTTCCCAGTACAGAAGATACTACCTCAAGGCAAAAGGCGGTTCTTATCGTTCAATTGCCCACTTACGCTCACAGATGACGCTTGAAGGCATTACAATAAAAGGAGGAGATGAGTGATGAACGGAACACGTAGAAGGTCAATATTCAGAAGAAGATTATCGGGTCAAACCGATTACCACCGAAGATTAAAATTGTTGCGCGGTAAGAAGGCAAGAGCTGTGGTTAGAGTCTCTAACACCAGAGTAACCTGTCAGATGGTTAACTGGTCAGCTGGTGGCGATATTGTTCTCGCCTCGGTTACTGGCACCGATTTGTCAAAGAAATATGACTGGCCTGCTGATTTTTCACAGAAGTCAATTCCAGCATGTTATCTTGCAGGATTTGCTCTTGGCAAGGAAGCCATCTCAAAGGGTTGCTCAAATGCAGTTCTAGATATCGGACTGGCTGGTAGTACGCCAGGTGGAAGAGTATTTTCAGCACTTAAAGGCATGATCGATGCAGGAATGGAAATTCCTCACAAAGATGAGATATTGCCTGAGGATGACCGACTGAATGGCGAGCATATCTCAGACAAGATAGGCTCCGCTGTTGAGTCAACAAAGAAGAAAATAGAGGGGGCATACTGATGAGTGAAGAACAACTAACATTGGCACCAGGATTGCAGCAGGCGTTTAATCCAGAAGAAGTTGAGGAACCAACCGACGGCCGTAGAAGAGGTAAAGGTCAAGACGACCCAATCATGAATCTACGCAATTGGACTCCAAAAACCCGACTTGGCAACGCAGTTATGGCTGGTCAAATAATCAGTTTCGAGCAAGCATTGGCAAGCAATTTGCCGATTAGAGAAGTAGAGGTCGTTGATGCATTGATTCCAAATCTTGAGGATGAAATCATCAAAGTCAACATGGTACAAAGAATGACTGACAGTGGTCGACGTGTAAGATTCAACGTCATGGCATGTGTTGGTAATAAAGACGGATATGTTGGCTTAGGAATGGCTAAGGCAAAAGAAGTTTCACAAGCCATAAGAAAAGCAATTACTGCAGCAAAACTAAACATAATCAGTGTTCAAAGAGGCAATGGCTCGTGGGAATCATCCACTGGTCCGGGAACTTCTGTCCCGTTCAAGATTAACGGTCGTTCAGCTTCAACTAGAGTAACACTAATGCCGGCTGCTAAAGGAAAAGGCTTGGTAATTGGTGAGACCGGAAAGAAAGTTTTAGACTTGGCAGGAATTACTGACGTACTGTCTCGTACCAAGGGACAGACAAGAACTACCATCAATTACGCAGCGGCAACATTCAACGCACTGAAAAATCTCAACACGACAAGGATTTCAAATCAACAAAGAGACAAGTTATACATCAACAAAGGGAGGATGTTTGAATGAGTTGGATAGTTGTAAGAGTAAGAAGCAATGTCAACGTAGAGCGGTCAATTCGTGAAACTATGGACTACCTAAATCTAACTAAGGTTAACCACGCGGTCATCATACCAGAGAATGATCAATACCGTGGTATGCTCCAAAAAGCGAAAGATTACATCACTTGGGGCGAAGCTACTGAAGAAACAGTCGAGAAAATGCTCAGTGAACGAGGTAGAATGTCAGGAGACTCTCCGTTAACAGATGCAGTCGTTAAGGAAAATACAGATTTCAAGAATATTTCTGAATTCGCAAAGGCAGTAACTGCCGGCGACTCAACAGTCAAGGATGTTCCTGGACTCAAGCGAGTATTCAGACTACACCCACCAAGGGGTCCAAAAGGCTGGGGCGGAATAAAGCGTTCATATGTCATTGGCGGTGCCCTAGGTGCCAGAGGCGATGCAATCAACAACCTAGTTGATAGGATGATTTGAGGTGATATAATGGGAATAAAAGCAAACAAACATCGTGGAAGAAATCGATATCACGGCCGTGGTAAAAAAGCAGGTCGTGGAGCAGGTAAGCGAGGAGGCCGTGGTAACGCTGGTATGAACAAGCACAGAGTCATGACTAGAATCAAATATATGCCAAAACATTGGGGTATGCATGGATTCAACCGACACCCTTCGCTTAGGAACGTCAATACTACTGTAAATGTTGGTCAATTAGAACAATTGGCTGGTGACAACGACTCAATCAACTTAACAGAGATGGGAATAGACAAAGTTTTGGGCAGTGGAAGGATTACCAAGGCTCTAACTGTAACAGTCTCGGAAGCGAGTGCAAAGGCTGCTGAAAAGATTGAAGCCGCAGGTGGGTCGCTAGATACAGAAGGCGATGAAGACTGGGGCGAGTGGGAAGAAGAGTAACCATAAGGTGTGATAACAATGAGACATAAGCCAATACCATGGGCAATCGCATTGACCGGAGTACTATACTTCGGTCTACTAATTTACTGGCAATCAGACGAACTGTCCAGCGAAATTGCAGAGCAGAGAACTGCTGCACAGTTTGGTTTGGTTTTATCTGTGATTTATGTAGCGTACCTAATGTGGTGTTTCAATAGAGATTTGCCTGAGGGATTGAAAGACGCTCCGGTTGTTGGTAGATACGGTAAATTACTCGGCTGGCTGGCAATAGCAGGAATTGCTGTTTGGTATGTAAGACCTGCTGCTTGGGGTGGTTACGAAGACGGTGTAGGATTCTACCTTGTCGGGATACTACTGCTAGGATTTGGTGCTGCCGCTGCATTAACATGTTTCATGTGGAGTGGCGACAAGAGCAGCCGTTTGTATGCTCTACATCGGTTCGTCGATGTTTACCCAACGATCACTAAGCCCGAGAGGCACGTACGTTTTAACGAAAAAATGTGGACTACAACATTTGTACTAATCATATATTTCGCTATGACTAACGTCATGTTGTACGGTTTGAGCGGACAAGCTCTTGACCTGTTCAGTGGTTTCCGGTCAATTATGGCTGGTGCTTCAGGAACAATCATGCACTTGGGTATTGGTCCAATCGTTACAGGTTCAATTATCATGCAATTATTCGCTGGTGCTAAGATTATTAGACTGGATTTATCTAATTCTGAGGACAAAGCAATGTACCAAGGTGTACAGAAATTATTGGTTTTGATTATGATTCCAATCGAAGCAATTCCGCAAACCTATGGTTTCCTTGACCCGATGGAATTCCTAATCGATTCATACGGTATGGGTTGGGCTAACTTCGTTATCGTGGCCCAACTGTTCGCCGGTTCTTATTTGGTATTCTTGTTGGATGAACTGGTCAGTAAGTGGGGTATCGGTTCTGGTATGTCGCTATTTATTGCAGCTGGAGTCTCACAATCAACATTTGTTGGAACATT
>CEUJ01061549.1_pt1 | contig 22543 bp, 20 predicted proteins | sample 361531 | NCBI WGS metagenome assembly CEUJ01 (sample SAMEA2622842, study PRJEB7988) | marine metagenome | biome: marine biome (ENVO:00000447); feature: marine epipelagic mixed layer (ENVO:xxxxxxxxx); material: "saline water (ENVO:00002010), including plankton (ENVO:xxxxxxxx)" | depth 140 m | reverse complement strand
CGCCAATTGATAGAGCTTACTCCAGATTGGTTATTGTACTGCAAAAGAGCCTGGAGATACATTTTTGGTGAAAAAGCATAGGTAAGTCTTGCCCGTGATAAATAAGTAACGAAATCTCCTTGGGGCAAGTTAACGCTATTATAATTATAACTGAATTCAGAATTAAAATTATCGCCAAATCTTACTTTGAGGCTAGGAGTGCTTTTAATTCTGTCACCTCCAAAGAATCCACCAATATAATTCATGACACTAAAGCTAATTTTATTTGTTGGAGGCGTAGTGAAATATAATTGAGCTTCAACATGGTCGTAGGTTGAGTCTGGAACTGTAATATTTTTTGATGGATAAATATCAAAATTCTCAGTAAGACCTTCTTTAGTAAGATTTACACCAGTATGAATTTCGTACCCCGATCTGAACTGGAGATGATTATCAATGTGCCATCTTCCGGATTGGTGAAAACCATTGAGCCTCCAAAAGCCATCGTAATTAATATGTGGCCTTACTTCTAAAATTCCATATTTGTTTTCTGGTCTTAGTCTCGTAAAAACTCTACCTGACCACTTTCTGTAGCCCCCAGGCCTCTTTAAAAATCCCATTTCAGGGTTAAATGATTCGCCTACCTCTGAGTAAGATAAGGCGGTTTGAACAGATTGGGCATTTCTGCTAGCGCTTAATCTATAAGAATAAGCTTTGTTACTATCTAGGTTTGGAGTGCTCGATGTTGCGACAAAACCATCAATTTGACTTATTTCACCAATTCCAATTTGGCCATCAAAGGCAAATACTTGATTAGTGTATCCAGGATTTTTTAGGTCATTCAGATTGGTAACCATACCGCCAAAATATGTTCTGTTAGGCATTTCTTTTTTTAGTCTGACAATAGAAAAATCTTCTGACTTTGTGCTCATTGACAAAAGCCCAACTCGCATATTAGAAAATGTTCCTGTTAATCGCCCACCAGCTGTAATGGGTATCTGCTGTCCAGCATCATCTATTCCGATCCTTCTGCTAAAAAACATGGAAAGCTCTGAGCCGCGTCTGGTTGATTCACCAATTGAAAAAAGTCCAGCGTTTTCCAAAAAAAAGGCTCTTTTTTCCGGAAAAAAAAGACTAAATCGATCAAGGTTTATCTGTTGTTCATCTGCCTCTGCCTGCGCAAAATCAGTATTATAGGTAAAATCTAACGTAAGACTAGAGCCGAGGTTAACCTTGCCATCAAACCCTAAATCGCTAATATTTGTATTTGTTTTCGATGAATCATCTATACTGTTAATCTGACCCAAGGCGTAAGGAATTAATTTGACTCCTCTAGAAAACGGCACTTCAACTTGGTTTAATTTACCTGCAGACAGCAATCTATTAACAGTATGTTGACGTGAAATTTGAGACCAATGAGCTTTTTCTTGATTGCTGCTTATTACCCGCTGAAAATTTATTCCCCATGATTGTTTCTCATTGGAACTATACCGTAAAGTTTTCAATGGTATAACAAATTCAGCACTCCATCCAAAATCTCCAATATGAGACCTTACGCTCCAAGATGCGTCCCAATTAATATTATAACCCCCAACAGCTGCTGAAGAAAATCTTCTGCTCATTGAACCCCCCTCACCTCCATTAGTGATTTGGGCATCATATTCGATACCTGCAGCATTCGTACCAAAGGCATAACCATTTTGATAATCATTAAATGTATCAATAATAAAAATAAAACTATCCATATCGTTAAGAGGTGAATCTCTTCTAGCATCTGAAATAATAATGTCTTTGGGATCTGAGTGATAGCAAATTGCCGCTACATACATATTTTTACTAGAGAACATGATTTTAACTTCGGTTCGTTCAGTTGCCGGCTTTCCCTCATCTGGTGACTGTTGCACAAATCCAGTAGCTGGAACTACATCTTCCCAAGCAGGATCATCAAGCACAACACCGTCAATTACGGGAAGATCTTTTACTTTGAAAGCAATTATTGAGTTTTGGTTTGATTCGTATCTTTGAGCAACTGAAAAAGTTGTAAGAGATAAGAGCAAAAAATATTTAACTAGTTTCATCAAGCGCTTTAAACAATTCATCAGTTAGCTTCGAAAGCTCTAAGCATTTTTCAGAAACTCCACCTAAATCATGCGAAGTAAATTTTACTTCAACGGTACACCATCCTATTACAATGTCAGGGTGATGATTTTTCTTTTCAGAAAGTTTAGCTAAATCCATTACAAAGCTAATTCCATCCATATAAGATTGAAATTTGTACTTTCTTGACAGTGAATTATTTTTGTGTTTCCATTTGTTCAAAACTACAAGATGCTTTTTTATTTTACTTGTACTAATAAGGGTCATGATTTAATTATATCCATAGCTTTAAACTTTCTGAATGAAACTGTGATCCAAGTTATTGAAATAATGGTAGCAAAAATACCAGAAATAAACATACTATACCAAATCCATTCTACTGGCTTATCTAAAACAAAAGTAAAGAAATAAGCTAAAGGACCAGCAAGGCCAATTACCCTTACGATTGTTATTATCAGTGACGGCATACCCTTACCGAGTCCCTGTAAAATTCTCCCTATAGTTAGCCCAATTGAAATGAACGGAAACAGAAAAGATATTGTCCTTAAATAATCGATTGAAATTTTTTGGATTACTGTGTCCATAGTAAATACTTTAACAACGCTCGGAGCAAAAATAAATAAAAAGACTGAACAAATGGTGGTTATCAAAAAAGAGCTTTTGATGCCATAGAAAGAAATTGATTTAATCTTTTCAAATTCATCAGCGCCGTAGAACATTCCAACTATAGTTGTCAGTGCAGATGCAATACCAAATATTGGTAAAAAGACAATCATATCAACACGCCCACCTATTTGATATGCAGCTACAGCATCAGTTGAGAAATTTACCAATAATCGATTAAAGACAAGCTGACCAAGAGCCATAACAACCATAGACATTGAAACAGGGATTCCAACTTTTATTATATCATAGATAATGTATGATGAAAATGAGAAATCCTTGAGCTTAAATCGGACATAGGTATGATTCTTAACAAAAAGCATATATATAAATATTAGACACACAATAATTTGGCTTATTGTTGTTGCCCAGGCAGCTCCCGCTACTCCTAAATCCATATAAAAAATGAAAATAGGATCAAGTATGGTGTTTAGAACAGTGCCTAGACCAGCAACGATCATTGGGAGCTTCATTTCACCTTCACCAGCAAGGATTGATCTAAAAAATCCTGAAAAAACTCCAAATGAAATACCATAGCAACTTACTTTTAAATAATCCCAAGCAAGAGGAAGAATGTCATTTGTACAGCCAATGAAAAGTAGAATTTGTTTTCCAAACAATAATCCAGATACCGTCAATATTAAGCTGATTGCCAAAGCCATTGCAACCGCATGCTCAGCAGAGTTATCAGCATTTACTTTATCATTTGACCCTATGAATCTTGCAATTGATGCCGTAACGCCATTTCCAAGACCGAAGGAAAGACCCATCACAAAAAAGAAAATTGGCATATTGAAAGCAACAGAGGCAATTGCATCACCACCAAGCCTTCCGATGAAAATCATATCAATTATAGTATACAATGTCTGAATACCCATTCCAATCATGATAGGCACTGCTAAGCGCCACATCGATTTGAATGGATCATCTTTGAATGATTGTAAGGGTGTTTCTCTGCTATTTAATTCAGTCATTATGTGATGATAATTAAGGTAAAGCTATAATAAAGCCAATTAAAACGGCCAAATAATCGGAATGATCAATATAGCTAAAACCCAAAAAGTGAGCGCAAGTGGAATACCCACTCTCATATAGTCAGAGAATTTATAACCTCCTGGACCATATACCATTAGATTTGTCTGATAACCTACTGGAGTACTAAATGATGCTGACGAAGCAAAGCAAACACCAAAGATAAAAGGTCTGGGGTCGAATTGCATCTCTCCAGTAATTGCAATTACGACTGGAGTCATTATTATTGCTGTTGCTGTATTTGAAGAAACTTCTGTCATGACCATTGTTACAAAGTAAATAAGTGCAAATAGAACATATGGCTGCATATCAAGGGAAAATGTATGTACGTAGCTTGTAATTGCATTTGCAATATACGCTGCAGTTCCTGAAGATTGGATCACAATACCCAATGGGATCAAAGCAGCAATCAAAACAATTACTTGCCAATGAATCGATTCATACGCTTCGTTTGGGGATAAAATACCAAACATCATTAAAGCGACAACACTGATGAGTGCACCTTTTAATATTGGAACTATTCCTAAAGCAGCAAGCAATATTGTTAAAACAATCGACAGAATACTAATCCACCAAAATCTAACTTTTACCAAATCTGCTTGTAATTCCCCCATAAGAATGAACTTTCCTCTTTTTGAAAGCTCTGAAATCTTTCTTTTTCCTCCATAGACTAGAAGGGTGTCATAGGTATGTAGTACAACATGGGCTATTTTTTCTCTAATGATTAAACCTTCTCTTCTGATGGCAAGTATGAATGCTCCGAATCGCTTTCTGAAATTTGCTTGACGAAGTGTCTTTCCAATCACATCAGACTGATCTGTTATCATACACTCGACTAAAATATTGTCATCCTGCTCTAGTTCAGATTGAGTAAGCTTTTCATCAGTTAATAATGTGACCTTTTCCACCTCTTTCATTCGTAAAAAGCTTTCAAGAGAACCTTTGACAAAAAGAATATCGCCCGCTTTAAGTATTTGCCTACCTACATTATATGTCATTAACCTACCATCGCGCTGGATGTCAAGCACTATAACATCGTAGCTCTGATTAACGTTTCGCTCTTGAAGCGTAGAACCGATCAAGGGGGACTCTTCAGAAATTTTCATTTCTGTTAAATATCCAGCCATATGATAGCTTTGAGTTAAACTTGAGGTTACTGTACGGGAGGGTAAAATTTTAGGTGCGATCCAAAGTACGTAAATAAGACCAACTATCAAGGTTATCCATCCGTATTTGGCAAATTCAAACATACCCAAAGAAGAGCCCCCGTTTTCTATGAAAATAGAATTAACAATTAAGTTTGTTGAGGTGCCAACTAATGTCAAAGTTCCACCCATTATTGCTGCATAGCTAAGTGGGATTAAAAGCTTTGATGGACTCATATGGTACTGATGTGCTAGCCTTATGGTTACTGGCATAAATACTGCAACAATGGCCGTGTTGTTCATGAGAGCGCTGGCGCATGCTATCGTAAAAAGATAAACGCCCAGACCTAGGGTTTTTGACTGTGAAACTAACTTATTAATTCTAACAATTAAATATTCTAATATTCTTGTTTTTTGCAATCCCTGGCTAAGTATAAATAATAAGGCAATTGTTATTACAGCAGGGTTAGAGAAACCCGAGATTGCTTCCTCAACCGTTAAAAAACCACCAGCGAACAAGATTGATAATATCAATAAAGCAGTGACATCAAGACTGAATTTTTCTGATATAAAGAGAACAAAGGCAAGGACTATTAATCCCAAAACAAATAAAATTTCTAAAGTCATATGTAAAACTAGAACTAAAGACTTACTTCGTCTATCTGCTCAGGCTCTAAAAATCCTTTGGCGTACTTCATATAGATTTTTTTCTTTACGAAAATATCAAAAAGATCGACGTCAATGTGCGCATCATCTTTCATAAACCCTAATATTCTCATTGCTTGGCTCAGTGTTTTGCCTTTCTTATAAGGTCTATCTCTCGCCGTCAAAGCTTCAAAAATATCCGCAATTGCCATGATTCTCGCCTGAACGGACATCTCATTCTTGGTTAAGCCTTTTGGATAGCCCGTACCATCTAACTTTTCGTGATGTCCACCTGCAAATTCTGGTATATTTCTTAAGTGCTTGGGATACGGCAATTCATCTAACATATTTATAGTAACAACAATATGATCATTAATTACTTGGCGCTCTTCCGGTGTGAGTGTTCCTCGTGGGATTGTTAGATTGTATATCTCATCATCTGAGAGAAAATTTTGCATTTTACCATTGGGCTTCCAACGGTATTTAGCAATATCATGAATCTTCTGCTTTTTATCATCAGACATGAATTCACCCCCAATGTTTGACTCTTTAACAAAAAGGAGTTCTTTTTTGATTCTGCGCATGGTGCTTCTGTATTCTTTTTGAAGTGAATCAATTTTTTCTTTCTTTACTTTTGAAGAAAGAGAAGAATCACGCTCAATCAACAATTCTTTTTTTAACTTTTTGATTTCATAATCTCGTTGCAAAACAACAAATCGTGTTTCTACTTCGTGAATTCTATCATAAATAGTCTCAAGCTTTGTAGATTTATCTACAACAAATTCAGGAGTAGCAACTTTGCCACAATCATGTAGCCAAGCAGCAATTTTTAATTCATACATTTCTTGATCTGAAAGCTTAAAATCTGCAAAAGGCCCCGTGCTTGTTTGATGTACTGCTTCAGCTAGCATCATCGTTATTTCAGGAACGCGCTCGCAATGACCACCGGTATATGGAGACTTTGCGTCTATTGCAGAAGCAATAAGCTTGATAAAGGATTCAAATAAATTTTCAAGATCTTTGATCAGATTTTTATTTGTAATTGCTACGGCAGCTTGACTTGCTAAGGCTTCTACCTTACTCTGTATTTCGCTAGTGAACTCAATGATTTTTTTATTCTTATTGGTCTGCGCATTGAGAAGCTGGAGCACGCCGATGATCTCATCCTCATGATTCTTTAAGGGTACTGTTAAAAATGACTTAGAGTGGTATCCAGTTTTTTCATCAAACATTTTTGTCCCGGAAAAGTCAAACCCTTCGGCTTTATAAGCATCTTCGATATTAACAGTTTCACCAGTCAATCCAACATAGGCAGCAACCATCGAATTATTGGGCTCTCCATCATCATCATAAAGCTTTACTGGGTAAAAAGGGATATTCTCACCTGAGGTTCCACCCATGTGAAAATCAAGAGAATCTGTCATCATTATTTCAAATTTTAGCTTTTTATCATCGGTCATCATGTACAGCGTTCCACCATCAGAATTTGAAATTCTCTTTGCTTCAAGTAAAATCATCTCAAGCAACTTTGACATATCGCGTTCTTTTGAAAGCGCAAGTCCAATTTGAGAAAGATTGCTAATCTGCTCCTCTAAATCAGAAATGTAAGTTTTTACTGCTTTAGGAGCAGAAGACAGGTATTTAGCAACCTGCATTGATGGATATGAAATTTTTCTAGTCAAGGATTACTCTATAAGTATAATATGAAACTTACTGAAAGATTGCAGAACGAACAACCATATGATTGAGGGCGAAAACTTAACTTAATAGAGCATCAAGTAAATTACAACACCAGTTACAGATACATACAACCACAATGGAAGTGTAATTTTTGCAATTTTTTTATGAAGCTTTAGGTTATCAGTCCACCCTCTGTAAAGAGTCAAAAGCGCTAAAGGTATTATCAGAGCTGCCAAGATAATGTGACTAATTAAAATAAAATAATAAAGTGAGGTAAAATCTCCAGTGTATGATTTTGGACCTGCTTTGAACCAGTGATATATGATATAAGAAACAAGAAAAGCTCCTGAGGTTCCAAATGCGATCAGCATAGTGTTCTTGTGTAAACTTCTTTTCCTTTTAACTATAAGTATGTAGCCTACAATAAGCAGAACGGTTGTAATGGCATTTAGACTGGCATTAACTGTTGGTAAAATTGTGACATCTAGGGCTCCATTAACTCCTTCAGGCCTGGGGCCTAAAATCAAAAAAGCGACTGCTGCTGAAATAACAACGGATACTATATATATTATGTTGATCCAGAAATTATCTTTACTTATCATGCGTCCTGCTTTAGCAATACATCAATATCTTTCTTAAGCTGTTTCATATCTTCTGATTTCATTCCATTGTAATAAGCCCTGATAATTCCTTTTTTGTCGACTAATGCAAACTTTTCACTATGGAATATGATATCTTCATAATCACCAATCTTAAATCCATCTCTGATTATATCTTTTACAGCATCCTCTTTACCAGTTAAGAAAAGCCATTTTTCAGTATCTGCATCGTATTGGGAAGCGTAGTTTTTTAAGACTTCTGGTGTATCGAATTCAGGATAAACAGATATTGAAACCAGCCTAACGTTATCATTTTTTTTGAATTTTTTATGTACGATATTCATATTGCCAGTCATCATTGGGCATGCCATAGTGCAAGTGGTAAATATGAAGTCAGCTACCCATACTTTGCCTTTTAGATTATCTAAGGTCACTATGTTGCCGTCGCTATTTGTAAATTCAAACTGTGGAACATTACCAATCTCAGGTAGTTCCTTTACAGGCTGAGAGTCTTTAAAGAAAAAAGATATTATTAGAAAAATTGCTACTCCAATGTATATCTTTAATCGAAAATTAAAATTCATCATAACACACCTTTATCAATAATTATTATTAGAAGTAGAGAAGGTAAATAAAAAACTGATGCCTTTAAAAGTAGTAACGCACTTTTATCAGATCTGTTCCATGCTAGCGGAAGCGCAGAAACAAAAAAAGCGCTTGTTATCATAAATGCGCCAATCATGTAAAAGAGGCCGAGCGTTCCTTGAATGAACGGCAAAAATGTTATAGGCATCATAAGAAGAAGATGCCAAAATATTTGTCTTATTGTGCTATTGCCATCTGGTTCTATAACAGGTAGCATTTTTAATTTTGCTTCGGCATAGTCGCTTCTGCAAATCCAAGCTATTGAATAAAAGTGAGGATGCTGCCAAAGATACATTATTGCAAATAAAACCCAAGCCATGGCGTCAATCGATCCTGATGATGCAGTCCATCCTCCTAAAATTGGTAGTGCGCCTGGGATAGAACCAATCGATGTATTTAACCACGTAATTTTTTTTAGTGGGGTATAAACTACAATATATAAAAATGCTGTAAGTAGCGCGATAAAACCTGTAAGCATATTTACTTGAATTACCAAAATCATAATACCCGCCAAAACCATAAGTACGCCATAATTCATAACTTCAGCAGGTTTGATCAAGCCTGCAGGTAATGGTCTATTTTTTGTTCTAACCATAAACTTATCAGTTTCTCTTTCAAGATAATGGTTCAAGGCTCCAGAGCCAGATGCCGTCAATGCGGTCCCCAATAAAGTAATAAACAAACGCTTCCAAGATATTAGTCCAGATGTGCCGAGATAATAACCTAAGATTGTAGCTATTAATACTAAGGAGAGGATGTTCAACTTACTCAGTTCAGCGTAAATACTTAACCTCGATTTGGCAATTTCCTTCTTTATTTTCAAAAGCTTACTTCTTTCAGTTTGTTTGATTGTGTAATAAGAACAAGTAAAATGCATGAACCGAGCAAACCTGCGCCAACAACCACATGAAAACTTGCTATGTAAGGTAAGCGCTCAGTAAGTACAGTGGCAATACCCAATCCTATTTGTAACAACATGATCGTAGTTATCAAAACCATCAATTTTAATTCGAGTGATTTTCTTTTATTGTCTTTAAAAAATTTGAATAAAAATACGCTGAAAAATGAAAAAATAACAAAAGCACCCAGACGATGAAGAAAGTGAATGACTACCTGCCATCTATTAACCATATCTAGATTCTTATCAAAAAGATCTACATTAATATTATTTATTGTAGCTTCAGAAAATGATGGAAACCACAACCCTCCCATCGTTGGAAAGTCCGGTATTGCAAGCCCAGAACCGGTATGTCGCATCAAAGCACCTAGAATCAATTGAAAATAAACTAGAGACGCTAGAATAACAGCTCCACGTCTCATATAAAGGACTGAAGAAAGTTGCTGTTTTTTTGTTCTGATTTTTGATTGAGTATAAGAGATAAATATAGTTAGGGCGAAAAAGGTTTGAGCAAGAATGCCATGCAAGATTGATATTGGAGGTGGTAAAAAGTAAAGAACGGTCATGCCCCCTAATAAACCCTGACATACAACAAGGATTAGAGCTAATAGGGAAGTTTTTTTTACCCATTGGGGTTGATTTGAAAAACCAATTAAAACAGCAAGTACAAGCGTTAAAAAACCAACAATAGTAGCAAACATTCGATGGCCGTGCTCATAAAAAATACCTCCAACCATTTCAGACAAGGGAAATGAAAACATTTGCTTACCGTAGGATGTGGGCCAATCAGGAACCGAAAGTCCCACCTCATGGCTTTTTATTAATGCGCCAGCAAAAATTAGAAGCAAAGTTGCAATTACAACAAGCTTTGAAAGCAATCTAATAGAGGTATCAAATGTAAGTTGCATGTAAGAAATTATTTGAAGTGTATAATTCTATAATGACTGTTAAATAGTCAAAAAGTTTTTTAAGAGCTGAGAATTTATTGTTATAAAATTGACCTATTACCAGTCATCGTCTCCCCAGTCATCTTCATCATCAGAAAGCTCTTCAAGAAGATATTCTTGCTGCTCGTCCATCCATTCTCCATAGCCCTTGTCATCATGAACAGTTAGATAGCCCTTCATTCTATAATGACCCAATCCACATAATTGTGCGCATGCAATTTCAAAACCCATTCCTTCGCGAGCCGTACCTTTTGCTGTTTCTAGAAATTCTTCTGTAGTCATAGTTGCTTTAAACCATACCGGTATTTCCATACCTGAAATAGCATCTTGAGAAACTCTAAACTCAGGGAGCTTAAAATTATGTATCACATCTTTTGTAGAGAGTAAAACGTTTATTGGTCTGTTAACAGGAATATGCAATTGATTGATCGTTACAACGTCATCCTTTGCATTTTCATCTGAACGATCCAGTCCAATTGGATTTTCGGCCTCGTCAACAAGCTCGACTTTTGTAGTTCCAAAAATGTTATCAGGGCCAGGATAATGAATGTTCCAAGCAAATTGCTGACCAACAACTCTGATTTGAATAGAGTCCAAGCTATTAGGTACATCGTTAACTCTGCTTGCCCATATTGGGAATGCAAACCCTATCAGCAGGGCAACTTCAATTAGAGCAACGCCAACCTCTGCATAAGTAGAATAATGGTTTTTAACGCCTTGATAGTCTGCCTTGGGTTGTTTAGATGCACGAAAACGAATTAATGTATATATAAAATAGATCCCCCAACCAACGAAGAGGATAAGCATTAACCAGTGAACTAATGAAATTATATTATCAATGGCAGGTCCCTGTGTAGAGGCTGATACAGTTGGGAGTCCTAATTTTCTAAGTAATTCTAACACCTTTAATTGCCTTTATTTTCTTGATTCTTGAAAGAGATTTTTTTAGCATAATCTTTAGCTCTTCTATTCAGTACATATATAAAGGAAACAAAACTGCTCAAAACCCCTCCGGTGATGGTAAGCATAGTGATGATGGCAAAATTCATTCCTTGAGTAGCTTTAGAATTTGGATCGCCAAAGCAAGTTGCGCAGGCGGAAGCAATATCTTGGGCAAAGAAGAAAAGGATTACTAGAGGTAAAATTATTTTTTTCATAATTTAAATTGCTTGAAGCTTTTTAAAGACTTTAACTCCATAAAATATAAGAACTGCACACCCAGAAAAAGCAAAGGCACTCATTACTGGCAAATTGTCTAGAGCCCAAAAACCTAGTCCCAAAGTAAGGAGAACAGAAAAAACGACAAAAATAATGTGGAAAGTTTTTATAGACATATCTAGTAAACCCTAGCCTGAGCAAGCATTGCTCCAATTGGTATAAATATTAAAATCAAGAATGAAATTGCAGTTGCGATCAAAGTCCAATAAATGGTCGTTCTTTCATCAATTAGGTGCATAAAATAACATGCAACAAGAGAGGCTTTAATGCTGGCAACAAACAACCCAAGAGCTATGCCTGGTACGACACCAATATCTAGATAAGAAATTGCAACGGTCACAACGGTTAAGAACGCTAGCGCGACAAAAACAATTACGTAAGTTTTTATATGATGTTTTACTTCTTCAGGTGTCATGATAATGTCCTTATAATAAATACAATACTGGGAAAAGAAAGATCCAAACTAAATCAACAAAGTGCCAATATAAACCTACGATCTCAATTCTATTTGTAAATCTCTCAGGTTCGGTTTTCCACATTTTAGATCCTGGTCCAAAATAGTATCCAATTACCAGCATTCCGCCTAAAATATGAAGAACGTGCAAGCCGGTCATAGTAAAATAGATTCCTAAAAAGTTATTGGTGCTCGGAAGATATGGGGGGTCATGTGCAAACTTTGCGCTGTATTCAAAATATTTTACTACTAAAAACGCTAAGGCAAAAAGAAGGGTTACGCCGCAATACATTTTAAACTTCTTAAAATCATTTAATTTTAAGGATGCCCAGCTCATCACCATGGTTACAGAAGAAGAAATGAGAAACAAGGTGTTCAAAGTGGCTAATGGAACGTCAAGATAGTCAGTACCATGTGGCCAATAATCAACACCATTTCTGAGAAATATGTAAGCTGAGAACAAACCCCCAAAGAGCATTACCTCAGATGCTAGAAAAAACCATACTCCTAATTTTCCATTGTAGAGCCCAGTATCAGGACGCTCTTTTACATTATAAGGGATTTCCATGAAGATTAACCTTTTTTACTTTGTGGTAGATAGTCACTTTTTGCGCCAGGTACGCTGTACTCATAAGGTCCTCTGTAAATCGTAGGCACAGTCTCAAAATTTCCGTGGCCTAATGGTGGTGATGATGTATCTGTCCAATCAACCGTTGTTGCATTCCATGGATTTACTTCCCCAGTCTTCTTTGAACGAAGGCTGATAACCATGTTAGCAATGAAGAAAAGTTGCGAGACACCTAATAGCCAAGCAAAAATTGACATAAACTCATTTAATTGAAAAACGCCAGCTGCATGGGCATACGATTCCCCGCCATCCCAAAGTCTTCTAGATACTCCGGCTAGTCCCGTAATAAACATTGGCATAAATACACCATTCATACATATGAAAGATGTAAAGAAATGTAACTTCCCCAGTGTTTCGTTAGTACGCTTACCTGTAATCTTAGGGAACCAATAATAAATACCCGCAAAAAGAGCAAAAATCGTACCAGGAGCCACAACATAATGAAAATGGCCAATGACATAATAGGTGTCATGCAGATAGATGTCTGCTGCGGCTAGCCCGAGAGGAAGACCCGTTAAGCCACCAATTCCAAACATAGGCAAAAAACCAAGCGCAAATAGCATAGGAGTATTAAATCTAATCGATCCACCCCACAGCGATAATAATAATGCTGTTAGAATCACAACAGATGGTATAGATATTATCATAGTGGTGGTTTGGAAAAATGCACCAATTGTAGTTCCCATCCCAGTAAGGTACATGTGATGCGCCCAAACAATAAAAGACATAAACCCAAGAAAGATCATGGCGTACACTAACGATTTATAACCTTTTATAGGTTTTCTAGTGTTGTTTGCAATAACCTCAGTAACAATACCAAAGGCTGGAAGGATTAATACGTAAACCTCAGGGTGTGCCAAAAACCAAAATAAATGCTGCCAAAGGAGAGGACTACCGCCACCCGCATTAGGTAGAACTTCTCCCGACACCACTAATCCAGTAGGCATAAAGAAGCTTGTCTCAATGATTCTATCCATTAGCTGAAGTACAGCGGCTGCTTCTAAAGGTGGAAAAGCCAACAACAATAAAAAGGCTGTGATGAACTGAGTCCAAACAAAAATTGGCAACTTCATCCAGGTCATACCTTCAGCGCGGAGTTGAATGACGGTAACCAAAATATTAACAGAGCCTAATAAAGAGGATGTAATAAGCATTACCATTCCCCAAAGCCAAACAGTCTGACCCATCGTTGCTGTCGTTGCAAGAGGGGGGTAAGATGTCCATCCAGAATTTGCTGCTCCACCTGGAACGAAAAATCCAGTTACCATAATGACGGAGCCTAAAAAATATGTCCAATAGGACGCAGCGTTCAATTTTGGAAATGCCATATCGACCGCACCTATTTGGAGAGGGACAAAATAATTTCCAAAAGCACCAAATGCTAATGGAACCACACCTAGAAATATCATAATGGTGCCATGCATCGCACCAAGAGAGTTGTACATTTCAGCAGGTAGTATTCCACCCTCGCCAAGGAAGTTTCCAATAAAAGGTACTGGTGTTCCAGGATAGGCAAGTTGATATCGCATGATTGCCATTAAGCCGAATCCAATAAGAAGCCAAACAAGGGAAGTAATTGCGTACTGAATACCAATTACCTTATGATCAGTTGACCAAATATATTTCGTCCAAAAACTTTGTTGATGATGATTATCGCTCATTGAATTCCTATTACTTTAATACGAAGGAGTTTGAAGGGCTGTTGTTTTATTCAATCAAATCCATATTTATTGAACACAAATTTATGATTTTTAACAATTATCAGCAAAGTTCATTTTGCTGAATTTTTAATATTTTTTAGACTTAGTTAGTTGATTTAAGTTCCTTATTTATTTTAAATTTGTATTCTTAAAAATTAATTTTAATAGTTCGGAGAACATATGAACAAAACCATCAAAAATATTATCGTTCTTTCTTTGGGGGTAAGCACAATGATTGCAGGAGAAATTAAAGGTAATGTAAAATACATTGGCAAGCCACCTAAAGCAAAAAGCCTTAGAATGGATGCAGATCCTGTGTGCGCTTCCGCTCACAAGGAAAAAGCAAAAGCTGAATCTTTTGTAGTTGATTCAAATGGAAACCTAGCGAACGTTATCGTCTACCTTAAGGACGTTAAGTTCTCTGGAAAGACTCCAAATGAGCCAGTGGTGCTTGATCAGGCAGGCTGCGTTTATACACCTCATGTAATGGGTGTACAAGCTGGTCAACCTGTAAAGATACTAAATAGCGATGCAACGATGCATAATATTCATGGTCTTCCAAAAGTTAACAGAGAGTTCAATTTTGGCATGCCAAAAACACTAAAAGAGAAAACAATCAAATTTGACAAATCTGAGGATGTATTTGTTGTCAAATGCGACGTGCATCCTTGGATGAAAAGCTACACTCAAGTCTTTGATCATCCTTATTTTTCTGTCACAGACAAAAATGGTTCTTTTTCAATACCAAACGTTCCAGATGGAACTTATGAAATAGTTGCATGGCAAGAAAAGTTTGGAAGCAAAAGAGTCTTAACTCAAAGTGTGACTGTCAAATCTGGATCAGCTGAAGTTAATTTTGAATTTAAAAGGCCTTCAAAAAAATAGTAGATCTTTAAAATTCTAGTTATAAAAAAGCCTCGTTTATCGAGGCTTTTTTATTAGAAAGACAAATTAAACTTTATCAATTAAACCAAACACCGTATCCTTTCTCACGAAGATCTTTTCCAAGCATTACTTCTATTTTTTCTGCATCTTTTCTTGTTGGGATAGGATTGTATTTTTCATAAAGATCGGGTCTGAGCTTTAAACCGTAAATTTTTGCGTAGCTGCTCGACTTGTACCCCTCTTTGTGCTGCTCAAATCTTAAGGCTGGCTTTCTAGAGGACTGCCCGACATAAACACAGCAATTACCCTTTAGATATTTTGGATTTTTCTTACGGAATCTATTTAACTGTGCTACAGATTGATCCAATTCTATTACATATACAAAATATTTTTTCACGCTTATCTTGATTGAAAAAAAAGAAGCCCTTATGTTTATATAAGGGCTTCACAATTAAATAATTTTAAACAGATGTAAGATACATTACCAATCGTCGTCACCCCAATCGTCGTCTTCCTCAATTATGAATCCGTATCCTTGGGTATCTATATGTCTCTTAACTATACGAGAGACATCATCGGGCCCCTCCATTCCCCACATCCAATCTATTAATGCCTTATAAAGTTTTGTACTGTCGGTGCTTATTCTAGCAATATCTCTACCCCAAACTTCTCTAACAGAGTTAACCGGCTCTTCTGTGGGTATATATGGAGCAGGCATTTTTGTTCCTGGCATTACCTCTTGAGGATTGATAAACCATTCCACGAGCCATTCAGGTCTTAACCTACTCTTTGTGAGTGTAAGGTTAGGTGCCCACGTTAACGCATCTTGCTTTGGCTTTTCTTCACCATAGAAGTGGCAATTATTACACGCTCCCATTTCTGCTATTCTCTCACCCGCTTTGAATGATGATGAATTGAAAGTAAATTGATGAGGATCCTCATACTTTAGCTCTTGACCATCTTTGTATTGAAAATAAGAGATAATCTTGTTCCATTCCTCATCGGTGTAGTCAAAGCTTGGCATTCTGGCTTGTAGATGGGGCCTTATCATTGATACATCTTTAAACCAATTTAATAGCCATTGGGGCTGAGTCTTCCTTCCTTGAGTATTCAACAAGGGAGGGCTAAAACTTTGAACCAAACTCATATCTTCGCTGTTTGTCTCATCTGCAACCACCTTCAGCCAGTCTGCTGTAGCTGGCCAGATAGCTCCACCTTCATCATCGAGCTTATGACACCCTAAGCAGTTGTTAGTGTGTAAAAACTGCTCTCCTTTCGCTATTGCCAGATAGGCTGGTGACTTATCTGGGAGCTTGGATGGTGGGATCTCATCTTTTACAAGACCCATAATTAGTGTAACTAGCGCTTCTATCTCTTTATGCTCTAAGCCGTAATGAGGCATTCGTGACTTTTCAAGAGGTTTTAATTCTTTTACAGAGACGGTACCATCATCGTTTGGAATTAGATCAAATTTTTCAGGTTGATCAATTTTATTATAAAACCAATCCCACTTCGTGTGCGGGATTTCATCATGCCAGAAGCCAAAATCTAATTTAGTAATCAACTTACTTCCTTCGTGATTCAGCGAAATACCAATTGGTTTTTTCTCTTCAAAACCATCAATGTTATGGCAAGAATAACATCCATAATGACCAATGAGATTTTCACCTGAATACACTAGCTTTTCTTTGACAGACATCTCACCTAATAAATTTTCGACCTGGGTCGTGGAGTTCAGCTGAGACAAAAAGTCTGCTGAAATTTCATTAAGAATGTCTTCGTTGACTTCTGGAACTTTAACTTGATCAAACTCATAAGTCTTATCTATGAGCAGATAACTAGCAATATCGCTAGCTTCTTGATCGGTCAAACGTAAGTTAGGCATCTTTGTATCAGGGTGGTAGCTGTAGGGGTTCTTGAGCCAACTGAACAGCCAAGACTCATCGGTCTTTGATCCAATTCCAATAAGGTTCGGACCCTGCTCGAGTCTTAAGTTTTGAAGCGATGGGTCGTAATCCGGATCTGCTTCAGGTTGAATTTGGTGACACCCCATACAACCAAGTGACGAAACGAGCAGCTTACCATTTTCAGGATCACCGCGTTTAATATTTTTGTCTTTTTCATAGGAAGAAGATTTTTCAAAAAGATATTCTGTCATCGCAAGGGTCTCTTGCTCGGTTCTTAATAAATCCTCAGGGCTGCTATTGTTACCTTTCTTAAAGAAGTGTGGCATCCAAGTATTATGACGAAAGGCTCTAGGCTCCATAATCCAACGATAAGTCCAATCCTTGGTAGTTTTTGATGCAACCTTATAAAGACTTGGACCTGCCTTGGGATATTCTTCACCCCATCTATCCATGCTATGACAGGTGTAACAGCCTGCTTTTTCAAATGTTGACATTCCAAGACTTAAGGTCTCTGCGCCCTTAATAGGCATATTGTCACTATGACACTTGAAGCATCCCGCTTCCGTGTATTGAGTAGGGAGCATTTTATTGCCCCAGTAATGCAATGCTTCCCAATTATATTTTTTCTTCCAAAGCTTGGCCTGTTCTTCGTTTTTTGGCATATGGCCAGCAGACGTAAAGTCAGTTCCTCTACCACGACCAGCATGGCATGATGTACAACCGTAATCCATCGAAGGGTGCGGCGAACTTCCTCCTACAAACTCATCGAGCCTTGGATGTGTAGTGTATGGCTGAGGTGCGTCCTCATAGCCCTTTTTATCTATACCAACATGGCAAGTGATGCATCGATCTACCTTTGGCATTCCCATATAAACAAGATCGTCTTCAAGGTCGTTAACAACCACCTGTTTAACTTCATAATAAGGATCAATAAAGTCTATTACAGGAACATCACGAACTATATTAGCGATTTTATTTGCAAATGTCATTGCCTCCGGGTCAAGTTTTGAAAGTTGTCTTTCAAGTAATTGTTTTTCACTATCAATAGAATAAAGAGCATCGTTGGTCTGCTTAATAAAAGAATTTAAAACTTTCAATTCGTTCTCTAGGCTATCTGCTAAAGATTGGTTTGCTTCAGCCACCAGAAATGCTTTATCCGTCTTCGTTTTTAAAGCCTTGTAGGCTTTTTCTGCTTTTTCTAATGAACCATGACCAAAGCGTGTTTCTTCTAGTTTATATTTCGCTGCATCTAAATCAGCTTTTGCAAATTGATAATCTTGATTTGCAGCATAAAGGGTAGCATCTAAATCCCTGAGTTGCTGTTCAATGTCTGCCACTTTTTCCGATTGACTTTGAAGCTCGTCTTCTCTTTTTTTCAACTCTGAAAGAAGATCTTGATATTCTGCGTTATCAGATAAGACAGCTTGTTGATCAGTAAGTTTATCGCGAACGTTTTTAATTTCCATCTTCCTGAACTCAGACTGGTATTTTTTCCAAGGTCTATTATAATCGTCTGCAAATGTCAAAATCCAGAACGCGGTAAATAGTATGCTTGAAATGGCAAACCATTTGTTGAGTTTTAAGACATTATAATATCGTTCTTCTTGTTTTACTGGCATTTAGCTATAAAAATTAAAAGTTAAAGAAAAATTCTGGCATAGATATGATGTACTTTAAATTAAAGAACCATCTTAAATACATTTTGACTGGTAGCAATACTCCGAAGATCATGAGAACTACAAATATAGTATATCTCGCACTACCCAACCTCTCATAGAAGCTTTTCAGAGCAGTTTTTGCAAGAAGAGGAGGTAAGACCGCAAACGTTAAGAACATCACAAGTAAACCGGGTGCTTCTCGTAACAAAATATTTGAAGGCAGTCCCATATTAAGCCATTTAATATAAAAGAATTCAGATAGATTTACGTTTGTAAGCGCTTCGAGTCTGTGGGAGTCCCAATATTCAAATGGTCCAAAGAATCCCCAGTTTGGTCCTCTGAGAAATGTCCCAATGACAATTAAAACGTTCCAAAGAACTAACCATCCAAATAGATAAATTGAAACTGAGAGCATTCTATTTTTGTAGCTGTAATATCCTGAGCCATTAGGGTCAGTGTCGATATAAGGTATAGCCATTAAACCAATTATAATAAAGGTTGGAAGCACAACACCCGCATACCACGGATCAAAGTATACCAACATCTCCTGCAGGCCTAGAAAATACCAAGGCGCCTTAGCGGGGTTAGGGGATTCGGATGGGTTGGCAGGTTCTTCAAGCGGAGCAGGAAGACCTATTGACCAAATCAACATAAAAGCAGAAAAGAGAATAAGAGAGATGAGTTCAACATATACAAGGTCAGGCCAAACGAGAACCTTATCATTTGGGGCTTCGTAATGCTCATCTACAGGCTTACCTTCATCAATACGCTCATCGTTCTTGTAAGCTTGGCTCAAGCTGAGCCAAGTAAAGAAAATTAATAAAATAATTAATCCAGAAATTGGAACATTATCAGGTTTCAGCACAATTTTCTTAAAGTTATCATCACCTAGTCCAAAAATAAAGAAAGCGACGGTAACAACGACCATTATCAAAAGACCTTTTTTGGTCCAAAGCTTATCAATACCAAGCTTTTTATGAGCTTTGTAAAACCAATTCGTCGGGGGAAAAACAAAGGGAAACCCAACAAGAACTGCTGTAAACAGAATCGTTGGATTGGATAAATAATTAATTAACGACTTAAATGCTTCCATAGGTCAAACTGGGGTAGAAATACCTCCATCCTTTCTGATTCTCCAGAAGTGAACAGCCATAAAAATCATAATAATAAATGGGAGACCAATGCAGTGCAGCACATAAAACCTAAGAAGAGTTGCTTCGCCTAGGAAACGACCACCAATTAGGCCAAATCTAGCATCGCTTGCTTTCGTAATAAAATTGATATCCCCTATCGCCAATAATGAAGAACCAGGTCCTTCCGCCCCTAAAAATGGTGTTGCCCCAGCCATATTTGAACCCACAGCGATAGCCCAAATAGCTAATTGGTCCCATGGAAGCAAATAGCCAGTAAAACTGAGCAACAAAGTAAGCACTAATAAGATTACTCCAACGGACCAGTTGAACTCCCTTGGTGGTTTATACGAACCAGTCATGAACACCCTAAACATATGGAGCCATACAGCTATAACCATAGCGTGTGCGCCCCATCTGTGGATTTCTCGCATAATTCCAAATGGAACCTGTTCTGTCAAATCCATTATATCAGTGTAAGCGTATTCAATTGTTGGTCGGTAATAAAACATTAACAGAATACCTGAAATAGTCAAAATTAGAAAGATAAAAAAGGAAAGCCCTCCCATGCACCATGTGAATTTCAGCTTAACAGCGTGCTTTGGAAGTCTAACCGGATGAAGATGGAGAAATACAGAATTCAAAACAACCATCATTCTCTGTCTTCGAGTTTTTGGCGCACCACCTCCTCTGAAAATAGATTTCCAAATTTGACCTTCAGCTATTCTTTCAAATAAATTTTTCTTTTCAGCCATAACTAAACCTTTAAAAAGGATTCAGGATCGTTCCACTGACCTTTTTCCTGTTGATATTTTTGTGTTTTGTCTACAATTATCTGACCGTCGTCAGCTAGGGTGATTTTAAATCTTTCTAAAGGCCTAGGCGCTGGACCTTCAAAATGAATTCCAGAAGCTCTAAATCCACTTCCATGGCACGGACATTTAAATTTTCTAGCAGAGGGTTGCCAGTTAGGTGTACAGCCCAGATGAGTGCAAACCGTTGATAATACGTAAATGCCTTCATCATTTCTTACCATCCAAACCCCGTACTTTTCTTTCCACCTGAGATCAACCTCACCAACGGTGTAATCTTCAGGATATCCAGCTCTAAAAGTTTGAACAGGCTCAAACAAAACATTTGGGAAAAAAAATCTTAACATCATCGTAAAGAAACCACCTGTGGCGGCTACAAATGCTACCCAGCCTAATGATAGCCAAGAAAAAAACGTACGTCTATTTACATTGTTCTCACTTTCAACTTTGTTAAGCGCGGCTGGAGGAGGTGTTTTTGGAGTGATTGTGGATGTTTGCTTTTTTGTTTTTTCAGGCATGTGATTAGTTAAATGATAAATTTGCCAAGAGCAATTCTGGCAGCTTCTCTTATTTTTAAATTATTATCGTTACTATTTATATCCTCTAATCTTGACTTAAGTTCCTGATTTTGAATGAAATGGGCAACGCTAATTGCCACTAACATTACTTGAACTTTTTCTTTTTCATCAATATTAGGAAACGAATTTAAATACTTTCTATCTAACAGGTCTAATAAAATCGAACGTCCGCTTGAATCTTTTTGTTTCGCCAAAGCGATGGAGGCATCCCACCTAACATTTGGCTCTTGATCTGAAAGCATGCTCTGTAGCAAAGGGATAGTGGATGATCCTCCAATCTTTCCCAACGCAATTACAGCATGTAGACGAACTTGAGGTTCAGAATTATCAAGAAGATTTTTTAGGGGATCTATAGCTTCTGAAGCTCCTATATTGCCTAATGCAAACGCGCACGCCTGAACGACCCCAATATCTGCGTTCGGCATTGCTTCAATCAGTGTCTTCATATATCGCGTGTCTTTAGTTGCGCCCATTGCTATAGCAAGATATTGTTGAATGCGCGCATCTCTATCATTAGAAGAATACTCAAACGCTGCAATCATTTCACTGGCAAACATTTCATCTTTTGGAACCATTTTAGGGTTCGACAGCAGTTTAGAAAGCTCGAAAGCTCCTTGCCATCTCTTGGTTGTTCCGCCAATTTTCACATCTTCTAAATAGTCTCTTGCAGAATTTGGCTCACTAGTCATTATTCTGATCACTAAAAATATCATAACTGCAAAAATGGATATGATTAATGGAACTACAAAGAAGCTGTGAATAACTACTCTAAGAATAGATTTTTTTTCAGTTTGGTTTTCTTGCATGATTGGTAATTAAATGGTGCCGCGGAAAGGACTCGAACCTTCACGCCGTAAGGCACTGGTTCCTAAGACCAGCGTGTCTACCAATTCCACCACCGCGGCTTAAATTATTTTCCCCATAAATAACGTTAAAAATTACAAAGTTTAATAAGCTAAAAAAATAATTATGTAACTTATTTTTCTAATGCGATTGATAAATCGCTCTTAAGATCTTCAGCATCTTCGATTCCAATCGATAACCTTACCAAAGATTCAGTAATACCCATTTCAAGCTTGGTTTCTTCTGGTACTGCGGCGTGCGTCATGAAGAAGGGTATGCATACAAGACTTTCAACGCTACCTAAGCTCTCAGCTAATTGAAATATTTCGATCTTCCTTAAAAAATTATCTCTCGATTCTGCATCACCCAAATCAATTGAAAGCATAGAACCAAAAACAAC
>CEUJ01038974.1_pt1 | contig 22888 bp, 22 predicted proteins | sample 361531 | NCBI WGS metagenome assembly CEUJ01 (sample SAMEA2622842, study PRJEB7988) | marine metagenome | biome: marine biome (ENVO:00000447); feature: marine epipelagic mixed layer (ENVO:xxxxxxxxx); material: "saline water (ENVO:00002010), including plankton (ENVO:xxxxxxxx)" | depth 140 m | reverse complement strand
CTAGAGCGACGTCTTTTAGCACCACCTTCTTGGTCGGTTTTTCTTGAGCGTCTTCTTGAGCGTCTTCTTGATGATTTTCTGGAACCTCTTGAAGCTTTGCGGGAACGTCTTCTTGAAGATTTTCTAGAAGCTTTGCGTGAGCGACGTCTTTTGGATGATTTGGAAGCTTTGCGTGAACCTTTTCTTGAGCGACGTCTTCTTGAAGATTTTCTTGAAGATTTGGAAGCTTTGCGTGAGCGACGTTTTCTGGCACCGTGTTCACCAGCAAGAATTTGTCTAAGTTGAGCTTCTAATTCTTCAGTAGCAGTTTCTTTTAAAGCACCGCCTTTTTGATTATCAATACTAGTAACCATGTTAACAAGGTTGTGTACTTCAGTATTGTTAATTTGAGACATGAAAATTTCAGAAGTGTCACTATTTAAATTTCCACCTTCTTGTTCTGTAACAGCAACAGTTAACCAAGCTGGGAATTCAGTGTTTAACTCTGTTGTTTCAACAAATGATTTAACATCTGATTTAACAAAGATATTTGAACTCATATATATATTATATATTAGATTTAAAAAATTTAAATATTTTATATCAAATATTATAATAATGTTTATCACAAATATAGATAATTATTTAGATAAAATAATTGATAAATTTTATGAGCATAATATGAAAAAAGAAATTTTTAAAAATTTCTCAAAAGACGAAAATTTTGTAAAATACCAAAACGAAATTATAAATAACGTTAAAAATTTTATTGATAATTTAAATAAAACAGAACTAAATAATATTATTACAAATAAAGATAATATAGAATATATTTTAAATATTATTAAAAGGTATTGTATGTTTTACACATATCTAGGTATTGGTTATTACTACAAATCCTCAAGAGATTTATTTATAACTAATATAATCGAAACATCTAAAAATCAAAAGGATAGTGAATATCAAATAGTTAATTTCTTTAATTCTGAAAATAATGCCAAAATTATAAATTTTTATAGTATTATTAAAAATTTACTTGAATTAATAGAATTTAAAACAATGGAAAGAATAAAAATAACATTAAATAATAACCCAATTAAATTTAGTGATACTATTAATTTTATTAATGAATTAGGAGAAGATTATCTTGAAAAGTATGTATTTATAAAAGATAATTTCCATAATATTGTTAAAACATTTATTTTTAAAATTATTTACTTAAATGAAGAAAAAGTAGAAATAACAAAAATTTTAAATGAAGAAAATGATAAAGATGCAGAATATAAATATATTGATATTATTACAGCGAAAGATGAAAAGATAATTGACTTTACTGTTTTAAAAGATTTTATAAATTTAGATGAAGACATACGTGGAAAGACAGAGGATTTTTATGATTTCTTATTAGAATATAAAGAATCTCAACAATTTAATATTACTTCTACAAAAAAAATAATAGAATTTTTATTCGATAATAAAATATTAATTCCTATCACAGAAGATTTTATGAGATTTCATAAAAATAATTATAAGTATGAAAAAACTGAAGGTAAAACTAGAGAAGATACTAAAATAAAATATATTATTAATATTGTCAATAAAGTTAGAAATTTTCATTCTAAAACATACAAGACTAATCCAAAATTAAAAGTTGCTACTAAAGAATTGTTTTTCAAACAATTGGCAGATAGAGATGCTATTCTTTATAATGCTCTTGAAGAAAATAATATTATAAATAAATTAAAGGATACTCAAACAAGCGATGCAGAATATGTAATTGATTTGGAAAATATAAACAAGTATATTTATTTAAATTATAAAGATTTGAGTAAGGATGGTTTTAAATTAAGAACAGATAATACTATTCAAGGTATTCGATATTCGTCAATAAAAAATAAATCAAAACCAGAATTAAGAATGGGTAGTTCAAATATTCCTGTAAATGTAGTTGGTGTTATATTTAACCCAAGTAATAGACCATTGGAATGTTTCAATAAAAAAGATATGAGGGATATTCATGATATTAATAAAAATGGATATGATGGATTTATGAAAATATTAAGAGATAAATTTAATTCAAATCAAAAAAATTTATATTATTGGTTATTCAATAATGAAACTGATATAGTTGATATAAATGAATATAAAAATTTATCAAATACAGATAGTGGTAGATATGTACAAATATTATTATCAGAAATTTATCCAACCTACCTATCTTTACTAAATAATAAAATATTAAAAGAAATTAAAGATAATAATCCAGATATTTTTACAATAAAAGAAATTATAAAGAAATATAAAAATGATATTAATAATGCAGGATTAGATATTAATTTCTCAAAGAGTGTTTTAAATAAAGTTATTAATTTATTTTATGAAGATTTAGAAATTGATATTGAAGAGATTGATAATAAATTATTAGAGCATCAAAATAAGACAGTTAAAATACCTACTAGTGATAAAATAAAGGAAGTAGATGATAAAATAGTTATTGGTGTAAAAGAAACTAAAATTGATTTAGATGAAATTAAAATTCAACCTATTTGTCATCACTATGTAAAATGGGCTAATTTAAGTAAGATACCAAAGAAAAGGTCTGATGAATTGAATCAAGCTGTTTTTGATTTTGTTAAACAATATGTTAGAGTTAATGAAATAGGTTTATATGTTTGTAAAAGTTGTTCAGAAACATTAAATTTAAAAAAATATGTATATGAAGGTACATATGTACCAGAATTAGATACATTCATGACAACAAATCTTGCAACAAATCAAAGGTTAGAAAATATTCCAAAATATTCAAAATATACAAGAAGTATTAGGAATATTGAAAAGAATTTAGAAAAAATATGTGGTATTCTAAATATAAATTATTATATTGGTAATACACCAGTTATTAAATTAAGAAGAAGAACCGTTATAAAAGATGTAATAGATTTAATTTTAATTCACACAAAATATTTAAGAAATCAATCTAAAGATAGAATATCAAAAGCAGCTGAAAATTATGGTATTAACAAAGATCTTACTAATCTATTTTTCTTTGAATTAAAAGATGATATTTTTTTAACAAGTGCAGATGAAACAGATTATTATAAAATTATAAAATTTAATAATATAATTGCTTATCTTGTACTTATCATAATGGCTGATTTAAATACTGGTCAAATTTTATCATTCAAAGAAGATAAAAAATGTAACTTTTATTTATTTTCAAAAGTAAAAGAAATAATGTTTAATAATCTATTTTTTAGAGTAAGTAAAACAGAAAAAATACCTGTCATGAAAATCGAAGGTTTTGCTTATACATTATTTTATTTTAGTTGTATGTTAACTAATAATAATGTATGGTTATGGGATTATAGTAAAAAAGAAAATAATATTTTTGTAGTTCAAAAGTTATTCATTCATACAATGATAGATTTAATTAATACTTTATTTGAAGCAAATTTTATGGATAAGAAAAATTATTTTTATGAATTAATTGTAAATAGATTCAAACAAAGATTAAAAAGTATTTACAATGATGATAATTTATTAAAAACAATACAAAAAGAAAGTGCTAATAAAATAAAAATTAAAGATGGAAAAATAACATATGTTACTAAAAAGGCAAAATTTATTAATATTGATGAAGTCAAAGAAAATGATTATTTACTAATGGAAAAAGATGAATGTGGGGTTGAAGTTGGAGTTTTAGATAAATTTAAAAAATCAGAAAAAGAATTATTATTTGATAAATTATCAAATTGTGAAGATGGAAAGTTCCATAAATTTAGTTTTAACAAAGATAAAAATGACTTAATTTGTGATTTATGTAAAAAATCATATAATGAATTAAGTAAAGATGAAAAATCTGATAAAATTAATAAAGAAAAATCAAAATTATTAAAATTAATTTATCTTCGTAATTTAGGTGAAAAATATTGTGTTTCTGGAGAAATACATGATATAGATGAAAATAATAAATGTAGAAAATGTGGGATTAATATGAATGAAAGAAAATATACAAATAATGAGTTATTTACATTAGAAAAAAATTTAAAAGAAAATTATAATGAAGATTTTCAAAAATCTTTTAGAGAAATTAAAAAATACAAACAATCAAAAAAAGATAAAGATATAGCAATTAATGAAATAATTAAAAATTTAGATAATAAATACTCAAAAAACACACATGGTAGTATAAATAATTATATTAGTGATTTTATTGATTATATCAAAGGTAAAGTTGGTAATAAAGTCAATATAATGAAACAAGATATATTTTTAGATAAAAATAAATATATACTTGAAATAGATTTATATGCAAATAAATTAAAGAAACCAATGGAATTAATTGGTGATAATAATATAGAAAATAAATTTGATAATTTTTTTAAGAAGAATGTAATAGTAATAAAAGATAATATTAACAGAGCTATATTATATTTTGATGAAGTTACTAAAATATATTTAGGATATAGTAAAAACGATAAATATGAAAAAATTAAAACAAACTTTAGTTTAAAAGTAGAATATTCTATTAAAAACATGTTAGAATTATTTGGATTAAATAATGTTAACTATAATATAAATTATACTGATTATAAATATTCAAAAATGTCATTAAGTGAATTAAATAATAACAAAGTAAAAATAGTAAATGATATTATAAGAGCACGAGTGTTTAATATTAGACAAATTATAAACAATATAAATAGTATTATTGATAAAGTTAAATTTAAAAAAAGTAGTGATAGTATGAATTTATTAAATGTATTAGTTAAACAATTTCAACAACAAATAGATAAAATTAATTTAGATTCCGGAGATGGTAGTAAAAAAGTATTCAAGCATTTGAATGTAATAAATAATAATTATATTGTAAATAAAGTAGATGATAGTATTAATATTAAAATAACAAGTAATTATCTAAACACACTATTTTTACAAAAATTAAATAATCTTGATTCAAAATTATTATTTTATTTAATTTATAATTTAAAAAGATTATTAGAATATAATGAAAACAAAACAAATATTGTTAATATGGTAATTAAATTAATACATTTTTCATTTAATCATTATTATATTCCATATGAAAATTTTCAAATTAGGAAATTTGACTCCTTAATATTAAAAGATAGACCATATATTGATGAAAGTTTAAGAGTAGTTGGATTTTATCAAGAATTAGTTGATGTTAATTCAATTGATGAACAAAAAGTAAATGATATGTTAATGGAAGCTCAAGAAGAGATAAATTCATATGATTTAGATACAGATGGTGTAGGTATGGGTGATTATGACGAAGATGATAATAATCTAGACTATGAACCAGATGAAAATGTTGTTCAAGAAATTATGGATTAAATTATATACATATAAATAATAAATAAAATATAATATAATGGTTAATAATAAAATTATATTATATTATCAAACTTTAATTGGATTAGATAAAATATATAATAATAAAAATAATTATGTTACTCATATTCATTTAGCATCATTACATTTTGGACCAGATACAAATAATAATACTTATATTCATCTAAATAATTATTGTCCATATGATAAAATTTTTAATAAAACTTGGAATGATTTATTTGAATGCAAAAAACAGGGTATTAAAATTATTATAATGTTAGGTGGGGCAGGAGGAGCATATAATTATATGTTTCAAAATGAAAATACTTATAATGAATGTATGAAATTATTACTAAAACTGATAGATGATAAAAAAGATATAATTGATGGGATTGATTTAGATATAGAAGAATATATTGGACTTAATAATTGTATAAAGTTAATTGGTGATTTAAATGATAATCTTCCAAAAGATTTTATATTTTCAATGGCACCAGTTTCTGATGAACTTTTAGATAATAGTGAAGGATTAGGTGGGTTTAAATATAGTGATTTAGTTAAATCAAATGTAGGTAGTAGAATTAATTATTTTAATTGTCAATTTTATGACTATAGTTATAGTTGTGAAACATCACTAGTGGACTATTATAATTCTTGTACTAAAATAATTCCTAGAGATAAATTAGTATTGGGTGTTGAATATATTACATCTAATTTTTACGATGAATTAAAAACTATTTGTTTTAATGAATCAATATCTGGTGTATATTTTTGGGAATATATAAATATTCCAAATAATTTTATAAATGAAATTGAATCTATATTTTATCATACTAATTATGATTTTGATATAAAATATGCAAATTGTAATATTTTATAAATTTATACTCTTACGTTTATAATATTTTAATTTTAAATATATTATATATGAATGATGTTTTAAAATTAATTTTTGTATTGTTAACTGTTATAGGTATTTTAATATTATTTTCATATAATTATGAATTAAAAAAATTTATATCAAAAATTAAATTAAGAAATTATGTAAAACTTTCAAAAAAAGATGAATTTAATTTATATACTTTTCTTGAAACAAAATATGAAAATATATTACTCCCTAAAGAAATTATTTTTATTGAAAATAAAGATTATTTTATATGTAATAGTTTAAAAATTATGTCCAATAATCAGATAGTAAATCTTAAAATTCGGTTTAAACCATTAAAAGACAAAGATTTTATCACAAAATATAGTTTTTTCGATAAATATGGTATTTTTGAAATTTTAGAAAATGAAGACAATAATAGCGAAGTACCAGAGATTAATCATTTAAGTAGTGATAATTCTGATGATTTAAATTTTGATATAAATGAAATAATAAATAGTGATATAGAAGAACTTCCTAATGAAAATATTTATAATAAAGATAAAGATATTTCTAATCAAGAAATATTTTTAAAAAATATAGACGATAACGATACTGAAAATGAAACAACGGAAACAATGATAAATAATATATTATAAATTTAAAGTTTATTGACTTTAAAGTCTCATGGCTTTAAAAAAAGAGTCATTCTTTAAAATTTCATCTGGTGTTAAATATTCTTCTTTTACTAGAATTCTACCTCTTTCAGAAACCATTTTCCCTGATTTATATTTATCAGGAACTACTCTATTAACAAATTCCCTTACTTTTTGGGGTACTTTATTTTCATCCCAAAATTCTGGGAAAAAACCTTTTCTAGTTAAAGTATTAAAAAAATAATGAACATCATAATATCTATTTTGCTCTGGTTTAATATTAATTTTACTTGTCCAATCAGCATCAACCTTACTGTTATCTACTAAACCTGGTATACATGCAAAATCAAAATCCCACAATTTTATTTGAAATCCAATGCTTGGAATTATATAAACTTGTCCATTTATTTTATATTTAAATTTATTTATTGTTTTACTAATTGGTATTTTTTGAACCAATAAATTATTTGCTTTCAAATCATTGTGTCTAAAACCAGGATATTTATTTTGAATAATTGCAAGAACTGATAAAAATTGGAAAAATATACCTCTCCAATGCTTAGTTTGAAAGTCTTGATAATTTTTTTTAATAAAATCAAGCAAATCACCTGAATTTGCCCATTCTGATATTAAAACACTTACATTTTCATAGTATTCTCCTTTCTTATATTTTTTTACAAATTGATCAAATTTTTTATTATTTACTATATTATCTTTTGGTAATGATAAAAATGGTTTAATACTAGTATTGAATGTAGTAATTGGTAAAATAATATGAGGTGTTTGTTTCTTTCTAACAAAATATGATAATAATCTAATCATCATTAATTCTGCATTTTCTGGTCTTTTTACATTAAACATATCACCATAATTTTCTTTTCTAGGATATGCTACAATTTTAACCGCATAGTTGGGTTTATTTTGTTTATTTGGAGGTGGATAAACTCCTTTAAAAGTATGACCAGTACTTCCACTTTTAATATAAAGTAATTTACCGCCCAAATCTTTTATAGCTTTACTAAAATCTAAATATTTTTTAGGCATAAGTTCTCTTATATCATCGCAAGTACTTGATATATCACTAGATGTTGTTTCGTTTTTAAAATCTATCATACTATCTATTAATTTATCATTCGTTAATTCTTCTATAACTTCAATTCTATAAGGTATTTGGTTAAATTTCTTTAACTTTTTTTTATTAATAATTAAATTATTTTTATCATTTGAAGAACTCATAATATTAATATTTATAATATAATTTATTTATTTTTTAAAATATAACAAATTATACTAAACGAATTTTAATTAAAGTAAATATTTTATTAAATAAATTTCAATTATAAAATGCGGAATCAAATATATAAATGCATTAAAATTTAGTAATGATAATAAAAATGTAATAATTAGTACAATTATACTAATTTTTTTACAATATTTTTTTTTTATAAATATAGTACGAAAAATTACAAACATAGCTAAATAAAAAGAAATTTGATGTCCAAAATTACAAATATTTGATATTGGTATATTATATTTACCAATAGGGTGTTTAAAATAATCTAATGAAAAGTCTGATAATGGGTGAGCGAAACTATATCTACATTTAAAATAATTTAACATATATATAATGTAAATACCTTGTAATAAACTTAATATTAATAATTTATTTTTCATTTTACTTAAAATAATATATATTTTTTATTTCATTATATTCTAACTCCTCTGTTGATAATTTTTTATAATATTTTTTAATAGTGCTTTTAATTAAATCTATTTCTAGAGATGGTAATTCAGGAATACCCATCCAATATTTCTTTTTATTAATTAAATCTATTTTATACTTTGTTGGATATAAATGAGTTAAACTAGAATTAACATTTAACATTAATTTCCTTAGTGGCTTAGGTAGTAAGAAATTACTTTCTTTTGGTAATACACAAAGTAATTGTTCATAAGGTGCCAATGCTTGCCCCAATTCAAATTTAATATCCATAAAAACATCATTTTTATCCTTAATATAATTATAGACATCATACATAAAAGGTGGATGGTCATACTTATAGTAATAATCCCACGAAGGACATGTATCAAAATAATATAAAGTTACCCATTTTAATCCTCGTAAATATTCATAAACCATTTTGTCTGAAAACTCATCTATTTCATCAGATTCAACATGAAAGTAATACTTATAATATCTCTCTCTGAATTCTGTTAATTGTCCTTTACCAAGTTCAACTGGGTCTTTTATTTTAAACATTAAATTTTCTATTCTTGCTATTTCTATATCATATGGGTCACTACTTTTACAACTAGAACGATATTTCTTTTTTGAAGAATATGCATCAACTAAAGTTTCTCCTTCAATTAAATATAATTCTTCTATTAACATTTTAAAGAATTTCCAATTAATAATATTGCCATTAATAATATATTCTCGTAATTCATAATGACATTCCATATATTTCATTATTAAAGTATCAATTGCATTATCATAAATATCTAAACTTGGAAGATGTGGTAAAAAGTCATTACCCATTAAATAACAAATAAAAATAAAATCTCTAATTATATTTTCTTTGTCTAATACAATATTCTCATCCGAATACTCTTTATTACCTTCTAATTCTGTAAGAAAACTGTTATATATAGCATTTCTCATAACAGATAAACTTACAATACTAAAACCACTTGTTTTTTTATTAATTTGATCAGATTCACGTAATAGATAAATTTCTTCTAATCCAGTTGCAAGAGTTAAAAAGATAAGGTCCGCATCCAATCCATAAGTCATATATGTGTAATTTTTATCTTTATTTTTATAAATATATTGTAATAGTTTATGTTCTCCTTCACTTGGAGTATAACAAGAGGAATATATAATTTCTAATTTATGTTTTTTACTAAATTCTTTAGACCAATCTATAATAATTTGATTAAGTTGTTTCATAAATGTTGTTCCTGGTGTAATGCAGGAATTTGTCCAAAAGAATGGAATTTCTTTTCCATGTTTTTTTCTAATATTATTGTACAAATCTCTATCATGAATACTTTTAAATCGTCTACTTCTCTGTTGTTTAATTTTAGCAACAGGTGCGACACCATCAATTGCAATATATACTCCTTTTTTAGGTTCTGCTATATGAATTATTTTTTCTAAATATTCAATACAAGCAGTAAACATTTTACGCTGTAACTTATTTATATCAGTTATTTTTGAATTTTCTGCCAATATCTTAAAACATACTGGGTGTAGCATACAATTTGTATCAATTAAAAAGTAATCAATATTGTTAACCTTTTCAAGTAATGGATCATCTTGTGACAAAGATGATTTTTTAAAAACAAAACGTTCTTTTTTATAATTTTTTGTTAACCATAAGAAAAATCCTGGTACTCCCATTTTATACTATTAATAAAGTTAAATATATATTTAACTATTAATAATCAATTTTTAAAATATTATATTATTATTTAAAATAAAATTTACCATCTTTAATATTAAATCTAATATCCCCACTATATGAATCTATAATTGATTGAATTATATTATAATCATCTTCTTTTTTAATATCCAGTTTTGCATTTTTAATATTTGAAATGGTAATCATCCGTGATACATGTTTGTAGGAAGTATTGGAAATAGTACGAATAAGTTGGCTATATCTTGTCATTATTATATATTTATATTTTAATAAAATATGTATTTTTCAATATTTTTTAAATATTGAAAAACTATTATATTACAACTAAAATATGAATTATATGGAAAATTATAGTCCAACTAAATCTTCATATAGTCCAACTGAAAAAAAAAAAATAAATATTGTAATAGATTGTATTAATGATAAAATTATTAATATAAAAATTTAAAAAGGTATTATTTGTATAATAAATATGAAAAGTATTGAAAATGTGATTGTAATAAATTTAAAAAGAGATAAATTACGACATCAATATATGATAGGGCATTTATGTAAGCATTTTCGAAAAAAAGTAAATATTCATTTTATTGATGCGATAGATGGTAATTTACTTGAGAAAAAAGAAAATCTTAATATGAATCACATCGCTTGTTCAATGTCTCATTTAAAAGCTTGGGATTATGTTTTGAAAAATAATATAGAAGATTTTATAATTGTTGAAGATGATGTAGTATTTAAAGATAATTTTTTACAAAAAGTAGATGAATATTTACAAAATGCACCAAAAGATTGGAATTTTATTTATTTAGGATATTTTGGTCTAGCAAATTATGATAATAAAAATTATTTAATAGAAAAAATAATATTTTCATTACCAAAATTAGGATTATTTGAAGAGAAAAATCAATATTTGAAATATAATAGTCATTTTTATGTAGCAGAATATCCACTAGGATTACATTGTTATACTATTAATAAAAATGTAATTGAATTATTTAAAAATAAAGCATTTTATGAGATTAATACAGTTCCTGATGTTCAATTAGCCATGTTTTTTGCTTATAATAAATATAAAAATGTTTATTGTACAAGAGAAAATTTAGCATCACAACATACATCAAAACTAAAATCAAATAATTTTAATTTTAATATATCATCCATTTTAAATAAAATTTTTATTTATGATTCATATACTTTATCATGGAGATTATCATTATATGTTTTTAAAATATACAATATTCCAATAAATGGTTATACATATATTTATTTAATATTAGTTTTAATATTATTAATAAAATATATATTAAAATAATATGGATTTAGATAGTGATATTGTTTATATTGGTAATTGGAAAGATAATAAAATAATATTAATAAAAAAAATATTAAATAAAATAAACAGTAATAATAAATTATATATTTATGATTATTTTAGTAATGAAGAGTATAGTGTAATTTTACAATATTTTAAAGAATTAAAATTACTTGATAAAAATTTAGTCGTTGTAAAAGGTAATTTAAAAGATACTGGATTATATTTCTATTCAAAAAACATTGGATGTTTATATATTAATAATAATATATATGATTCATTAAATTTATTTTATTTTAGAGTATTAACAAATGGGTATATTTATATTGAAGAAAATTTAATAAAAGATAAATTATTATTAAAATTTTTATTAGAAAATAATATTAATACTAATATAACAAATAATAAGATAAATAATTACTATTTTATACAAAAAAATAAATACTTTATAGAGTATCCAAGTAATAATCGGACAACATTTGCTAATTTTAATTGTAATTTTAGATATATTTTTAAAAATGATATTTTATCAAGTACTATATTAAATAATACTTTTTATTTTTACAAAGCACATAAAAATTTAATAAATCAAACAATAAAATATAAAAATGAATTAAAAAATTTAAATATAATTTGGGGAATTAAATTAGATAACAATAAAAGAAGATGGGAATATTATGTTTGTGGTTGGAATCCTTTACGCAATAATGATTTTTATAGTATTGTTAGAAATACAAATAATTACTTTAGTGATTATAAATTTACAAAATTATTAAAAGTATTTTTTAATGATGATAAATCATTAGATTACAATAATTGTAATAAAATATTCAATAATTTTAATAAATCTAAAATTATACATGCAATAAGTTTTGATGTATCAGAAGAAAAAAAAACAAATAAAACTATTAATTTTTATACTTATTCAACAGATGTTGATACAACAGCTATTCCTATAACTACATATGGATACTGTATGAATTTAGATGACGGTTCAATTGATTTCGCATCATACATGTATACGCATAAAATTACAGATAATACATTTATACCATTTTATAAAAATTTTATTAAAAAATACAATTGTTCATTTGAATCAGTCTTTGAAAAAAATTATTATGATAGTTCATTATATGTAGCAATAATAGATAAATTTAAAACTAATGAAATAGGAATATATTATCATTGTATGGATGTTCATAATTTTATTCATTTTTTAAATAAATTTAATTATAAAAAAGAATTTATTGAAATGGTTGAATATAATAAAGACAGATTTAGTAGTTTTAGTTTTGAAATTGCAATAAATTATAAGATTATAAATAGTGAAATAAAAAAAATAAGAACAGCATTTTATGGAGTATTTTAGATTTATAAAGACTAAACTATACCATAAAAACCAGTTCTAATTATAGACATATCATTTATATCATATTCTATCATAATTTCATTATTAATGTTAAATTCTAAATTTTTTTCATATTGATATATTAATATTCTATCATATTTAAATTTTTTTAAAAATTCTGTGAAATCTTTCTTACTTATTCCCAAATATTTAACTATTATAATATTATTACTTTTATAATTCAAACTAATTTCATAACAATCATACAAATTTAATATTATTTTTTTAAATTTATCTGATATATTTAAATATCCTAATATCTTCATATATTCATAATAATTAGTAGTAAAATTTTTATAATTATCAATTACAAATATTTTATCATTAACTACTTTTTTTTTACTTTTATACGGTGGCTTGTCATAAATTTCATAATATTCAACAAATTTTTTATTTTCAATTTTAAAAAATTTCCATTTTAATTGACCTTTTTTATTTTCACATTTCCATACAGTTTTATTGATTCCATTTTCTTCTACTATTTTTATTACTTTATCTAATATTTCATAACTATGTAAACAAGTTTCATATAATAATCTACTTGATGATAACCCATCAATATCTTTTACATAAGTATATGAATTATATCTAAAATCTATAGCTTGGTGATTCATCCAATCATAGGTTTCTAATTTATATAAATATTTGGTATCAGATGGAGGGTATAAAATTACTTCTTTTGTTCCAGATAAGCAGCATAATATTCCATCATTATCATCATAATGTAATCCTGTATCTGTATAATTAGATGTTATCCAAACATTATAATTATATTCACCCTCATAATTTTTTATAATTTCTGGTAATTTAACTTGATTTTTAATAGATTTTTTTAATAAATAATTATACGATGATAATATATAATCATCTAATGTTATAACATACTCATATTTATTATTTAATTTAAAAAATGTATTAAGTGTAGTATAATAATTTTTAGTATAATCGTCTGTATTCCATACTCCAACAACAACATGATTTAAATCATCAAAATTTATATTATTAGTATATTTTGTTTGAAAAGGTGTATTAAAAATTTTATCATTAAACCAAAAATTTATTGAGATTGAACGGTCAGTTGTTTTAACCCAATGCCACCATTTTTTTGGTATAACAAGAGCATCACCTGCTTTTAAAGTATATTTTTGAGGTGAAGTTAATAATATTTTTGGATATAAAAAGTAATTTATTTTATTTATTTTACTAAAATGAGCATATTTTACATCACTAAGCTTATGTCTATTATAATTAGCTGAAAAAAATTTATTTAAAAAATAATATTTTCTTACAAGCAACATTAATATTATGATAATACAAAATATAAAAAAATGGATTTTATTCATATTATTAAAAATTATAATAAGTTAAACTTATAAACTAATATAGATATTTAAAAATGATTTTAATAAGAAGATTAATTTAAATAAGATTAATTAAATTAATCAGTTTATGCCCATTCCTCCCATTCCTCATACCAATATTCTCCTGTGTCCTCCATGCCTTCCGTGTAATGGTATTCGTAGTTGTACGATACCTCGGGTTGGGACTCAGGTACTGGCTCTGGTGATGGTGCCATTGACCTGACGCGACGTGCTTGGGTTTCGAGTTCTGGTTCGGGCTCAGGTTCGGTCTCTGGTTCTGATTCTGAATCCCGATACTCGCAATCCTCACAAGTGATGTTACCCAAACCATCGTCGCAAAAACACGGTCGCTTGTTCTTGCGAAGGTTATTGTAGTATTCAATGATTATTTCTGGACACTCTCGGGAGAGCCACTGCAGATATGACTCCCTAAAAGAGTTCTTTATTGTGGGCCGGCGTGTATGACGGTTCCTTCCCCCAAAGTTTGGGGTATTAGTAGTAACATGATATGTCGATGCTGATGTCATCAAAAGAGTTTATTTTATGGATTATTTAAATAAATGATTTTTCAATTTTTACTCATACTCGTAGTCCTGGAGTCCCTCCGCTATGTCCTGTCGGATAGAGTACTTGGAAATGTAGGACGGTGGGCGGATTAGCACGCTTCGCACATGCCCTGGCTTGTTGTCCTTGTTGTCTCCCTTCTTCCTCAGAACGCGGTGGTGTCGGCGGTACCAGTGGTTTTTCTCTGACCAGCAGCAGTTGCAGTTTGCGGGAGAGTACCACCGGCGGTTGATTTCGGTCTGCTGCTCTCGCTCTACCCTCGGTAGCGAGTCTACGAGCTTCTTTGACTCGTTAATGTACGGGATTCGGCTCACTTCCTCTATGGGAGAGGGTCCTCGCTTTTCTGCCATTCGGCGCTTTTGGCGTACTTCCTTCGCGTGGAATTCGTTGTGGTGGACGGTCTTGATCGTGGTGACCATAGACTCGTCCTGGTGTGAAAAGATATCATCGTGTGACGGCATTTCTATAGATTTTTTATTTAATCTAGTTAGAAATATTTATTTCAATTTTTGTAAAAATTGAAATAAATATATTTATTGTACTATTAAATAATAATATTAATGAGTAACTCTAAGACTTTCTCTTTTTATGATGATTTCGGGGATAATGATTCTGTGTGTAATACTACAATTAGTATTGAAGAAAAAATTTCAAATAATAGTCCAATATATAATATTAATTTTGTGCATTCAATTGAAAAAAATGGACGTTCCAATCCAGTTTGTAGTATAGAAGATGTAAAAAAACCTTGTCCATTCGCATATTGTAGCCCTAGTACAAAAAGTTCATATGAAGGAGTTATTGTAATTAGGAATGATATGACTAAACAGATGGTTAGATTTTTAATGATGGATGACGAAGAGTTGGCAAAACATACAGGATGTACTACTCCAAATCATTACCGCAAATTGATTATGGTTCAGATTACAAAATTCTGGGACTAAAAAATTGACTCTATTTTACTTTATATATAATATTCATATGTAATGGATTCTACGGAACTTGTAATTAAAACTCGCGATAGTAAAGAATTTAAAATACCAATTGATGTTTTACTTAATATGGAAGATTTTATGATTAAAAATATGATAGAAGATGTTGGTGATACATCAGAATTATATATTGATGAGGATTATATTATTATTAAAAATATTATTGATAGTATGAGATATAAAACATTAATTTTTGATAGTGATATAAATCTTAGATTGATGTATTATGTGTGTAATAAATGGTGTGTACCAGAATGGTTAGTAGATAAGATAGACTATGAAGTTACCCAATCAAAAAAACTAAATAGTGTTGCATCATTTATAGATAATTTAACAAATGGTATTTATAAATGTAAAAATTGTGGTGTCGGTTTTAATAAATTTAATAATAAAGCTGGTTCATGTAAATTTCATACATGTGCTGTTGTAATCACTGGTTCCAATAATTTTGCTTGCTGTAATAAGGAAGAACCTTGTAAGACTGGATATCATGTAATTGATATGACTGATTTAAGTATTATGATTAATAGAATTAGTCAGTTAAAAAATATTTAATAAAATTATTTTAAACATTTAAATTAATATTATTATAATAATATAATATGTTAAAAAAAATAGTAAGTAATAATTATCACGTAATAGAACATTGCTTTGATGCAGTTATTTTAGGAGCTGGGGGAAGTGGATTGAGATGTGCTTTTGAGTGCGCAAAAAATGGTTTACGAACAGCTGTTGTAACAAAATTATTTCCAACTAGAAGTCATACAGTTGCAGCACAGGGAGGAATAAATGCGGCCCTCGGAAATATGACAGAAGATGATTGGAGATGGCATGCTTATGATACTATAAAAGGCAGTGATTGGTTAGGAGATCAAGATGCCATTCAATATATGTGTAAAAATGCACCAGAATCTGTTATTGAATTAGAAAATTTAGGAATGCCTTTTTCAAGAACAGATAAAGGTGAAATTTACCAAAGAGCATTTGGTGGTCAAAGTTTAAATTATGGTAAGGGTGGTCAAGCATATCGTTGTGCTGCTGTTGCTGATAGAACAGGGCATTCTATGTTGCATACCTTGTATGGAAATAGTTTAAAATATGATAACATTTCTTTTTTTATAGAATATTTTGGATTAGATTTACTATTAGATAAGAATGAAGAAAATAAAGTAATTGGATTATCTTCATTATGCCTAGAAGATGGTAGTATCCATAAAATATTTGCTCCACATACTGTTATTGCAACTGGTGGCTACGGGCGTGTATATCAAAGTGCGACCGCAGCACATGCTTGCACTGGAGATGGTAATGCAATGGTTTTAAGAGCTGGTCTACCACTAATGGATTCAGAATTTATACAATTTCATCCAACCGGTGTTTATGGAGCTGGATGTTTATTAACAGAAGGATGTAGAGGAGAAGGTGGGTATTTGATTAATAGCGACGGAGAAAGATTTATGACAAGATATGCACCTTCTGCTCAAGATTTAGCAAGTAGAGATGTTGTTGCAAGAAGTATGACACAGGAAATTTTAGATGATAGAGGATGTGGGGAGAAAAAAGATCATATTCATTTACAATTAAGTCATTTAGATAAAAGCATATTAGAGGAAAGATTACCTGGTATTATGGAAACTGCTAGTATTTTTGCAGGCGTAGATATTACAAAAGATCCAGTTCCTGTTTTACCAACTGTACATTACAATATGGGTGGTATTCCAACAAATTATAAAGGTGAGGTAATTTATAATGAAAATAAAGATATTGTAAAAGGATTATATTCTATCGGTGAAGCTGCGTGTGTAAGTGTTCATGGAGCAAATAGATTAGGTGCAAATTCTTTATTGGATTTAGTGGTTTTTGGTAGAGGAACTGGTAAGACTATAACTGAAAAATTTAAAAAAGAAGAAAATGATGAAAAATTTACTTTAGGTATAGATAATAAAAAATTTAATGAATCATTAGATAGTATATCAGAATTATTATGTGATACTCATGAAAATTCATCAGTTGGACACATTAGAGAAAATATGCAAGAAAATATGCAAAAATATGTATCTGTTTTTAAAACAGAGGAATTATTAAAATTAGGATATGATAAAATAATAGATTTAATGAAACAAAAAGTAACTATTTCTGACGATTCTGAAATATGGAACACAGATTTAATTGAAGCACTTGAATTAAAAAATATGTTAGCATTATCTTATATTACAGTGGGAGCAAGTATATTTAGAGAAGAAAGTCGCGGTAGTCATTATAGATATGATTTTCCAGAAAGAGATGATAAAAATTGGATGTATCATACATTATCGTGGTTAAAAGATAATAAAGTTTTAAATAAAAAATCAAATGTTAATTTTGATGGTTTATATAAAGAAATGGATATTGTACCACCTGCAAAAAGAGTTTACTAATAAAAATAATTTTTTTAAAATAATATTTTAAAATAATATTTTATAATAATAATAATATGAATTTTATTTTTAGAAAATGTTCTAGTGAAATTAAAAATATTTCAAGGCTTTCTATAAGAAATTACCATTTACATGATAAAGACAGGATATTTAAAAATTTATATGGTAGAGATGAATGGAATTTGAAAGGTGATATGAGAAGAGGTGGATGGTATAAAACAAAAGAAATTTTAAATAAAGGACATGATTGGATATTAAAAGAAGTTAAGGAATCTGGTTTAAGAGGAAGAGGGGGAGCAGGATTTCCAACTGGATTAAAATGGTCTTTTATGAATAAACCATCTAATTTACCGAAATATTTAGTTATAAATGCAGATGAAGGTGAACCGGGAACTTGTAAAGATAGAGAAATCATGAGACATGACCCTCATAGACTAATTGAAGGAACTTTAATTGCTGGTAGATCTATGGGTGCTCGAGCTGCATATATTTATGTTCGTGGTGAATTTTTTTTAGAAGCAACTAATTTACAATATGCAGTTAATGAATGTTATAAAAAAGGATTAATTGGTAAAAATAGTTGTGGTTCAGGATATGATTTTGACATATTTTTACATAGGGGTGCTGGTGCATATATTTGTGGAGAAGAAACAGCTCTAATTGAGAGCTTGGAAGGTAAACAAGGAAAACCAAGATTAAAACCACCATTTCCTGCAAATATAGGATTATTTGGTTGTCCAACAACAGTAGCAAATGTAGAAACTATAGCTGTTGTTCCTGATATATGTAGAAAAGGTGGTAAAGAATGGTTTTCAACATTTGGAAGAGAGAAAAATAGTGGAACAAAATTATTTTGTATTTCTGGTAATGTAAATAAACCTTGTGTTGTTGAAGAATCTATGTCTATACCATTAAAAGAATTAATAGAAAGACATGCTGGAGGAGTGAAAGGAGGATGGGATAATTTACAAGGTATTATCCCAGGAGGAGCTTCAACACCAATTATTCCAAAGCATATTTGTGAAAATGTATTAATGGATTATGATTCTTTGATAGAAAATAAATCTAGTTTAGGTACTGGAGCAGTAATTGTTATTAATAAACAGCAAGATATAATTAAATGTATATCAAGATTATCAGATTTTTTTAAACATGAATCATGTGGTCAATGTACTCCTTGTAGGGAAGGATGTGATTGGATTTCTAAAATAATGAGTAGATTTGTAGATGGTAATTTTAAAAAAGAAGAAATAAATATGTTACTAGAATTAACAAAACAAATTGAAGGACATACTATTTGTGCTTTAGGTGATGCAGCAGCTTGGCCAGTGCAAGGATTAATAAGACATTATAAACCAGAAATTTTAGCAAGAATTAATTAAAATTCTTTTGACATTGCTATTTTTAAATCAGCGACGGCTTTACCTGGATTTAAACCTTTTGGACAAGTTTTAGTACAATTCATAATTGTATGACATCTATAAAGTGAGAAAGGATCTCTTAATTCTGATAATCTTTCTTTAGTTGCATCATCACGTGTATCCTTAACCCACCTATTAGCTTGCATTAAAACAGCTGGACCTAAATATTTATCACTATTCCACCAATATGATGGACAAGAAGTTGAACAACAAGCACATAAAATACATTTATCCATATCTCTTAATTCGGCTCTATCTTTAATACTTTGTATATTTTCCTTATTTTTTTCTGGTTTATTTTCTTCATCTTGAATTAAATAAGGTTTTATTGATTTATATTGTTGATAAAAATTTGTCATATCTGGTACTAAATCTTTTATAACATACATATGTGGTAATGGATTAATAACAACTTCCTTATCATCCTTAGGTATTTTACTTAGACATGCTAATGTATTAACACCATCTATATTCATAGCACAACTACCACAAATTCCTTCTCTACAAGACCTTCTAAATGTAAGAGTAGAATCTGTATTTTTTTTTATATTAATTAAGGCATCTAAAACCATTGGACCACATCTTGACATATCAACTTTGAAATTATCATAATAAGGTTTTGAATCCAAATTTGGATTAAATCTGTAAATTTTAAATAATTTTGTAAAATTTCTTATCATTATAATTATAATATTTTATAATTTTAAATTTATTTATAAATTATAATTATTATTATCTGAATAGTTTGGGAAAGATTTTCTTAACATTTTTAATTTATCATCTGCATCAACCATTTGTTCTAAAAGTTTATCCATTTCCTCCAAGTGTTGTGGATGTTCGCCTATTCCAACTGGATTTGAAAAATAGACAAGTAGTGTAGCCCGAGCTTTGTTAACTTCAGCTTGGTATTGTGATTCAAGTGCAAGATATAAACTGTTGCTTACTTCGTGTGACATTATATATTAAATATACATACCATATTTTTAAATAAAAAATTGATTTAATATAATTTTATTATAAAATTATATCAAATTAATGGAATATATGGAAAAAAACTGTACTCCTGTTACTAGATTTGATATGTTAAATATGAAAGCGAATGAAGATGAAAAAAAAAGATGGGATATTATCGCTAATATTGTTATTCATTTTTATAGGGATGCCATTAAATTTGCAAAAACTAGTACAGAAACTAAGTTTACATTTAGTACTAAAGAGAATTGTTATGGGGGTGAAAAATTTATTAAAGATAATAAAGATGATATAATTAGTACACTAAAAAAATATTTTATAAATTGTGATATTCAATTTAGAACCTATTCACGTGGTGGTAATAGAAATATGGTTGATATTACAGATATGAATGAAGTTATGCTAAAATGTTTTGAGGTTGATAAAAATGAAACAATGATTATTATGACATGGGATTGATATTTAATTTAAACATAAATTATATTATTATTTTAATGACAAATTTTGATGAAATAAAAGAATTATTAACTAGATGGGAAAGACATAAAAACTTTTTAAAAATTATAAAAGATTCTAATATAAATCATGTTCATGATGAATGGAAAGAACAGATAGATAATACTTTTAGGAGTAAAATAAAATCAAAATTATAAAAATTGATATTAGTATATATTGATTTTAATATATTCTTATTTTAATGTCTAGTAATACAGATAATCTTACTATTAGTTGTGATTATATGAAAAAACGTAAATCTGAGGCAAAAAGTAAAGATGAACAATATAGAAAAATATTATCAGAATATTTTGTTAATGAAATCGCTTCTGATTTTAAGTGTGTACATCCTTATAAAAGTTGTTGGTCTTTTATTTGGGATTTACGTAAATTTAGAGAAAATGATAAACTTAATTTTACAGAAAATTGTTATTCAATAAAATCACGATATCAATCCGGTATCAATACACAATTTATTATTGATAATCTCAAATATATTATGAAGTTACTCCAAAAAAAATTTACTGATTTCAAAATAACATTAATTCCTGTAATTAGAACATACTCTGGGAATTATTATGAAGATAGAAATCTTCTTTATAATTTTGGTTATGAAACAAAAATAAAGCCAGGGTGGATGGAAGATATTTGTTGTAAGATTTTTCTTGATTGGTCTGATTCTAAAATTAATCTACCTCATGAAAGTTATACACAATGTAGTGGTATAAATCCAACTATTGATGGTTTTGATGCCAGTGCTGCACCCGCATCTAGTGGTTTTGGTGCTGGTCCTGCTTTTATCACACAAGAAAAAAATCTAAAACCCAAATGTTCTCATTTTCATAAACCTTTTAGCAATTTTGGTTCATCAGGTGGAAAGCGACCGTGTTCTCATACAAAGGATATTAGTTTTTGTCATCCAGTAAAGAAACCAAGAACGAATGATAATCCTGAAGAGGAAGCAATCATTCATGGTAAGCGACAGGATGTGCGTGAAAAAGTAGATATATTAAAAAAACCAAAGAACAATTAATTTAATTTTATATATTATATTAATTTATAGAAATATTTACTTTAAATAAATATGTATTGGCCTATCGAATAAACATTAATATTTTTATTTAAATAATACTTTTACTTAAATAATAAAATGGATAAAGTAGAGATTTTAAATATATGTACAACAAGTGAACCTAAGAAAAAAGTTATTATTGATATTCCCAAAGAGTATCAATATGATAAGAATTTAAAATCACCAATCATTAGTGTTATGGGTCATGTAGATGCAGGTAAATCTAGTCTCATCAATATTATAAAAAATATTAATATTACTGATGGAGAAGCTGGTGGGATTACTCAATCTATAAACTCATATTTTGTAAAGATTGATGATATTGTCGACATTACCAAAAATATAACTGGTAAATTTCAAGTAGAACCAAAAGTACCGGGTATTCTATGTATCGATACACCGGGTCATATGGCATTTAATAAGATTAGGCAACAATCAACTGGTCTTTGTGACATTGCAATTGTAGTTGTCGATATTGTAGAAGGATTAAAACCACAAACTATAGAAAGTATAGAAATGTTAAGAGATAATAGAATTCCTTTTATTATTGCTGCAACTAAACTAGATAGAGTTGATGGTTATGTGATGACCGAA
>CEUJ01394122.1_pt1 | contig 23116 bp, 19 predicted proteins | sample 361531 | NCBI WGS metagenome assembly CEUJ01 (sample SAMEA2622842, study PRJEB7988) | marine metagenome | biome: marine biome (ENVO:00000447); feature: marine epipelagic mixed layer (ENVO:xxxxxxxxx); material: "saline water (ENVO:00002010), including plankton (ENVO:xxxxxxxx)" | depth 140 m | reverse complement strand
GATAGAAAATGAAATATCTCTTATACAAAGTTAATACAAACTTTTTTTTAAAATCGCTTTAAATAAAGGGTTTCAGAGTGATAAATCTATAGAGTGGGAATAAATTTATAAAACTTATTATCTTTTTTTGGTAAAGCTGATGATTAGAATTTTTAAAACCATTATTGCAAATATAATTGTTTTTTTATTAATCTTTGGAAGTATAGAGATCTTTTTTAGGCTTCAATTCCCTGAATTTAAAGGCCACATATTTAGTGAGTCTAAATCGATGGGCATAAATTATATTGATGGGGAATTTTACGGCTATCAAGTAAGATCTCTACAGCAAAATGACAGCCGTATTAAAAATGATCCACTCGTTCTCATATTTGGCGACTCTATAAGTGGTGGATTTGGTACTGCCTATGAAGATATTTGGTGGAGAAAACTAGAAAGACTGCTAGAGATTAAAGAAATTGATAGAGAGGTCATTTCTATTTCAGGCTATGGGAATAATTTAGGTGACTCAACTGCTAATATTAAAAACGCAATTAAAAAATTTGTACAAAAAGAAGATGTGGAAATAGATAGAATAATTTATCAATTTAATTTTAACGACATAATGCCATTTTCAAGTTCTGATTTAGAGGAATTGACGCCCTCAAACTCAGAACTGTTTAGCAGATTTGCAAAATGGAGGTATCAATATGCCAATTATTCTGTTTTTTTAAGAACTACACAGCACTATTTAGGAAAGTTTATTAGAAAAACAAGCGGTAATTGTATTGATAGAGAATGGCATGCTCTTGGCCCATACACCTGGACATATGGTTCAAAGGCCTATAAGAAAGAATCAGAGATATATTGGAGCGAATTCAAGAAAAATATTTCATATATTAAACAACTTTCTGATTCACATAATATAAAGTTTGAAATATTTTTATCACCCATCTTATATGATATTGATTCTTTAAATGCTCATCCGCATTTTAATTACCTAAATTATGATTTTGATTGTGCGACTATTGATCCAAAAGAACGTTTCAAGGAGATGGAGAAATCTCTGGGAATAAAAATTTATGATCCCTCAATAGCTTTAAAAGAAAGTTTTGAAATGAGGATTCGAGAGGGAAATTTTTTGCCATATTTCTTCACTGCAGATGATAATCACTTTACACCTGTTGCTGCAGGATATGTTGCAGAAGTTATTGCAAATGAGTGGTAGAGTTATTATTGAGAAAGAATAATGAAATTTTCTGATATTAAATTACCCTCGAATAAAAAATTTGGGTACCTTTTTTTTGGTATTTTCTTTCTACTGGGAATTTATGCGTTTTTTGCTAGTAAAGCTTGGCTTTTAATATTTTCAAGTTGTATTCTGATCTTCATTCTAGCTGCTCTTTTTTTTAATCCTTCACTTTTGCAACCTTTTAATACCGCCTGGATGTTTTTTGGTTACTGCATTGGAAGAGTTATAAGTCCAATAGTTTTAGGGCTTATATATTTTTTAATAATTTCACCGGTAGGTATCATCTTAAAAATATTTAATAGAGATGAATTGGATATCAAAAAATACAATAAAGGCTCTTCTTGGAAAAATAAGTCAACCTCTTTTTCACTTGACTCATTCAAGAATCAATTTTGATAGAGTAATAATTAAGCATGTTAAAATTCTTTTATGGTAAGCATCTTCAAAGAGTTGTGGCAGTTCTTAAAGGTTAGAAAGAAAATCTGGCTTGCTCCAATCATTACTATTCTTTTTATTATTGGAAGCCTTTTGATCTTTGCTCAAGGCTCAGTAATTGCTCCATTTATTTATACAATCTTTTAGAATGTATGTATTAGGAATATCGGCTTATTATCACGATAGCGCATGCGCATTGATCAAGAATGGAAAAATAATTGCTGCTGTACAGGAGGAAAGATTTTCAAGAAAAAAACATGATAATTCCTTTCCTAAAAATTCGATACTATATTGTCTAGCCGAAGCTAAAATTACTCTTGATGATCTAGATCACATTGTTTTTTATGAAAAGCCTTTCTTAAAATTTGAAAGACTTCTTGAAACTTATCTTGCATTTGCTCCAAAAGGCTTCAAAAGCTTCTCATCATCAATGCCTGTTTGGATAAAAGAAAAGCTTTTTCAAAAGACGATGCTTTTGAATGAACTTACAAGTTTATCTAAAAGCAATACTAATCTTGAAGACAAAATATATTTTTCAGAGCATCATTTATCACATGCCGCAAGCGCATTTTATCCATCACCCTTTGAGGATGCTGCAATTCTTACAATGGATGGCGTTGGCGAGTGGGCTACAACATCAGTTTTTGTTGGAGAAAAAAACAATCTTTTACCATTAAAAGAAATTCACTTCCCTCACTCTATGGGTTTACTTTATTCTGCATTTACTTATTACACAGGCTTTAGAGTTAATTCAGGTGAATACAAAGTAATGGGATTAGCTCCATATGGTGAGCCAAAATATGTTGATTTAATTAAAGAAAATCTTATTTCAATTAATTCTGATGGGAGCTTTAGACTAAATATGCATTATTTCGACTTCTGCACTGGTTTAACAATGACAAATAAAAATTTTAATAAGTTGATGGGAGGGGAACCAAGAAAACCTGAATCCCCACTCACTCAAAAAGAAATGGATTTGGCTGCATCTATTCAATTGGTGACTCAAGAGGTCGTAGTTAAGATAGCAAAAAATATAAGAAAAGAGACTAATAAAAAAAATCTTTGCTTGGCGGGCGGCGTAGCTCTAAATTGTGTAGCTAATGGAATTCTTTATAAAGAAAAGATTTTTGATGAAATTTGGATTCAACCAGCTGCTGGAGATGCTGGTGGTGCACTAGGCGCAGCATTGGCTTATTGGTACAAGAGCACTGAATCTCATAATGCCAAGAATTTCCATAAGAATGATACAAAGATGAAAGGTACGTATCTTGGACCCAAATTCAATAAAGATCAGATTCAAGAATCACTTGAATATTGTGGAGCAGTTTTTGATATGCACAACTATGATGATGTTGTCGAGCTTACTTCAAATGCAATTATTGATGGCAATGCTGTAGGATGGATGCAAGGAAGAATGGAGTTTGGTCCTAGAGCTCTTGGCAATAGAAGTATAATCGCTGATCCACGATCGAAAGATATGCAAAAGCAACTCAATCTCAAAGTAAAATTTAGAGAGAGCTTTAGACCTTTTGCGCCTAGTGTATTGAGTGAATACGTTGAAGAGTGGTTTGATATTGGAATTAATAGCCCCTATATGTTACTTGTAGCGAATGTAAATCACCAAAAATGCTTAAATTTAGATAATTTGGATAAAAATCTTTTTGGCATTGAGAAGCTTAATATCCCTCGTTCTGAAATTCCTGCAATAACTCATGTAGACTTTAGTGCTAGAGTCCAGACTGTCCATTCTGAAACAAATGAACTTTATCACCGCTTAATAAATAATTTCTATCAAAAAACAGGCTGTCCTGTTCTAGTAAATACTTCATTTAATGTGAGAGGAGAGCCAATTGTATGCTCGCCAGAGGATGCATTTAAATGTTTTATGGGAACTGATTTAGATATTCTTGTAATTGAAAATTTTATTCTTTACAAAAAGATGCAAGATAAATCCTTACTGAAAAATTATAAAGACAAGTATGAGCTCGACTAAAACATGTCTTGTAACAGTGCCAATTCCTGAGGTAAGAGAAAATAATTGCTTTGTTCTTGGTGAGTGGTGCAAGTTATTTAAAGATAGGGAGTCTTGGGAAAAAATATCACATTCCATGCATGAATATCACTGGGAAGACCCAAATAAAATTGAAAAAGATCATAAATTTTTAAATGATCTTTATGAAGATTTACTTAATCAGCTTTATTTAAACTTAAATAAATTTCATAAAGTAAGCTTCTCAAAAAGATTTTGGAGAATATTCATAGGACCATGGCTTTTAACTTTTGTCTCAACTATATGGGATAGATGGGAGGTAGTGAGAACTTTTTTTGAACAAAATAATCCACAAGATTTTTATTTCTTAAAGTTAAATAAAAATAAACTGTTACCTCCAAATAATTATGAAGACTCAATTTCACAAATTGGTAATGATTACTGGAATGAATATATTTTTTCTGAAATTCTTCAAAGCTATGAGATTGACTGCAAAGTAATTGATTATTTAGGACATTCTGATGCTAGGAACAAAAAAAATAAGCAATCACAGCAAAGCTTATACAAAAAATTTTTTAAGTATATTTCTTCAATTAATAGGCGAAGAGAGCTAACTATCTTTCAAGGTTATTTCCCAAGATTATTTTCAATTATTCTTGCCATTTTCTTACAAAAAAATACGGTACTCAGTATTTTCTTTAAAGAAATGCCGAACAATAACGTAGTTGCATTTGACAGAAATAAGCTTAATGGAATTGAGCTTACTCAGTCTTCAGAATTTGAAAAATTTTTAAATAAACAAATCCTAAATTTTATTCCTTTTTCATATATAGAATGTTTTGCAGAATTAAAAAATAAAGCAACTAAAATACCTGCTTCAAAATCCATACTTACTGCAAATGCTCATTTTGGTAATGAATTATTTAAGATTTGGGCTGCTATTAATTGTGAGTCAGGATCAAATCTAATTATCTCTAGTCATGGTGGAGCAATATATCCAAAATTTAGTGTTTTTGATCATCAGGAAGCAATAGCCGATAAAAGAATTATTTGGGGAAAGCAATGGATGAGCCAACAAATTACACTCCCACCAAATAAACTTGAATTTAAGGTAAAAAAGAATAATAGAAATGGAGTGGTAAGTGTAATTGATAACGATTCATTGCGTTATAGCTATAGATGTATGTCAGCTTCACAAGGTCCCCTAGTGCTTAAATCATTCAAAATGACAAAATCTTTTTTGGATCAGCTTGAAGACCTACATATAAATTTTAGAATTAAACCAAAATATTCTGGACATAACGAAACTGCTGATAGATACGAATACTTTTATGGAAAAAATAGACTATATAAATCAAAAACATCAATCAAAGAAATTATTAAAAAATCTAAATTACTAGTTTGTACATATCCTCAAACAGCTTATGCAGAGTGTATGTATTCAGGAGCTCCAACTTTGTTAGTATATGATTCAGATATTTGGCAAACACAATCAATCTATAAAGAATTGCTAGTTTCACTAGAAAAAAATAAGATGCTTTTTACCAATGAGGAGGAAGCTGTAAATCATATAAAATCAATATATGATGACCCATTCAGCTGGTGGGAAAAAGCAGAGATAGTTAAAGTAAGAAAAGAATTTATGGATTTTTGTATTACGAATGATAAGGGTAAGTTATCTGAATGGCTTAAATTTCTTAAATCCGAATCTAGATAAGTAAATATTATGACTAAAAATTTTGGAAAGAATGAAGAGAGAACCTCAGAGTACCTCAAAAAGTTTAATAGAGAAAAGGTATTAAAATTACTTGTTGATTCTAATTCACCAACAATACTTGATGTTGGAGCCAATAATGGTAGTTCGTTAGTAGAGTTCAAAAAATGGTGGCCAAATTCTAAAGTTCATTGCTTTGAGCCTCAATCAGAGTGCTGGGATGAACTGGATGATTTATCAAATGAGTTTACAAATGTCCATATAAATAAATTTGCTCTAGGTAACAAAAACGATGAAAGCAAAGAGTTTTATAGTCATGATTTAAACACAGGAATATCTGGGTTTAATAAGATTAATATTGAAAGCAAAGATTCTATTGATCTTTCAAAGCTCTCTAATGACAGTAAAAGTCTAGAAAATCATAAAAAAACAATTAACCATAAAAGAAATGTTCAAGTAAAGAGACTGGATGAATATATCAAAAACGATAAAAATATAAATCAAATTGATCTATTAAAAATTGATACACAGGGTTATGAGCTTGAGATCTTGGAAGGCTTAGGTACTGAACTTAATAAGGTAAGAATTCTCATAACAGAACTTATGTTCTATGATTATTATGAAAAAAGCTTATCTTTTTATGAATTAGAAAGCATATTAAGGCCATTCAACTTTTCTTTATATGATATCAATCATGTAGCAAAAAATCCTATGAATGGTAGGACTGATTGGATTGATGTTATCTATGTTCAAAATAGATAAATATAAGTGAATACTCAAAATCTAAACAATTCAAGATACATTGTAATGACCTCAATTGACTTGGGATCAATTGATAATTATCCAAATTCAATTTTTTTGGGTTCATGGTGTAATCACTTTGAGGCAACTAAAAAATTTAAGAATATTAAGTCTTTAGAATATCATTGGGCCGATCGAGAAAAGTTTGATAATGATTACAGGTATTTACATGATCTAGTCGAAAGATTGTTGCCTGAAGTTTCAAATTACCTAAATAAACTTCATTCCATGAACAAAAAAAATGATTTCTGGAGGATCATTATTGGACCATGGCTGATAACATTCATTTCAGTAATATGGGAGAGATACGAGACCATTAGATTGGCAACCAATGATTTTGATGAAGTCCCTATAACTTCTGTAGCACCCATTGTCGATTTAAGATCAAATGATTTTTATGCATTCAGAAGAATGCTTGATGATGATGCTTGGAACCATGCAATTTTTTCAGAGGTATTAAGATTTTCATTTAATCAGGAATTTAAAACGATAACCGACTTTAATTTTCAAGAATCAATTACCAGATTAAACCTAACAGATTTTCATCCTAAACCCCTTTTAAAAAAATTTTTTATAAAAATTATTTACTTTACTGAAAAATGCATTTTTTCCGTAATTAAGCTTTTTAATTTAAAAATAAAATTTTTAATGCATCACGCATACTTTGATAAATTTTTCCAGATCAAGCTATTAATCAGTCTCAAATCAATACCAACATTTAATTCATATTTCAAAGAACCACTAAATTTTAAAAAATCTGATGCAGCATTCGTATATCCTAAATTTGAATTTAATACAACAAATAATTTTGAGCAGTTTGTTAAACATACTCTAATTTCACACATGCCATACTCTTATTTGAATGGATTTAATGAAATATTTCGGCTCACTAAAAAAGTACCTGACGCTGAGGTAATACTTACAGCAAATGCTCATTGGTACAACGAAGTTTTTAAAATATGGGCCGCACACCAAGCTGAAAAATCTTCAAGGTTAATTATTTCCGAGCATGGTGGCGGATTTCCTATTAAATATAATCTTATGGATCATCCTGAAAAGATTTCTAAATCTTTCATTGTTTGGGGGCGACAGTTCCATAAAAATCATTATAGGCTTCCTACTAATAAATTAACTAAATATAAAAATGAATTTACAGACAATAATTTCGATGAAATAACTTTAATAGATTTTGAATCTGTAAGGTATGGATATCGGGCAGTATCAGCCCCAGTTGGCCCATTAGTAGAAACAGTCTTCAATCAGAATTACGAAATAATCTCAGCACTTAGACATGATGAAATGATTGAGCCAAGGTTAAGAGTATTACCAAAATACCTAGGTAGTTGGAAGTTTGAAGAAATTTATAAAAGAGATTTTGGTGATAAAATCCTTTCAAACCATAAATCTATTGAAAAGGTGATTAATCACTCAAGTCTGATAATTTGCAGTTATCCTCAAACTACTTTTTCTGAAAGCATGTATTTAGGTAAACCAACAATTTTAGTTTTCGATCCAACTTATTGGGATATTCATCCTGCATTCACTGAACTTGTTGAGGTATTAAGAAATGCAAAGGTTGTTTTTTTTAAAGGATCAGATGCTGTTGAACATATAAAAAAAATATCAAACAATATTTCAGAGTGGTGGCTTTCTGAATCTGTTCAGGAAGCAAGAAATCTTTTTTTAAGAGATTGTCTTACAATTTCAAGTTCACCATTGAGTGAATGGAATCAGTTTTTAAGATACCAGGATAAGAAATGAAAGGATTAAATATTGGCATCGCAGGTTATGGCATTGTCGGAAAAAAGAGACATGCTTGTATAGAAAATCATAAAAATGTAAGAATTGTAGGTGTATGTGATAGAAATAAAGAGGTTGGAAAGAGTCTTGGGAAAGATATTAAATTTTTTAAAAGTTACAAAAACCTCCTCAGAGAGAAACTAGATGCAATCTTCGTTTGTATGCCCAACAACATTGCACCACTTGTATGTAAAGAGGCAATAAAAAGAGGAATACATGTTTTTTGTGAGAAACCACCAGGAAGAAATGTTCAAGATATTCTTGATGTAATTGAACTGCAGTCATTTAACTCATCAGTAAAAATTATGTATGGTTTTAACCATAGATATCATGATTCGGTAGTAGAGGCTCAAAAAATTATCAAGTCAAGGCAGCTTGGTAAAATTATTAATTTAAAAGGGACTTATGGTAAATCTAAATTAATAACATTTAATCAGCCTGACTGGCGAACCAAAAGAGATATCGCAGGTGGGGGAGTTTTACTAGATCAAGGTATTCATATGCTAGATTTAATGAGGTTATTTGCAGGTGAATTTAATCAAGTAAGTAGTTTTATTTCAAATGGGCATTGGAATCATGATGTAGAGGATAATGCTTATGCCTTAATGAAAACAGAAGATAACATAGTTGGATTTATTCACTCTTCAGCAACGCAATGGAGGCATAGATTTAATCTTGAGATTAATTTGCAGCATGGATCAATTATTTTAGGTGGCATTTTGTCAGGCACTAAAAGCTATGGAGCTGAAACACTTACAGTTGTGGAGGCTGATCCTGATAATGATAGAGGAGACCCAAAAGAAAAAATGATTAGGTACAATAAAGATCCATCATGGAATCTAGAAGTTGATCATTTTATCGATTCTATTAAAAAAAGCCGTCAAATAAAAAAAGGCAGCCCAAAAGATGCATTAGCAACTATGAGACTAGTAAATCGAATTTATTATGCTGACAAAGACTGGAGAAATAGATTCGATATCAAAGACTTTGATTAAAAGTTTCATGTAATTGCGATACAATCTTTTCATGATTACCAATGAATTTTTTAAAGATTACTATCAGAAGTACAATAATCTTCTTGTAAATGATGAGCTTGAGAAAAATCTTCTAGACTTCCAAAATCTTTCAAAAAAAATAAAACACGATAATGCTAAATTGATATTTTGTGGAAATGGTGCCAGCGCATCAATTTCAGCTCATGGCGCAGTGGATTTTTCAAAACAGGCAAAAATAAGATCAGTAACCTTCAACGAGGCTAATTTAATTACATGCTTGGCAAATGATTATGGCTATGAAAATTGGGTTTCAGAGGCATTAAAAATTTATGCAGGCAAGGACGATGCTGTTGTGCTTACCAGTGTAAGCGGTGAATCACCTAATCTTGTAATGGGAGCGGAAATGGCAAGAGAAATGGGTCTTAAAGTAGTAACATTTACTGGCAGAGAAAAAACAAACTCATTGTCAAAGCTTTCCGATATTAATTTTTGGGTGAACAGTCATGCTTATAACATTGTTGAGTGTATTCATATGATTTGGCTTACCTCAGTCATAGATTCAATCATTGGATCAGATACATACGAAGTTTCATAGATATTTTGGATGAAAAAATTTCTAAAATATTTAATTAAATTAATTTCAAAATTTATTACGAGTTTTGGCTTTAAACCCAATATGACTAGTCATTTATACAGAATGCGACTCTATTTATTGGACACCTTAATTGAATCCTTATATCAAAGAAAAAGAAATGAAAAAGTTAGATCTCAGGAACTAATTTTTTCTGTTCCTAATTATATTACTGACTGGAGAGCACAAACTGCATCTTCAAAAGAACCAGATACTCTAGACTGGATTGAGTCTTTTGATGAGAACTCATCATTTTGGGATATTGGTGCCAATATAGGCTTGTTCTCTCTCTATGCGGCCAAAACCAAAAAATCTAATGTGCTAGCATTTGAGCCATCAGTATTTAATTTAGAAATCCTTGCAAGAAATATTACAAGCAACAACCTTGGGGACTTAATTACAATTATTCCTTTAGCTCTAAGCTCTAAATCCTTAATCAATGATATGAACTTACTCAACACCACATGGGGAGGCGCATTGTCTACTTTTGGAGAGGATTTTGGATGGGATGGAAATCCAATTGACTCAAACATTAGTTATAAACTTTTAGGTAGTTCCATTGATGAACTGATAAGCAAATTTAATTTGCCTATACCTGACTACATTAAACTCGATGTTGATGGGTTAGAGCATCTGATTCTTAGGGGCGGAATGGATACCTTAACTAAAATTAAAAGTATCTTAGTTGAAGTAAATACTTCTTTTTTATCACAGTCTAATGAAGTCAATGAGATTCTCAAACAGTCAGGGTTAAGACTTGAAAATTCAAGATTATCAGAACACGAACCTGATAATATTTCTGAAGAAAATTTAATTTCTACTTCAACAGTTTATAATCAAATTTGGACCAAATAGACTAAATAAAGCCTCAATGCATGAAAGTTAAATACATATATTCTGCATGTCTTGAAATAGAGTGTGGCGGATTTAGAATCTTAACGGATCCTTGGTTTACAGAAGGTGCTTATGACGGTGCCTGGTTTCAATACCCTAAAATTGACCCATTTGAACATATTCAAGAAAAACCAGACATTATTTATATTTCTCATATTCATCCTGATCACTATGATCCAAACTTTCTTCATCAAATTCAAAATAGATTTGGCCCTATTGAGATAATTATTCCTGATTTAAAAATCAATTCATTACAGAAAAAGGGCTTTGTAGATGGACTCAATTTAAATCCTGTTAGGCACTATGAAAATAATGACGTGGAATTATTCATTGAAGAAAATGACACTGGCAGTATTTCTGATATTGATTCTGCATTAATAGTTAAAGATAAGCATTCAGGACAGATATTGCTAAATCTTAATGATTGCATTTTTAATCAAACCCACGTAGATAAACTCAAGAATATTCTTAGCTCTTTATCAAATTCATTAGACGTTCTTGCTTTGGGATATACAGGGGCTGGTCCTTTTCCACAAACATATTTCTCTATTGAAGATCAGTTAGATTTACTTGAAGAATCAGCTAAAAGAAAGAAGCTAGATTTTTTTAAAAGATACATGAAATATTCAAATTTTTTTAATGCCAAAATTAATCTGCCTTTTGCTGGAGAATATGTATTAGGAGGTAAGCTTTATAAATTAAATAAATATAGGGGTGTGGCAGATGCAATAGAAATAAAAGATTTTGATCAAAAAGCAATCATCCTTAATCCAGGTGGACTTTTAAATCTTGATCAATCAAAGATAATAAATGAACGCCAAAAAAAGCATTCTCAAAGTGATATTGAAAACTACTTAGAAGAAATTAAGTCAATGAGAATGGCCTATGAAGATATCAAAGTTACTTTTGATAAATTATTATTTAAAAAACTTCTCGAAGAGGCAGCTGTAAACGCTGAAATTAAATCAGAAATAAGTAGCAAATATAATTTTATTTTTGAATTAGTTAATGAAAGTGATGAAATTCTTTTGAGGCTTGTTTTAAAGACAAATCCACAAGAAGTTTTTTCGATTCAATCTGATGCAGATATTTCTTTTACAAATTACTCAGCTATCAAAATTGATTACAGGTATTTTTACGGACTTTTGACATCTAAATATCATTGGAATAATGCGATTGTCGGATCTCAATTTTTTACTAAAAGAGAACCAATTCATGATTTTAGAAGAGATGTACAGTCATATCTTTACTACCTAACAACCAAAAGAAAACATCATGCAAATCAATAAAGAAAATTTGATCAGGCATGAATTAGTCCACTTTTATGATTCTTTATCTGGAGACTATATTGTCAGTACTGGAAATGCATTTGAGTTTTCACTTAACAATCAAAAATTTAATTTTAAAATTAAAAGTAGAAATCCATTTATTAAGTTAAGAATTTTTAGAAGGTTGTTGCGGTTGGACAAATCAAATGCCTTTTTTAATTTCCAAAAAACCCTAGTTATCGTCATATATCAAGGGATCATTTTTAGTTTTTCTATTAAAAATAAAGCTTTGAAGGAATTATCCAAGCTAAAACAGTGTAGATGTGTTCTCCATAATTCAATCGCAATTACTAAGGGGTGCATCGTTTTTGGTGAGTACGGAAGAAATTCCTTTAGGAATGATGTTCCTTTATGGGTATCAAGAGATGATGGCGAGTCTTTTAAAGTCATAAATGAAATAAAAAATATAAAACATATTCACGGAGCTTATAAAGACCCTTACAAAAATTCGATATGGGTTACTACCGGGGACGTAGATGGTGAGTGCTTTCTAATTGAGTTCTTAAATGAGAATTTCTTAAATCCAATATTTCACGGTGATGGCACTCAGAAATGGAGAACTGTCTCATTAATGTTTAGGGAGGATAAGATATTTTGGATTATGGATTCCCCTAATGAAGTTCCTAAGCTTCAAATTTTAGATAGAGATACTATGGAGGTCACTGAAGGTAAATCATTTGATGCTCCAGTTTGGTATACAAAAAGACTGAGTGATAGCTCATATCTTGCTCAAACTTCTATTGAGCCCGGAAGTGCTGTTAAATCAAAACACTCTAAGATTTTTTATTCAAATGACCTTATGCACTGGTATCAAGTTGCTAGCTTTAAGAAAGATTTGCTTCCAAAGATCTTATTTAAGTTTGGTGTGGTTTCTTTTTCTGATGGACACCAAACCTTAGACGATTTTACAATTTCTGGCGAAGCTCTTTTAGAGCTTGATGGGTGTTCGTGGAATTGTTTGTTAAAGGAAAGTTAGTAAATGCAAGTTCCCATACTATTGAGGGTATTAAGCAGAGAAGAAAAACAAATCATTGAATCTGAGATATTATCAAATACTATATTAGGCAAATCATGGCTTGAAAAGTTAAGACGGTATGTTTCATACTACAATCATAATTTGCTTTCAGAAGCTAAGTCGAGGTTTGGAGTTGCATATATAGATGAATTGATGTGGTATGCAGAAGTATTCAAGTCAGAAATAGAGAAGAACCGCAATACGCCACCCTTTGATAACAGCTTCCTTAATGCGCTTATGCTTGTAGCTAGTGCGTTGTCAAACCCATCAGCAATCAATGAATACGTTGAAGATGTTATTGCAGACATAAGGCAAGCGTTAATTGATAATGAATTAAAGCTTAAGCTTCCAAAATCATCACCAAAGCTGATCAGCAGTTTTGATCACCTCTTATCTGAGAGCCAATATGTAAAGGGGGTAATCATACTATGCCCAACTCCATTTAGTTTATTTTCTCTAACAATAGCTGAATTATGCAAAAAACTCGGTATCGAAATAATCGCAATATATACCCTTAAGTTCACACCAAAGAGGTTTTTCTATGAAGTCAAGAGAGACGGTTTTAAACTTTTTACAAAACGCGTTTGGCGCAAATTAATACTTAGAGGAGATGAAAATAATTGTCCTTCAAAGATTAGTTTAAAAAAACTTCATGAATTAGTTGCCGATTACAATGATCTTAAGAAATTCTCTAAAGATAATAAGATAAATTATTCGAAGTTAAAGGACTTTTCAGAAATTGAAAAATTAAGTTTAACTGAGGGCGTTTTTACAGTATTTACTGGCGGAGGCCTTATTAATCAAAAGTCTCTTGAAAATTTAAATAATAAGATAATTAACACCCACATGGGATTGCTCCCTCACTATAAAGGCATGGATGTTGTTGAGTCACCATTGCTTGATGGGCATCTAGATGCTGTTGCGTTGAACACTCATCTGATGACCAAAGGGCTTGACGAGGGGCCCTTGATTCAATTGATGAGCTTTAATCCAGATGACTATGCATTTATTGGTGAGCTAAGAAATGAAATTTCAGCCTTTTTGCCAATAATAGCATTAGACTCCTTATGTGGTTTAGCATCAGGAAGACTTAAGCCAATAATTCAGGATCCAAATCTTGGAAAACAATATTTTTTTGTAGAAAATAGGTTAATTTCAATGCTAAACGATGTCATGAACTCAAGAAATAATAATTTATCAAATCAAATTCATAGAAATAAAAACATTGAATTATTCAATAATTTTGTGGAGTTATTTTTAAAATGAATTATATACATATAGGTTTAGGGAAAACTGGTACGTCAGCATTACAAAGAGGCATCTTTCAGGTACTAAAGGATAATAATTACATAAGAGATTATAATCATGAAGAAATAGTTAGACTCTCAAGAAAATATATTGATATATCTTTAACATCAGAAGAAAAGGAAACTCTCCTTAACTATGCATCAAATATGAACCAAGATCTCATTTCATTTGAGGGGCTTGTTCATTGGAATCCTGTCAAGTGGGAGGAAGCAGCTGACAAAAACTTAGAAGTTTTTGGAAGCGATGCATTTGTTATTTTAACTTTGAGAAGTCCAAAGGATTATCTAAGAAGCCTTTATCAGCAACAAATTCACGAGGGGAATATACTTCAGCCAGAAGAGTTCTTTGTTTCTGATGAAATTTATTCTTCGCTTAAAGGCTGGATAACTAATTGCGGAGTAAGGGTATTTAATTATGATGCATTTGATTTAGAGAGATTATTGTCCATATACACCAAAAGATTCAAAAATGTTTTTGTTTTGAAATATGAAGATCAAGATAATATTAGGAAACTTGGAGATTTATTTAATTTAGATACAGCCATTTTGTCCTCAGAGACAAAACGTAACTCAACAAAAGCAATTAATAAAAGCTATTCGAATTTTGGGATGATGCTTACATTAAAAAGAGAAAAAATTTTGAATTTCTTTGGGCTTAGGAGTGTGGGCTCAATTGAATATAACCCAAAACTTTTTAATCATAGGTATTTGGGTAATACTGAGAAAAAAAATAAATTTCTATTATGCATCACCACATATACATCTTGGAGGTGGTTTATTCAAAGATTAATAGATAGGATAGTACCTTACAAATCATATAAATTGAGTGATGTGTTACCAACATCCCTGATAGAAAAAAATGAATCTTTTTATAATGCAATTTCTGCGGGCAAGCAATGAAAGATGATTTGAATATTCTTGCAATTTTGCCTGCTAGGGGCGGAAGTAAGAGGATTCCTTTAAAAAATATAAAAGAGTTTTGTAATCAGCCGATGATTAGCTGGCCCATTTCAGTATTAAAAGCATCCAACTATGTAAATGACATTATTGTCTCAACAGAAAGCAAGAAAATTAAGGTTATAGCTGAACAATATGGAGCAACTGTTCCATTTCTTAGGCCAGCTGAGCTTGCAGATGATCAAACTGGCACAAAAGAGGTGATTAAGCATGCCACAGAATGGTATGTTGAAAATAAAGGTAAGCCAGATTTAATACTGACCATTTATCCAACTGCTGTTTTTATAACAGAAACGGACATTGAAAAAGCAATTGATCTCATGAGAGAAACCGAATCTACCAGCATAGTTGCTTGCAAAGAGTATAACTACCCAATTCAAAGAGCAGTATTTGTTAACGATCACAACAAAATTGAAATGTTTCAACCTGATTATATTCTTACAAGAACTCAAGATTGCGAAGCAGCCTATCATGATGCAGCTCAGTTATACCTATCAAAGGTAGAGCAGGTGCTATCTGGAGAGGATGAATTCCATAATAATTCTTCAATGCTCATTATTCCAAAGCATAGAGCGGTGGATATTGATACTCCAGATGACTTTGAATTTGCTGAACAGCTTTTCCAGATAAAGCTTTCAAAAGAGAAAATGAATAGGATTGCAATTGGAACAGTTCAATTTGGAATGCCTTATGGGGTTGCTAATAGTGACGGACAGGTTGATTTCAATACAGCATCAAAGATTGTAAGCATTGCTGGAGAAAATGGAATAGATACTTATGATACTTCTATTTCTTATGGAGATAGCGAAGAATGTCTTGGTAAAATCGGTATGAAAAATAAATATGTCATTACAAAGCTTCCGCAGATTCCAGAAGGTATCACTGATATTCCAGATTGGATAGTTAGCCAAGTCAAATCCTCTCTTGAAAGACTAAATGTTAATAAAGCATATGGATTACTATTGCATGATTCATCCCAGATAGATGAGCTAGGTAAAATTTTTAATAAGACTTTTATGGATCTTAAATCAGATGGCCTTGTTGAGAAAATAGGTCTATCTGCTTATACGCCGGAGGAGATAGCAAAAGCATCTACGTTGATTGATTTAGATATTGTTCAAGTCCCATTCAACATCATAGATCGAAGGTTATTGGAAACCGGTTGGCTAAATCGGCTTCATGATTCTGGAGTAGAAATTCATGCAAGGTCTATATTTCTTCAGGGCCTTTTACTGCTGAGGAGAGAAAACATCCCAGCTAGATTTAATAAATGGAAAAATCTTTGGAATGATTGGCATAATTGGCTCGATAATAATAATGTCTCACCCCTTGCAGCATGCTTGCATTACCCATTATCAATTCCACAAATTGATAAAGTTATTGTTGGTTTAGACAACATTGAGCACCTTAATGATTTAACTCAATCATTTGATCAATCAAATAGACCATTTATTTTTCCTGATATTTCTTGTGATGATGAGCAGCTACTTAATCCATCAAAATGGATGCAACTAAATTGATCGCTGCAATCATTCAAGCGAGACTAACGTCAACGAGGCTTCCCAAAAAAGTTCTTAAAGAATTCAAGGGTTTGTCTGTAATTGAGATAGTTGTTGAGCGATTGAAACAGTCAAAGAACCTTGATGAAATTATAGTTGCTATTCCCGATAACAAAGAAAATGATGATTTAAAGCAGCTTCTTAAAGCCAAAAATATTAAATTTTTTGCAGGCTCAGAAAATGATGTTTTAGATAGGTTTTATAATTGCTCTAAAAAATATAACTTATCTACCATTGTAAGAATTACAGGCGACTGTCCATTTGTGGACCCAACCTTGGTAGATGATTTCATAGAGAAATTTAAAAGATTAAATATTGATTACTTAAGCAATACAAATCCGCCCACTTATCCTGATGGTATTGATGTAGAGGTTTTTTCAAAAGAGCTTCTTAGCGTTTCTCATGAAAATGCTCTTGAAGTATTTGATAGAGAACACGTGACTACATTTGCAAAAAAAGAAAAAAACTTTAAAAAAATAAATATAAAGTCTCAAAAAGACCACTCTGATTTACGATTAACATTGGATGATAGATCAGACTTACGGGTTATAGAAAATGTTTTTGATAGTTTTGATGATATTTTTTTCTCATATGATGAGATAATTAACCTATATAATCAAAATGCAGAGTTATTTACTGCTAATCAACATCTTAAGCGAAATGAAGGATCATCTGTGAGTTCTGGGCAAAAGCTTTACAAAAAAGCTAAAGAAATTATTCCTGGTGGAAATATGCTTCTCTCTAAAAGACCGGAGATGTTTTTGCCAGATCAATGGCCTTCATATTTTAGTAAATCGAAGGGGTGTACTGTTTGGGATCTAGATAAGAAAAAATATTTCGATGTATGTTTAATGGGAGTTGGGACTAATTTACTAGGTTATGCTAATTCGGCAGTTGATAGCGCAGTTTCAAAAACAATTGAATCTGGTAATTTGTCAACTCTTAATTGTCCTGAGGAAGTATATCTAGCTGAAAGATTAATTGAACTCAATCCCTGGGCTGATATGGTTAAGTTCGCAAGAACAGGGGGTGAAGCAAATTCCATTGCCATTAGAATAGCTAGAGCAGCTACAGGGAAGGATAATGTTGCAATATGTGGATATCACGGTTGGCATGATTGGTATCTTTCAGCAAATTTAGGAAAATCAAAGGATCTTGATGGTCACTTATTACCAGGATTGGAACCTAATGGTGTGCCAAGAAATTTAGAAGGAACCTCTTTTTCGTTTCAATACAATGATCTAGAAGGCTTAAAAACCTTAATTGAGAATAATGATATAGGCATTATTAAGATGGAGGTCATGCGCAATCATCCTCCAAAAAATAATTTTCTTGAAGAGGTGCGTCAATTAGCTCATAAAAATAACATAGTTCTAATCTTTGATGAATGTACTTCAGGTTTTAGAGAAACAAATTCAGGTTTACATCAAAAATTTAACGTACAACCTGATATTGCAATTTATGGCAAAACGTTGGGAAATGGTTATGCGATAACTTCTATTGTTGGCAAAAAAGACGTAATGGATCATGCGCAAAGTTCATTTATAAGCAGTACATTTTGGACTGAAAGAATTGGTCCAACTGCTGCAATAGCTAGCATAAAAGAAATGAATCAAGTTAAGTCTTGGGAAGTTGTTTGCAAAAAAGGTAAAGAAATTAAAAAATCTTGGAAAAAGATATTTAGCGATCATGATTTAAATTTTGAGATCTCTGGTCTCGATCCTTTACCTTCCTTTTCTTCACAAGAAGAGGATTTTCTAAAGATAAAGTCATTCATTACTCATGATATGCTTCAAAAAGGATTCCTTGCATCAAATGCTATTTACCTTTGCACTGAGCATTCAGATCAAATTCTTTCAAGCTATCTTGATGCCTTTGAAGATACAATTTCCAAGATATCAAATCAATACAATAAATCTGGTTCAATCGATCAATTAATAGACTTCCCACTTTCGCATGGTGGATTCAAGAGATTAAACTAGTTTTTGGCCTACGAAGAAAAATTCATGAGACTAGCTTTAGAGCAAGCTAAAATTTCATTTGCTAGTGGAGAGGTTCCGATTGGTTGCGTTATTACAATTAATAATGAGGTTATTGCTGTAGGAAGAAATAGATGCATTGAGAAAAATTCACCAACACAGCATGCTGAAATAAATGCTATTGAGAATGCATGTCATAAAATTTCAAATTATAGGCTAATAAATGCATCAATTTACTGTACATTGGAGCCATGTCACATGTGTGCATCAGCAATAATTCATGCAAGAATTTCGAATCTTTATTATGGAGCATCTGAGCCAAAGACTGGATCAATTAAATCAGTAGATAATTTTTATGATAAATCATTTCATAATCATAAAGTCATTTTCGAAGGGGGATATTTAGAAAAAGAGTCGATTGAATTACTACAAGATTTTTTTCGTAACAAAAGGTAAGAATAATTAACTGATTTCAATCCAAACAGGACAGTGATCTGATGGTTTCTCCATTGCTCTAGCTTCATAATCAATCCCAGTAGATTTAATTAATTTAGATAGTTCTTTCGCAACTAATATATGATCAATTCTCAGACCTCTTTTTGGATTATCGTCGAACATTCTTGATCTATAATCAAACCAAGAATATATTGAATTTTCATCTAGATTTTGTGCCCTCCAGCTATCGATGAATCCGAGATCTTTTATTGAATTCCACATCTCAATTTCCTCAGGTAAAAATGCACATTTACCATCACGAAGCCACCTCTTTGCATTAGCTTCACCAATTCCAATATCATTCACCTCAGGTGCGACATTAAAATCTCCCATAACAATAATATTCGATGAGGATTGCTTTAATTTTTTAATATGATTTTTTAAATCTTTATAGTATTTAATCTTTTTTGGAAACTTTGACTTATGATTTCTATTTTCACCTTGAGGAAAGTAGCCATTCAATATGTAGATTTCATCATTATTAAATTTATATTTCCCCTGAATAAACCTTTTTTGATCTTCATCTGTGTCTTTTGTAAATCCTTTTACAATTTCCAAGGGCTTTTTTTTGCTTAGTAAAGCAACTCCATAATGTCCTTTTTGACCCCAAAACTCACAGTGATAGCCAATATCATTGATTAATTCTTTGGGAAACTCATCATCATGTACCTTGGTTTCTTGCAGTCCAATTATGTCAGGCTTAAGATTGTCACGGATAAATTCAAGTTGATGAGGTCTAGCCCTAACACTATTTATGTTAAAAGATATAATTTTCATCAGTTCTGATTAGCTGCAATTAGTGGGGAACTAAATTTTAAGTAATCGATGATTATATTTTTCGACTCATTGAGAAGAAAATCATTCTCCAGAGAGATCTCATTTGAATCAATATCTTCTCTAAAAGCCTCTAAATCATCATAGGAATTAAATACGTCCATATTTAAGAGACTTCTTCTAGAATTTTCAGTATTTAAGATCCAAGATCGTCTATCTAATTTATCTTTTTCCCTTTCTACAATATTTAAAGAAAGCCTCTTTCTATTTTTACGTTGGTCATATTTTTTCCTAACTTTTTGAATATATAGCATATTAGGATCATTAAATAATCTATCAAGGTGATTCTCTGACGCTTTCTGAATTGCAAAGCTATTAAGATTATATTTTCTATGTCTAATAGGTCGAATAGTATCCCAAGGGAGCGATTCATCTAGCGAGCTTTCACCAGTTTCTTCAATATCCCATGTAGAAGGCAATACAATATCTGGTTCAATTCCTTTTGCTTGTGTGCTCGAGCCACTAACTCTATAAAATTTTGATTCAGTAATTTTAATTTGACCATCACTGAGGTCATCAAGACGCTGGACAGTTCCTTTTCCAAATGTTCTATGCCCAATTACAATACCTCTTTTGTAGTCTTGGATTGCCCCCGCAAAAATTTCTGAAGCAGAGGCTGAGTACCTATCCACTAGAACTCCAACAGGTTTTTTCCAGATTTGTTTAGCTCTTCCATCACCCCAAGGTCTAATATTTCCAGAACTTTCCTTTACCTGAACAGTTGCTCCAGATGCAACAAATAAACCAGTTAATTTATTAGCTTCATATAAAGACCCACCAGAATTGCCTCTTAGGTCAACTAATATAGCATCAACATTTTCTTGATTAAATAATTTGAGAATATCTTCAACATCCCTTGAGCTACTTCTAAAATTAGGATCCCTATCTCTCCATGCATTGAAATCTATGTAAAATGCTGGCAACTCGATAATTCCAACTTTATAGTTTCTTATTTCTGAATCGACAACAATTATTTTACTTTTTGCAGCCTGTTCTTCTAGTTGAACTTCCTCTCTAATAAGTGTCACAAATTTTCTTTCAGAGGACTCAAGAGATTTTGATGGCAATATTTCTAACTCAACTTCAGTACCCGCATTTCCGCGTATCAATTTTACAATTTCATCAATTCTCCACCCAACTACGTCTGTACTTTTTTCTTCATATGCTTGTCTAATAGAAACTATCCTATCATCTGGCGATAATTGATTTGATTTAGCGGCAGGCCCGCCAGGAACTAAACTAACAACTTTTGCATAATCATCCTCAATTCCTAGTAGGGCACCAATTCCCTCAAGACTTAGGCTCATTTGCATATCAAAATCTTCTGCAGATTTTGGTGAGAGATAAGCTGAGTGAGGATCAAATTGATCCGTGAAATTATTCATAATGATAGAAAAATAATCTTCATTATTGCGTTGTGTAATTCTTCTTATTCTGCGCTCATATCTATCAATAAGTATTTGCTTGATTTCAGTTTCGTCAGATTCATCTGCATCAAGGAGCTCATTTAATAAATCATTTTTTGTTATAAGAAACCATTCTTTTCGAAGCTCTGCAAATGATGATTTCCATTGATTATCATCAGGATGGATATCAATGTATTCAGATTTAGAAAAATCAAAACTAAAATCTTTTAAGATTTCAATTTGAAATGAAGTTGCCTCAATTAGCCGATTAAAATATTTATTTAATATCTCAAAGCTATTATTTAGATTAAAAATCTCATTGTTAAAATTGTTTCCATACTGCTCAACTTCCAATTTAGTAAAATAAACTTTTGATGGATCAAGATTCTCAATTAGCTTTTGTTGAAAAATATTATTTATATCAACAATATTATTCACTTTAAAAAAGTGCTCTTCTTTTACTTTTTTAATGATTTCTTTTTGTATTTTTTGATTTTTTAATGTTGGTTTTATATCTAAATTAACATCTACTGCAAGAATAAAACCTGCGTAAATCAGGCATAAAAATAAATTTAAATTTCTAAAAATTATCATTTGGAATAAACTTTCAAAGATGAATAGTAACTATATCGAATTCTACTTTGATTGTTCAAGTCCTTGGACATATTTGGGCTTTGTTGGTATTAATGAGATTTCTATTAAGTACAACATTGAGGTTAAATTCTTACCAATTCTCGTAGGAGGGATCTTTAATTCAGTGAATGATGAGGTATATAAATTTAGAGCTAAACCAAACCCATTGAAATCAAGTTACTACAATCAAGATCTACAAATGTGGGCTAAAGTAAGAAATATAATAATTAATTGGCCAACCATCTTTCCTGTCAATTCTGTAAAAGCGATGCGGGGCGCTTTATTTTTTAAGGAGCAACAGCAAATTTCTGATTACGCAATTAAAATTTTTGAGGCTTATTGGACCGAAGGTAAAGACATTTCTCAAGACAATGTTATATCCAAGATAAGTGAGGACTTAAATGTAGATCCAAATGTTTTTATTGATTTCATAAATCAATCAACAACAAAAAATGCGTTGAAAAAAAACACTCAGGAGTTAATTGATAGAGGTGGCTTTGGGTCCCCAACTTATTTTTTTGAGGGCTCTATGTTTTTTGGTAATGATAGGATTCCATTGCTTGAGGAGCAATTAAAGTTTAATTGAGTTGCAGATACGCAGCCTCTTCACGGATGCGCTCAGGCGAGCCCAATAATTGTCTATTTAACCCAATTCTCTTGAACCAATAATGCAATCCCAACAAGTCAGTAAAGCCCATACCACCATGAACTTCAGTTGACTTTTTTGCAACCTCTTTAGTTACATCACTTAAATGAGATTTTGCATGACATGCCATAAGCCTTGCTTCATCAGGCATATGTTTTTGTGCATGAGCTGCATGCCATACTAAGGCATAGCAGGGTTCTAATTCAGCAACCATTTCAGCGCACATATGCTTTACAGCCTGAAAAGAACCAATGGCTCTCCCAAACTGCTTTCTTTCTTTTGCATAATCAACAGCTTTGTCAATCATATTTTGAGCTGCCCCTAGAGAGTCAGCTGCAAGCATTATCCTTCCTGCATCAATTACCTTTTCTGAAGTATTTTTGGAACTCTTTGTTAGTTCTAGGATTTCAAAATCAACATTCTTTAATATCAATTCACAGACATTTCTAGTTCTATCGATTGTTTTAAG
>CEUJ01074211.1_pt1 | contig 23175 bp, 20 predicted proteins | sample 361531 | NCBI WGS metagenome assembly CEUJ01 (sample SAMEA2622842, study PRJEB7988) | marine metagenome | biome: marine biome (ENVO:00000447); feature: marine epipelagic mixed layer (ENVO:xxxxxxxxx); material: "saline water (ENVO:00002010), including plankton (ENVO:xxxxxxxx)" | depth 140 m | reverse complement strand
GAAATGATGCAAACATCAATGCCAAGATATGATCTTGAAAGATTTGGGGCAGCACCGAGAGCATCACCACGTCAATCAGATGTAATGATAGTAGCTGGTACATTAACAAATAAAATGGCACCAGCTTTGAGGAAAGTATATGATCAAATGCCAGAACCTAGATATGTAATTTCTATGGGGAGTTGTGCTAATGGTGGAGGATATTATCATTACTCCTATTCAGTAGTGAGAGGTTGCGATCGAGTTGTGCCCGTTGATGTTTATGTGCCAGGATGTCCTCCATCTGCTGAAGCCTTATTGTATGGAATAATGCAATTACAAAAAAAAATAAGAAACAAAGGTTCAATAGAAAGATAATATAATGAACGTTATTTTTGATTTAGAAAAAAAAATCAATTCTGAACTTACATCTAAAATTAAATTTAGTGAAATTAAACACAATCAATTATATCTAAAGATTAATTGTGATGATTTAACAGATGTAATACTGTTTTTAAAAAATAGTGAAACGATTAGATTTAGACAACTAGTTGATATTACAGCAGTTGATTTTCCAGAACAGGTTCAAAGATTTAAATTAACTTATTTATTACTTAGTCATGAAAATAATAGTAGAATTATATTAAGTTATTCAATAAATGAAAATGAAGTAATCCCATCAATTACTGAAATTTTTCCATCTGCAAATTGGATGGAAAGAGAGGTATTTGATATGTATGGCATTAAATTTAAAAATCACCCTGATCTTAGACGAATACTAACTGATTATAATTTTGAAGGTTTCCCACTAAGAAAAGATTTTCCTTTAACTGGACATAATGAAGTTAGATACAACGAAACAGAAAAAAAAGTTGTATATGAGCCAGTTAAACTAGAACAGAATTATAGAAATTTTGATTATGATAGCCCCTGGGAAGGAACTAAATATATAAAAGAAATAAATAAAAAAAATGACTAAAGAAAAAAAAACCTTGAACCTTAACTTTGGACCACAACATCCAGCTGCTCATGGTGTTTTAAGACTAATTCTTGAATTAGACGGAGAAGTTGTTGAAAAGGCTGATCCCCATATAGGATTATTGCATAGAGGTACAGAAAAATTGATAGAACATAAAACCTATGCACAAGCTGTTCCTTATTTCGATAGACTTGATTATGTTGCCCCAATGAATCAAGAGCACGCTTTTGCTTTAGCTGTTGAGAAAATATTAAATTTAGAAGTTCCAATTAGAGGACAATTTATAAGAGTTATGTTCTGTGAAATTGGTAGAATTTTGAGCCATATTTTAAATGTTACAACTCAGGCTATGGATGTGGGCGCGCTTACACCAACATTATGGGGTTTTGAGGAGAGAGAAAAATTGATGGGATTTTATGAGAGAGTTTCAGGTTCAAGATTGCACGCAAACTATTTTAGGCCGGGTGGTGTTCATCAAGATTTACCAAGAGGTTTAATTGAAGATATTGGAAAGTTCTGTGAAGACTTTCCAAAGATCATAGACGACTTAGAAACTTTACTAACTGATAATAGAATTTTTAAACAAAGAAATGTAGACATAGGAATTGTATCTAAGCAAGATGCCCTTGATTACTCGTTCTCAGGTGTAATGATAAGAGGATCAGGTGTTGCATGGGATTTAAGAAAATCTCAACCATATGATTGTTATGAACAATTAGATTTTAAAGTACCAATTGGTAAAAATGGTGATTGTTACGATAGATATTTGTGTAGAATAGAAGAAATGAGAGAAAGTATAAAAATTATTAATCAATGTATACTTAAGTTTCCAAAGGGGCCCGTTAAGACACAGGACTCAAAAATAACACCACCTCCAAAAAAGGAATTAAAAAATTCTATGGAGGCATTAATACACCATTTTAAATTATTTACTGAAGGATATAGAGTTGATGAAGATGAAATCTATACAGCTGTTGAGGCACCAAAGGGTGAATTCGGTGTCTATCTAATTTCGGATGGATCAAATAAACCCTATAAATGTAAAATAAAAGCACCTGGATTTTCTCATTTACAAGCAATGGATTACTTAATTAAAGGCCATATGCTAGCAGATGTTCCTGCAGTTTTAGGCTCTATGGACATAGTATTTGGAGAGGTTGATAGATGAGTATAAAAAAAGTTTGCAAAGATCAGCCAGACAAATTCGAATTTAATAATAAAAGCTTAGAAGTTGCAAATAAAATTATTTCTAATTATCCAAAAGGAAAGCAACAAAGCGCTGTAATGGCTCTTTTATATATTGCGCAAAGACAAAATAAAAATTGGATACCTTTGTCTGCTATGAAATACATAGCTAAATTTTTAGATATGCCTTATATAAAAGTTTATGAAGTAGCAACATTTTATTCAATGTATAACCTTGCTCCAGTAGGTGAACATTTTTTTCAGGTTTGTACCACAACGCCTTGCATGCTTAGAGGAGCATACAAACTCGTTGATGTCTGTAAAAATAATATATCTAAAAATGAAAGTGAAGTCTCAAAAGACGGCAAGATGTCATGGTTAGAAGTTGAATGTTTAGGAGCGTGCGTAAATGCACCAATGTTACAAATTAATGATGATTATTATGAAGACCTAGATGAACATAAATTAGAAAAAATAATAGAAAACATAAAACTTGGTAAAAAAATTGAGCCTGGTTCGTATAAAGGTAGAAAAAGCTCTGAACCAGAAAACAACCGAAGTGTATTAATGGAAAGTAAAAATGCTTGAAGATAAAAATAGAATATTTTTAAATTTATATAACGACTATGGCTCAGATCTTGACTCTGCAAAAAAAAGAGGTGATTGGAGAAATACAAATGAAATCTTTGAAAAGGGAAGAGATTGGATAATTAAAGAAGTTAAAGATTCTCAATTAAGAGGAAGAGGTGGTGCGGGATTCCCAACTGGGTTGAAATGGTCATTTGCTCCAAAAGAAGTTGGATCAAGACCACATTATTTAGTTATTAATGCTGATGAGTCAGAGCCAGGAACATGTAAAGATCGTGATATACTTAGATTTGAACCACACAAACTAATTGAAGGTTGTTTAATTTCATCTTATGCAGTTAATGCCCATGTTTGCTACATATATATTAGAGGTGAGTACGTCAGTGAAGGTGCAAAACTTCAGAAAGCTATAGACGAAGCTTATAAGGAAGGATTATTAGGAAAAAATTCAGCTGGTACAGGATGGGATTTAGATATTTATATACACTACGGAGCAGGAGCATACATTTGTGGTGAAGAAACAGCTCTATTAGAAAGTCTTGAAGGAAAAAAGGGACAACCTAGATTAAAACCACCTTTTCCAGCATTAATAGGTTTATATGGGTGTCCAACGATAATCAATAATGTTGAGACAATTTCTGTAGTCCCAACTATATTAAGAAGGGGAGCTAAATGGTTTTCATCTTTAGGAAGAGAGAGAAATACTGGAACTAAAATTTATTGTATTTCTGGAAATGTTAATAATCCCTGTAATGTTGAAGAAGAAATGGGAGTTCCACTAAAAGATTTAATTGAAAAACATGCTGGTGGAGTAGTTGGTGGATGGGATAATCTAAAAGCAGTTATACCTGGCGGCTCATCAATGCCTTTATTACCTAAAAATATATGCGATACCATCAAAATGGATTTTGATGCATGTGTTGAAAATAAAACTGGCTTAGGCACAGCTGGAATAGTCGTAATTAATAATGACCAAGATATTATTAAATGCATGGCAAGAATTGCAAGATTTTACAAACATGAAAGTTGTGGCCAGTGTACTCCGTGTAGAGAGGGTTCAGGATGGATGTGGAGAATGTTGGAGAGAATGGCAAAAGGGGAAGCTTCAAGAGAGGAAGTCGATATGTTGATGGATGTTACTAAACAAATAGAAGGTCATACAATCTGTGCTTTTGGAGAGGGTTCATCCTGGCCTGTACAAGGTTTGTTAAGACATTTTAAAAAGGAAATTGAGGAAAGAAACAACTTTAACCCTTTAATAAATACAGGACAAAAAAATCCTTATTTAGTAGATCAACACTTGTTGGAAAAAGAAAATGCTTAAACTAAAAGTTAATGATAAAGAAATTGAAGTAGAAGAAGGTCTTACAGTCCTTCAAGCCTGTGAACAAGCCGGATATGAAATCCCAAGATTTTGTTATCATGAAAAACTTTCAATTGCTGGAAACTGCAGGATGTGCCTTGTAGAAATAGAAAAATCACCAAAACCAGTAGCATCTTGTGCAATGCCTGCTGCAGAAGGCATGAACATTAAAACCAATACTAACATGGTTGAAAAAGCAAGAAAAGGAGTAATGGAATTTTTATTAGTCAATCATCCATTAGACTGTCCTGTTTGTGATCAGGGTGGAGAATGTGATCTTCAAGATCAGTCAATGTTTTATGGTGTAGATAAGTCTAGGTTTAAAGAAAACAAAAGACAGGTGCCAGAAAAATATATGGGTCCCTTAATTAAAACTCAGATGACAAGATGTATCCATTGCACGAGATGTATAAGATTTGCAACAGAAGTTGCGGGTGTTACTGAATTAGGTGCAATTGGAAGAGGCGAAAATATGCAAATAACAACATACCTAGAAAAAGCCATGGACTCAGAATTATCTGCTAACGTAATTGATCTCTGTCCAGTAGGAGCTTTAACATCAAAACCATATGTTTTTGAAGCAAGACCTTGGGAATTAAAAAAAACAGAATCAATTGATGTGATGGACGCGGTTGGATCTAATATTAGAGTAGATACCTATGGATGGGAGGTCAAAAGAATTCTTCCAAGGATAAATGAAGATATAAACGAAGAATGGATCTCTGATAAAACTAGATATGCTTGCGATGGTCTTAAAAATCAAAGATTAGATACTCCATTTATAAGGCATGGTGATAAATTTAATAAAATTTCATGGAATGAAGCATACAAAGTTTTGAAATCGAGGTTAGACAATATAGATCCAGAAAAGATTGGTTGCTTTACTGGGGATCTCACTAATATGGAAACTACATTTGCTGCCAAAGAGTTATTTAATAAGGTTTTTAAATCAAAACTAATAGAGTCTAGATCAGATAATTATTATGTAAACTTCTCTGAAAAACAAAATTACAGATTTAATAGCGGCATTTTAGGTATTGAAGAAGCAGATTTAATATTAATGGTAGGATGTAATCCAAGATATGAAGCTACTATTTTAAATAGTAGAATAAGAAAATCTTATTTAAAATCTAAATTACCAATTTACTCAACCAATGATATCGGCGATCAAACTTATCCATATCAAATAGTAGAAAATTCAACAAACCTTATAAAAAACATAATTGAGGAGAAAAATGATTTGTCTGAGAAAATAATTAATTCTACAAAACCAATTATAATTATTGGGCAATCAGTTCTAAAGATCAAATCTGGTAAATATATTTTTGAAGAATTAAAAAATTTTTTAATTAAAAAAAATAAAATAAATGAAGAATGGAATTCTTTAAATATACTCTCAAAAAATGCTTCTACTGTCGGGTCTTATGATTTAAATTTTTTTAGTTCAAATAATGGAAAAAACCATTTATTGGAAAAATTAAATTCAAATTCTATAGATTTACTTTTTTTACTAGGACAAGATAAATTAAAAATTAATAGAGAAGGCATATTTGTTATTTATATTGGATCTCATGGTGACGAGGGTGCAAAAGTTTCAGATTTGATATTACCAGGATCTACATTTACTGAGCAAGATGGGTATTATACAAATTTAGAAGGAAGAATACAAAAAGCCTTTAAAGCATCATATCCAACTGAACTCGCAAAAGAAGATTGGCAAATAATTAATGAAATATCAAAAGCAGCAAGAGGAAAAAATTTATATAAAGGTAAAGATGAGCTTCTTGATAATATGTTTAATTATTTAAACCACAATATCAAAGAAGAATTTACCAAAACTGATCATATTTTTGAAAATGAAAAAATTTTTGTTGAAGACATTGATTATTATTTTTCAAATGTAATTGCAAAAAATTCAAAAACAATGTCAGAGTGCAGGACTTTACGCTCTAATTTACAAAACACAGGTACAGACGGATAATGATGGGTAATTTTTTAATTCTATTCACTGAAATTTATAAGATATTATTCTTGCTAATTCCTGTCTTGGTTACTGTTGCAATGATTGTTTGGCTCGATAGGAGAGTTTGGGCTTTTGTCCAAAAAAGAAGAGGTCCAAACGTAGTTGGACCCTTTGGTTTACTCCAATCTTTAGCAGATGCATTAAAATATATATTCAAAGAAATAATTATTCCTGCAAGTTCAAATAAAGTTATTTTTATTTTAGCACCAATTATTACAATGACCCTGGCCCTTATTGCTTGGGCTGTTATACCATTTAGTGAAAGTTTAGTATTAGCAGATATTAATGTAGGAATTTTATATTTATTTGCTGTTTCTTCCCTTGGTGTTTATGGAATAATTATGGGTGGCTGGGCTTCAAATTCCAAATATCCTTTTTTAGGAGCAATAAGATCAGCAGCACAAATGGTATCTTACGAAGTTTCAATTGGTGTTATAATTATTAATGTTCTGTTGTGTGTTGGATCTTTAAATTTGAATGATATTGTTTTAGCTCAGAAAAATATGTGGTTTGTACTACCGCTTTTTCCAATGTTTGTTATTTTTTTTATTTCTGCACTTGCAGAAACAAATAGACCTCCTTTTGATTTACCAGAAGCCGAGGCAGAACTAGTTGCTGGATATCAAACTGAATATTCTGGAATGATGTATGCAATGTTTTGGTTAGGAGAATATGCTAATATTTTATTAATGTGTGCTATGGGATCTATATTATTTCTAGGCGGATGGTTACCACCAATAGAGATCGACTCATTATCTTTCGTACCACCACCATTTTGGTTAATATTAAAAATCTTACTTTTGTTCATACTTTTTGCTTTAGTAAAAGCAATAGTACCTAGATACAGATACGATCAATTAATGAAATTAGGCTGGAAGATATTCTTACCTCTATCTTTAATTTGGGTGGTTTTGACCGCAGGCTACTTACTTTATTTTAATTTATTACCGGGACAAATATGAAATTAGGAAGACTATTAAAAACAATATTTATGGTAGATTTTGTTACCGGACTACTTATTGCTATAAAAGAGATATTTAAATCAAAAAAAACGATAAATTATCCATTTGAAAAAGGTCAAGTTAGCACTAGAGCTAGAGGAGAGCACGCCTTACGAAGATATCCAAACGGCGAGGAAAGATGTATTGCGTGTAAACTTTGTGAAGCAGTTTGTCCTGCGCAAGCAATTACAATAGAATCTTCAGAACGAGAAGATGGTAGCAGAAAAACCACAAGATACGATATTGATATGTTAAAATGTATTTATTGTGGACTTTGTGAAGAGTCCTGTCCAGTCGATGCAATTGTACAAGGTCCAAACTTTGAATTTGCAACTGAAACAAGGGAAGAACTTTATTATAATAAGGAAAAACTTTTAGAAAATGGAGATAGATGGGAAAATATACTCGCTGCCAATATAAAGGCAGACAACCCTTATAGATAATAATGATCGCACACGCTGTATTTTTTTATATTTTTTCGTTTATTGCAATCATTTCTGCAATTATGGTTACTGCCGCAAGGAACACCGTACACTCTGTTTTCTTCTTAATTCTAGATTTTATTAGCATCTCCTGTCTTTTTATTATGATTGGAGCTGAATTTTTGGGAATGATAATGTTGATAGTTTATGTGGGAGCCGTAGCAGTATTATTTTTATTTGTTGTAATGATGTTAAATGTTGCACAGCAAAAAAATCAGTGGTTTGCCTCCTCAAAAAGTAGTTCTCATATTCCAGTAGGTTTACTTGTTAGTTTAATTATTTTCTTCGAATTAATTATAGTTGTTGGTGGATGGAAGTATAAACCAGATTTGTTGAATTCATCTACTATTATAATTTCAGAAACAATCTCAAATACTCATTCTTTAGGAAACGTATTATATACAGATTATATTCATTTATTTCAAATTTCTGGAATGATTTTGTTGGTAGCTATGATAGGTGCAATTGTACTAACTTTTAGAGAAAGAGCTGGATTAAAGAGACAAAGTTACATCAAACAAATTTCTAGAGAAAGAAATGATGGTGTTGAGGTTGTTAATGTTCCAAATAATAAAGGAGTAAAAATTGATGTTTGAGATAGGTTTAGGACACTATCTAACACTTGGCGCGATTATTTTCACAATCGGGCTTGTAGGGATATTTTTGAATAGGAAAAATGTAATCGTACTTCTTATGAGTATAGAGCTTATTTTGTTGGCTGTTAATATAAATCTTGTGTCGTTTTCTATATTTATTAGTGATTTAACAGGCCAGATATTTACCTTATTTATTTTAACAGTTGCTGCAGCAGAAGCTGCAATTGGTTTAGCAATTATCGTAGTTTATTTTAGAAATTCTGGAACAATTAGAGTGGAAGAGATTGAAAAACTGAAAGGCTAAAAAAATAATTGTAGCAAAAAACACTAAGAAATAATTACATGGAATATTTTATTTTATTTTTACCTTTAATAGCTGCAATAATTTCAGGGTTTTTTGGAAAAATAATTGGAAACAAAGCTTCTCAAATCATCACAAGTTTATTTGTTTCTATATCGGCAATTTTATCAATTTATATCTTTTATAATGTAATCAACAATGATTATACGAATAATATTATTATTGCTAAGTGGATTTCCTCAGGATTACTTGATGTAAATTGGTCTATAAAAATTGATCAATTATCTGCAGTCATGCTTGTTGTAGTGACTCTAATTTCAGCAATTGTTCACGTTTATTCCATAGGTTATATGTCTCATGATCCACACCAACCAAGGTTTATGTCTTATTTATCTTTGTTTACGTTTGCGATGCTAGTATTAGTAACTTCAGATAATTTTCTTCAATTATTTTTTGGATGGGAAGGAGTAGGAGTTTGTTCATATTTTTTAATTGGTTTTTGGTTCAAAAAACCTACAGCTAACGCCGCTGCTATAAAAGCATTTATAGTCAACCGAGTTGGTGACTTTGGTTTTGCATTAGGAATATTTTTAGTTTTCTATATTTTTGGAACGCTAAATTATGAAGAAGTATTTAATCAAGTATCATTATATAAAGACAATAAATTAAATTTTTTAGGATCAGAGTTTAATTCTATAAATTTAATTTGTTTTTTACTTTTCATAGGAGCTATGGGTAAATCAGCACAGATATTTTTACATACTTGGTTGCCAGATGCTATGGAAGGACCTACTCCTGTCTCAGCATTAATTCACGCCGCAACAATGGTTACAGCTGGAGTTTTTTTAGTTGTTAGATGCTCGCCAATTTACGAGTACTCTCAAATAATACTAAATTTTATAACTGTGGTTGGAATGTCTACTGCTTTGTTTGCCGCAACAGTCGCATTAGTTCAAAATGATATAAAAAAAATAATTGCATACTCTACATGTAGTCAATTGGGATATATGTTTTTTGCAACTGGGGTTGGTGCATACAATATTGCAATGTTTCATCTTTTTACACACGCTTTTTTCAAGGCTTTGCTATTTTTAGGAGCAGGTTCCGTTATTCATTCTTTTAAAGATGAACAAGATATAAATAAAATGGGAGGTGTTTACAAACATTTACCTTATACATATGTATTGATGATTATTGGAACTTTAGCTCTAACTGGATTTCCTTTTTTATCAGGTTTTTATTCAAAAGATTTAATTATTGAGTTTGCATATTTAAAAGGCAATACAGTTGGATATTATGCATGCGGTATAGGAATATTTACAGCGGTCCTAACATCTATTTATTCATGGAGATTAATATTTAAAACTTTTCATGGAAAGTATAATAATGAAACTCAACCTTTAGGCAGTATGCATGAGTCTCCAATAGTAATGCTTGCTCCACTAATTATCTTAGCTATCGGTTCAATATTAGCAGGAATTGTTTTTAAAGATTTATTTATGGGATATGGAGTTTTCTCTAATTTTTGGGAAGGTTCAATTTTCTTTATGGAACCATTAACTACTAATCATCCACCATATTATATATTGTATTTAACTCCAATATTAATAACTCTTTCAATACCCTTGAGTTACTACATCTTTTTAAAAAATAAGTCTCTCGTCGAAGGGTTAGTAAATTCAAATAAACCAATTTATTTTTTTCTCAAAAATAAATGGTATTTTGATGAATTATACGAATTTATATTCATAAAATCATCTAAGTTTTTAGGAAAGTATTTTTGGAAAAAAATTGATGGAATGATAATCGATAGATTTGGACCGGATGGACTGTCAAATTTATTTAAATTTTTTTCAATAAAAGCAGTTAAATTTCAATCTGGATATATATACCAATATGCATTTGTAATGTTAATTGGTTTTTCATTAATATTAACAATAATTATAATTAAATAATGAACTTTCCTATTTTATCATCATTAATTATTCTTCCAACAATTGGAGCTATATTTATTTTATTTGGCAGGTCTTCATCAAACTATAATTCTGCAAAATATATTTCATTATTTATTACGTTTGCTAATTTTATTTTGTCTTTATATCTATGGTATGCTTTTGATAAAAATTATAATGGATTTCAATTTGTTGAAGAAAGAATATGGCTTGAAGGATTTATAAATTATAAAGTTGGTATAGATGGTATTTCCATACTATTTATTGTATTGACAACTTTTATTTCATCTCTTTGTATTATTTCAGTTAATTCCACTATTAAACACAAACTTAAAGATTTTCTTATAGCTATACTTTTTATGGAAACAATGATGATTGGTGTTTTTTGCTCTCTAGATTTAATTATATTTTATTTATTTTTCGAAGCTGGTCTGATCCCCATGTTTTTAATTATTGGAATTTGGGGAGGTGAGAGAAGAGTTTATTCTGCATTTAAATTTTTTTTATACACATTATTGGGCTCAGTTCTGATGTTAGTAGCAATAATTTCAATATATTGGATAACAGGCACTACTGATGTCATTAAGTTATACCAAATAGGTATTGATGTAAAATATCAAAATTTATTATGGTTAGCATTTTTTAGTTCTTTCGCAGTTAAAACTCCAATGTGGCCAGTACACACCTGGCTTCCAGATGCTCATGTAGAGGCGCCGACAGCAGGTTCAGTATTACTAGCTGCAATATTATTAAAAATGGCTGGTTATGGATTTATAAGATTTTCATTAGGTCTATTTCCAATTGCTTCTGAATATTTTGTCCCCCTTGTATTTGGGTTAAGTTTAGTGGCGATTATTTATACATCATTAATAGCGTTAATGCAGGAAGATATGAAAAAACTTATTGCCTATTCTTCTGTAGCACATATGGGTTTTGTGACATTGGGGATTTTTACCATGACACCACAGGGCATAGAGGGAAGTATATTTCAAATGATAAGTCATGGAATAATTTCAGCTGCTCTTTTCCTAAGTGTTGGTGTTGTTTATGACAGAATGCATACTAGAGAAATAGGTAAATATGGAGGGTTGGTATCGGTGATGCCTAGATATGCAATAGTATTAATGGTTTTTACCTTGGGATCACTTGGACTACCTGGAACAACTGGGTTTATTGGTGAATTTTTAATTTTACTAGGGACTTTTAAAGTAAATGTTTTAGTAGCAACTATAGCTAGTTTAGGCGTCATACTTGGAGCAGCATATATGCTTTGGTTATACAAGAGAGTAGTTTTTGGAGAAATCATAAATCCTGAAATTAATACTCTATTAGATTTAAATAGATCTGAAATAGTTATCTTGTATTTATTAGCCTTTGTATCAATTTTATTTGGTTTTTATCCAGATCCTTTGCTTAGCACAACATCTTCGTCAGTTGAGGGATTAATTGATTTATACAATACGAATATAAAAATTTATACTGTTAGTGCTTTATGATGAACTTAGATTTAATTTTTCCCGAAATATTTTTATCTCTATCAATTATGTTTTTGTTAATGATAGGTGTATTTAAAAAAAATAGTGAAAAGTCGGTTTATAACTTATCTACAATTATCCTTTTGATATTACTAGCTTTAGTTATTAATTTGTTTCCAGTTAATGAAACATTAATTTTTAATGATAGTTATAAAATCGACTCTCTATCATCTGTTATGAAAACTTTAACAATTGTCTCAGCAATTTTTGTAATGATTTCATCTTTCACCTATGTCAAAGCATTAAATATTTTAAAAATAGAATATCCAATTTTAATTTTATGTTCAATTCTAGGAATGATGATAATGATAAGCTCTAATGATTTAATTGTATTTTATCTAGGACTAGAACTTCAGTCATTAGCTTTGTACGTGCTTGCCTCATTTAATAGAGATAATATTTTATCATCAGAGTCAGGGCTGAAATATTTTGTATTAAGCGCATTATCTTCAGGTCTTTTACTTTACGGTTGTTCACTAGTATACGGTTTTTCAGGTTCTACTAATTTTAGCTATATCTCAAACACATCCCTAAATATTGAATATGGAGTTATTTTTGGATTAGTCTTTATTATAGTTGGACTAGCTTTTAAAATTTCTGCTGTTCCTTTTCATATGTGGGCTCCAGATGTCTATCAAGGTTCTCCAACTGCAGTTACTTTATTTTTTGCAGCTTTACCAAAAGTCGCTGCTTTAACTGTATTTATTAGATTTTTGTATACTCCTTTTGTCAATTTAATTGATCAATGGCAAACAATACTTGTATTTATATCTATTGCTTCGATGATATTTGGTGCGGTAGCTGCTATTGGACAGTCAAATTTAAAAAGACTTATAGCTTATAGTTCTATTAGTCACATGGGTTATGCTCTTGCAGGTTTAGCTTCTGGCACTAATCAAGGAATTCAAAGTTCAGTAATTTACATGTCAATATATTTAGTTATGACATTAGCATTCTTCTCATGTTTATTTATGTTAAGAAAAAAGAGAGTTTTTTATGAAAAAATTGAAGATTTGTCAGGGTTATCATTAAATCATCCTATACTTTCAATCTCATTACTTATTGTTTTATTTTCTCTTGCTGGAATACCTCCCTTGGCTGGTTTTTTCGCTAAATTTTATATATTTATTTCTGTAATTGAGCAGAAAATGTATTTTCTAGCTATAATAGGTCTACTGTCCACTGTATTAGCTGCATTTTATTATTTAAGACTAATTAAAATAATTTATTTTGATAAGCCTAGAGAAAAATTTGAACAAGATCATTCTATCGGATTAAAATTTACTTTAGCTATATCGACAGGAATATTGTTACTTTATTTTCTTTATCCAGGACTATTAAATGATTTTGTTTCAAAAATTGTCATTATCTAATGAAACTTAAAATATATTTATTTAAATCAGTAACTAGTACTAATGATGTAGCATTAAAAAAAATCAAAAAAGGTTTTGCCAACGGAATAATTATAGCAAAAAAACAAAGTAAGGGCAGAGGTAGATATGGAAAAAATTGGATATCAATGAAGAATAACCTATTTATGTCGATTTTTTTTAAAATCAAATCGAAAATAGAATTAAAAAAATTAACCTATAAAATTTGTAAATTAGTTCAAGAATCTCTAAAAAAGTTGATTAAAAAAAATATACAAATAAAAAAACCAAACGATTTGCTGATAGATAAAAAAAAAATATGTGGAATTTTACAAGAAACTATATTTTATAAAAATACTAAATATGCAATTGTTGGAATTGGAATAAATATCGATAGAAGTCCAAAAATTCCTAATTATCCTACGTCATATTTAAATTTTTATACCAAAAAAAAATTAACTAGTATTAAAATTTATAATGAAATAAGAAATAATTTTGAAAGTTATTTGAACAAGGAAAATGAATATAGTAGGTGATATAGGCAATACAGAAGTCAAAGTTTGTTTAGTAAATAATACTAAAATAATGAAAAGAATTAGTATTAAAACAAAAGAAATAAATAATTATATTATTAAAAAAAAATTTAAATTTTTTATTAAAAATAAAAAAAAGGTTAAAAATATTATATTCAGTAGTGTTGTACCCGATGTTTATAAGCAATTAGCTTATTTTTTTAAATTAAATTTCAATAAAGATATTTTTGAAATTAAAAAATTAAAACTAGATAAATTAATAGATATTAAAGTAAATAAAAAACAAATTGGATCTGATCGTTTGGCAAATTCAATTGCTGTTATTGATAAAAAAAATAATTATATTATAATTGATTTTGGAACAGCAACCACCTTTGATGTAGTAAAAAAAAATAAGTATTTAGGTGGAATAATATCTCCAGGTATTAAATTATCATTAAATACACTAATTTTAAAAGCCTCATTGATTCCTGAAATTGATTTAAAAAAAATTTCATACGTTATTGGAAAAAATACAAATGAAGCAGTCAGATCTGGGTTTTATTGGGGGTATGCGGGATTAATTGACAATATGGTAAAATTAATTAAAAAACAAACAAAATCAAATTTTAAAGTTGTATTAACGGGTGGTCTTGCTGATTTATACAAAAACTCAATAAATACAAAATGTAAAATTGATAAAGATTTAACTATAAAAGGAATTATTAAAATAACTGAAAATTTAATTTAAAAAATGAAAGAAAAATTATTATTTTGTCCATTAGGTGGTTCGGGTGAGATTGGTATGAATCTTAATCTTTACGGCTATGGTAAAACTGAAAATTTAAAATGGATAATTGTTGATGTTGGAGTAACTTTTGCAGATGATAGTGTTCCTGGAATAGATCTCATATATCCAGATCCAGGATTTATAGTAGACAAAAAAGAAGATGTCTTGGGTATTATACTAACACATGCACATGAAGATCATATAGGGGCAGTAGCACATATTTGGCCGAAATTAAAATGCAATATTTATGCAACTCCTTTTACCGCTGTTCTTGTAAGAGAAAAATTTAAAGAAAAAAAAATTGATATAAGTTCAAACTTAAAAATTGTTGAATTAAATGGATCTTTAAAATTAGATTCATTTGATATTGAATTTATAACATTAACTCACTCTATACTTGAGCCAAACGGTTTAAAAATTAATACACCTTTAGGTACTGTTCTGCATACTGGCGATTGGAAATGTGACCCAAATCCACTGATAGGTAATAAAATTGACGAAGAAAAATTAAAACAGATAGGTGATGAGGGGGTTCTTGCAATGATTTGTGATTCTACAAATGTTTTTAGCATGGGAAGATCTGGATCAGAGATGGATGTAAGAAAAAATATGCTCAAAATTATTGAGAGACTTAAAAAAAGAATTATTGTTACATCATTTGCCTCAAATGTAGCAAGAATGGAAAGTGTTTTCTATTGTGCAGAAAAAACTGATAGAAAAATATCTCTTGTAGGAAGATCAATGCATAGAATTTTTAAAGCAGCAAGAGAATGTGGATATTTAAAAAATGTAGTAGAACCATTAGATCCAAGAGACGCAAAAAATATTCAAAGAGAAAACATAATTTATTTATGTACAGGTAGTCAAGGTGAACCAATGGGTGCAATGATGAGGATTGCAAATTATGCACATCCAGATGTTTTTATCGAAAGAGGTGATTCAGTTATCTTCTCCTCAAAAATTATTCCAGGAAACGAAAAAAAACTTTATAAATTACACAATCAATTAGTCAGAGAAGGTGTAGAAGTTATTTCTGAAGAAAATGAATTTATTCATGTTTCAGGTCACCCAAATAGAGAAGATCTTAAAGATATGTATAATTGGGTTCGTCCAAAATCAATTATACCAGTCCATGGTGAACACAGACACATGATAGAGCACGCTAAATTTGCGAAAGAAATGCAAATACCTTACACAATTAAAGTAGAAAATGGCGATATAGTCAAACTGTCTCCAGGAGATAAACCAGAAGTTTTTGATAAAGCTCCAAGTGGAAGATTATATGTTGATGGAAATATTGCTGTTGAAGAAGATTCCAAGTCAATAAAGGAGAGAAAAAATATATCGGCAAATGGTATTCTTGATGTTACAATATTAGTTACTCCTAAAGGTAACATCCATAATAAGCCAATTTTAAATTATAGTGGACTACCAATATACAATGATGATGACTATCAATATGAGTTAGAGAATATTATTGAAAAAACTGCAAAAACATTCTCCTTAAATAATCAAAAACAAAAAGATAACATAATAGATGCTATAAAATTTTCCTGTAGAAAATTAACAAAGGATATTACAGGCAAAAAACCAGTTACAAATATTAAGTTAATTAGGATTTAGCTTGAGCGCAACTGGTTCAATTGTAATTTATGTAATAATTTGGTGGATTGTATTTTTTTCTTTGTTACCAATAGATGTTAACAGAATCAAAAATAGAAAAATAGAAGGTGAAGACCCAGGATCACCTGAAAATCCCAAAATTTTCAAAAAATTTGTGTATACTAGTATTATTTCTTCAATATTATTTTTAATTATATATTATCTTGTTAACTATAATTATCTTAACCTAAGAAATTTTTTGATGTAATTTAAGGTATGTATTTTTCTAAATCTTTTATACCAATATTAAAAAATAATCCCTCTGAAGCTAAAATAAAATCTCATCAATTAATGTTAAGAACTGGGATGATTAAACAATCCTCTGCTGGAATATATTCGTGGCTCCCATTGGGTTTTAAGGTAATGAAAAAGATAGAACAAATTGTAAGAGAAGAGCAAAATAGAGTTGGGGTTCAGGAAATATTAATGCCTACAATTCAATCAAGTGAAATATGGAGAGAGAGCGGAAGGTATGATGATTATGGGGAGGAAATGCTTAGAATTAAAGACCGTCAAAATAGAGAAATGTTATATGGTCCAACGAATGAAGAATTGATAACAGAGATATTTAGAACTTCTATAAAATCCTACAAATCATTGCCACAATTGTTGTATCATATTCAGTGGAAGTTTAGAGATGAGTTAAGACCCAGATTTGGAATAATGAGATGTAGAGAATTTTATATGAAAGACGCTTACTCCTTTGATATTTCTGACGAGGAAGCTTTGTATTCTTATAATAAGTTTTTTTTAGCCTATCTTAATACATTCAAACGTATGGAGCTTTCAGCAATTCCAATGGCCGCAGATACTGGACCAATTGGAGGAAATTTATCCCACGAATTTATAATTCTTGCAGATACGGGTGAAAGTAAAATTTATACTGATAAAAGAATTTTTGAGGTAAATAGCTCAAATACTGTTATTGATAATAAATCGCTAATTCAATTAAGAGAAAATTTTGAAAAATATTATGCAGTTACTGATGAAAAATTTAAAAAAGATGAGTTTGAAAATAACGTTTCAGAAAATAATAGATTACAAACCAAAGGAATTGAAGTTGGTCATATTTTTTATTTTGGAGACAAATACTCTAAACCAATGAATGCAAGTGTTGATTATAATGGAAAAAAAGAGTTTGTAAAAATGGGCTCATACGGAATAGGTGTGTCAAGATTAGTAGGTGCAATTATAGAAGCAAAATATGATGATAAAAATGAAATAATGAAATGGCCAATGTCTGTTTCTCCATATCACTGTTCAATACTTCCTATTATAAATAAAAATGATAATTCAAATTTGGAAAAAGCAATTAATATTTATAATAAACTTTTAAAAAATGATTTGGAAATATTAATAGATGATACTGATGAAAATCTTTCATCAAAAATTAAAAAATTTAATTTATTAGGCATTCCTTATCAAATAATAATAGGTAACAATTTTAACGAACAAAAAATAGAATTTAAAGAAATTAATAAAGAAACTATTTTTATTTCATTAGAAGAAATTATTAAAATAATTAAAAATAAAAAATCAAATTGATTACTCCACTAGAAAGAAAGATAGCACTAAGATATTTATTTACTAAAAAAAAAGATGGTTTTATTAATATAATAACTACTTTTTCATTTTTAGGAATTGCTTTAGGGGTAGCAGTGTTAATAGTTGTAATGTCTGTTATGAATGGTTTTAGAACAGAGTTAATAAATAAAATTAACGGATTTAATCCCCATATAAAAATATTTACATTTAATACATCAATAGATTTAACAAAGTTGAAAAATGATAAAATAAGAGATATTTCCTCTGATTTTTTTTTAAGTAATTCAGGTGAGGCAGTTATAATCAACAATTTATATACAAAAGGTATTATTTTAAGGGGTTACTTAAGAGATGATTTTAAAAAGTTAAATGTAATTAAAAATAACAATTTTATTGGAAATAAATCTATTTCTTACAACCATATATCAATTGGCAAAGAACTTAGCTTTATATTAAATGCTGATATCGGAGATAAAATAAGTATAATTTCTCCTAGCAGTGTAATGTCTATAGCTGGAAGTCTTCCAAAACAAAAATCTTTTATTGTTGAATCTATTTTTGAAAGTGAAATAAATGAATTTAATCAAAATATTGCATTCCTGAATCTAAATGATTTAGAGGAATTTTTTGATTTAAATAAAGAAAAACGTTACCTAGAAGTATTTCTAAAAGATCCGAAAAATATTGTTGCCAAAAAAAAAATTTTTCAAGAAATATTCGATGAAAATTTAATTAATTCATGGGCGGATTTAAATGAGTCGCTTTTTTCAGCCCTGAAGGTAGAAAGAAATGTAATGTTTATTATATTATCGTTAATTATTTTAATTGCAGCATTTAATATTATTTCAGGTTTAACAATACTGGTTAAAAATAAAACGCGCGATATTGCTATATTAAAATCTATAGGTGTAAAAAATTCCTCAATTACAAAAATTTTTTTTATAGTAGGTTTTTTAATTGGGACTATATCTACAATATCTGGCATTGTAATTGGGATCATATTCTCAATAAATATAGAAAGTATCAGGTTACTGATAAGCAATTTTTTTAATATAAGTTTATTTCCTGAAGAAATTTATTTTCTAAGTAAAATGCCATCGCAAATAGATTTATTTTCAATATTCATAATTAGTTTATTTTCAATTATTATAACTTGTATAGTTTCTATTTACCCAGCTATAAAGGCATCAAAATTAGACACAATAAAATCTTTAAAATATGAGTAATTATTTAGAACTCAAAAATATAAGTAAAATTTATTCAGATCATAAAAAAATAAATGTTCTTAAAAATATAAATTATAAATTTAAAAATGGAAAAATATACTCTTTGGTAGGACCATCTGGTTCAGGTAAATCTACTTTGTTAAATATTATATCAATGATTGATCGCCCATCAAAGGGGAACCTATTTTTCAAAAATAAAAAAATTAATTTCGTTAAAATAAACGAAAATGATAAAATAAGATCTGATAATTTTGGAATAATTTATCAAGAAAAAAACTTACTTAATGATTTTACTGCAGAGGAAAATATTAATATAGCTGGTATAGCAAATGGTAAAACAATATCTGAAAGTGAAAAGTTAACAGAAAAAATATTAAAAAAATTTAAATTAACAAAAAGGTCTAGTCATTTTCCATCCCAACTCTCTGGTGGTGAAAATCAACGAATCGCCATAGGTCGAGCATTAATAAATTCACCAAAAATAATCATAGCTGATGAGCCATCCGGAAACTTAGATCATAAAAATGCCAAGGAATTCTTTAAATCTTTATTAAATTTAAAGTCTAAAAGTAGAATAATAATTTATGCAACTCATAATAGATATTTTGCCAATTTAGCAGATTGTCGTCTACAGCTAATTAATGGTAAATTAAAATCTATTAATGCCAGAAAATAATCAAAATTTTAATCATTTAAAAATACATACTCAATACTCAATATGCGAAGGAGCTATTAAAATTAATGATTTAAAAAGTTTTTGTAAAGAAAAAAAAATTAAATCTATAGGCTTATCCGATACAAATAATTTATGTGGTGCACTAGAATTTTCAGAAGAAATTTCTAGAGCTGGAACTAAACCTATTATTGGAACACAAATAAATTTTAAATTTAATAACGAAATAGCAACTATTCCTATAATCGCAAAAAATTATAAAGGATATGAAACAATATTAAAATTATCATCTGACTCATTTTTAAAAAATAATGGCATCGATATACCTAATTGTAATATTGATGATTTATTAAATAATCCAGATGGTCTAATTGTATTATCTGGTTCACAATTTTCATTATCAGGTAAGCTATTTTTTAAAAACAAACTGAAAGATCTGAATGAGTTATACAACTCTTTACATAAAAATTTTAAAAATGATTATTATATAGAAATTCAGCGACATAACGATGATAATGAAAAGAATTTTGAAAAATTTAATTTAAAAATATCTAATGATCTTAAAATTCCAATTATAGCAACTCATGAAGTTTACTATCTTGAAAAAAATATGCATGAAGCACATGATGCCTTGTTATGCATAAAAAATAAAACATATGTTAACGACAAAGATAGGTTAAAACTATCTAATAATCACTATTACAAGAGTGATAAGGAAATGCATGACTTATTCTTTGATTTACCAGAGGCGCTATCTAATAACTTTTATTTACCATATAAATGTAATTTTAAAGCAAATTATTCAAAACCCCTACTTCCTGAAATCACCTCAACAAATCAAGCTAGCTCTGATGATGTTCTAGAAACGCAAGCTGAAGATGGTTTAAATAAAAAATTTAAAGAAAATCTTATAAAAATTAATCCAAACCAAAATAAAGATGAAATATTTAAACAATATAAAAATCGTCTAGATCATGAAATTAAAATAATTAATCAGATGAAATATTCTAGTTACTTTTTAATTGTATCTGATTATATAAAGTGGTCTAAAAAAAATGACATACCAGTTGGACCAGGAAGAGGATCAGGAGCTGGATCTTTGGTTGCATGGTGTTTGTCAATTACCGATATTGATCCAATAAAATTTAATCTAATTTTTGAAAGATTTTTAAATCCTGATAGAATTTCAATGCCAGATTTTGATATAGATTTTTGTGAAGAAAAAAGAGATTTAGTTTTCGATTATTTAAATAAAAAATACAAAGATAGTGTAGCCCATATTATTACTTTCGGAAAACTCAAGGCAAGAATGGTAATTAGAGATGTTGGTAGAGTTCTTGGATTACCCTATGGTTTTGTAGACTCAATTTGTAAAATGATACCTTTTGATCCCTCAAGACCAATGAAACTTCAAGAATGTATAAACTCAGAACCACGATTACAAAAATTGATTCATGAAGATATTAGAGTAAAAAAATTAGTAGACCTGTCTTTAAAATTAGAAGGACTAAACAGAAATTTTGCAACACATGCAGCAGGAGTAGTAATTGCTGACAAAAAATTAAATTCTATAGTACCTCTTTATAAGGATCAGTCTTCAAACCTCTTACTTCCCTCAACTCAGTTTGATATGTATTCTGCTGAAAACGCTGGTTTGGTAAAATTTGATTTTTTAGGACTCAAAACATTGACTGTGATTAACAAAACTCAAAAAATTATAAGAGATAAAAAAAATAATAAATTTAATATAGAAGAAATCGATTTTGAGGATGAAAATGTCTTCAAATTGTTATCTGAAGGTAAAACAGTTGGTTTATTTCAACTTGAAAGCTCTGGAATGAAAGATGCTTTAATAAATATGAAGCCAAATAGATTAGAGGATATTATTGCTTTAGTTGCTTTATACAGACCTGGGCCAATGAGCAATATTCCAATATATAATGACTGTAAACATGGAAAGAGAGAACCAGATTATTTACATCCAAAGCTCAAAGAAATTTTAGAACCCACTTATGGTGTAATTATTTATCAAGAACAGGTAATGCAAATAGCTCAAGTGTTATCAGGATTTACTGCAGGAGAAGCAGACATATTGAGAAGAGCAATGGGAAAAAAAAAGAGAGCAGAGTTAGAAAAACAAAAACAAAGATTTATAAATGGAGCAGAGAAAAATGGTATTGCAAAAGATATAGCAGCAGGAATTTTTATGAAAATCGAACCATTTGCAGAATATGGTTTCAATAAAAGTCATGCAGCCGCTTATGCGGTTATTGCTTACCAAACAGCATTTTTAAAAACATATTTCCCAAATGAGTTCTTTTCTGCATCTATGTCTATGGAGTTATCAAATCAAAAAAAGCTAAGTGAATTTTATGATGAATTAAAAAGAGTAAAAATTAATATAATAAGGCCGGATATTAATAAATGCTTTGCCGATTTTACCTCAGATAATAACAATTTTTACTACGCTCTAGGTGCTATAAAAAATGTAGGTTATGAAGCAATATCAAATTTAGTAAAAGAGAGAGAAAAAAATGGCCAATTTAAAAATTTATTTGATTTTATTAATAGAGCAAACCCAAAAGATATAAATAAACTTCAACTGGAAGGACTTGTAAAAGCTGGTGCATTTGACAGTTTAAATGCAAATAGGAAATCAATATTTGACTCTATTCCAAATTTAATTTTAAAATCAAAAAATTTATTTGAAAGCAAAACTTACAATCAAATCAATTTATTTGATGATACAAAAGGCATAAATGATAATGAATTAATATTAAAAACTGATGATTTTATTTCCGAGGATAGATTATCTAAAGAGTTTGAAACTTTAGGATTTTTTATCTCAGATCATCCACTTAATCAGTATAAACATTTCTTTCAACAATACGGTATACTAAATTTTATTGATTATCATCATGATGAAAGTAAAAAAGAAGGTGTTATAGCTGCCACTATTTTGAAAATACAGGAAAAAAAGAATCAAAAAGGATTGTCGTATGCTATTATTAAGTTTACTGACTTAGGTGGTGTTTTTGAATTATTTGTTTTTTCAGATTTATTTGAACAAAAAAGAGACGTATTAAAGGAAGGAAATTCTGTTTTTATGAATTTAATAAAAAATATTTCTCAAGACAGCACATCCTTTAGAATAAATGTCAGAACAATAACCAAAATAAATGATCTTGCTAATAAGACTATCAAATCAATCGAAATAAATTCATCGAATATGAATATTCTAGATGAAATAAAAGAATTAATTTCAGTACCTGGCGAAACAGATGTAACTCTTAATATATATGAAAATAAGGTTGCTCACCAATATAAATTAAGTGAAAAAAGAAAAATAGATCAATCAATAATATCAAAGCTTAAAAACGCTGGTGTTACGTTAAAAATACATTAAAAAAAAA
>CEUJ01021397.1_pt1 | contig 23199 bp, 32 predicted proteins | sample 361531 | NCBI WGS metagenome assembly CEUJ01 (sample SAMEA2622842, study PRJEB7988) | marine metagenome | biome: marine biome (ENVO:00000447); feature: marine epipelagic mixed layer (ENVO:xxxxxxxxx); material: "saline water (ENVO:00002010), including plankton (ENVO:xxxxxxxx)" | depth 140 m | reverse complement strand
TAATTGCATCTTCTGTGGTAAATCATAATAATCAATGTGAAGTGGATGACCATACTTCCACTGGTGATTGGAATCTGCTAGATAATGAACTCTTAAATCTTTTGGTTTATCACCACTGAAATAATGAAAGAAGTCTTCAGCATAACAATTTATCTTTCCAGGTACTTCCACATACTTTTCTAATATACCTGGATTACTACCACATCTATGAAAAGCAAACCTATCAACCTCAAACCCATAGTAATGTTCCAATGTCTCTATGTCTTTTAATATATAATCAATCAACTCATCATCTTCCATCATAGGTGGATTCTGATGTAGTCCGATGTAATGTCCCATAGACTCTATCTCTTGAATAGCCTCTATGTTCTTTTGTGATAGGGCATTATATGTATTGTTTCTTAACTGAACCGTGTAGGTAGAATGAACATTTAAATCCTCGTGTTCTATACGAGCCATCTCCAATGCTCTGTCTATGGAAAATTCTATATCATGTCGCAAAACACAAAAAGAATCCACATCATCACTTACCTCTGAAAAATCCATAATTGGTAAATTATGTTTCACTAATGTAATTATATTTCTATATTCGGCGTAACTGAACATCGCAGATCATCCCTTCTCTTCCAAGTAAAACCTTTCCATTACCAGTGGTGTATCCCTTGTCTTCTCCTATATACTTTACAATATTAAGTCTACCATCTTCAACATGTTGATCGATAGCAGTTCTTATAGTATTTCCTATCTCACCATTTGGAAATAATTTTTTACAAACATCATCAAATATTAAAATTGGATTTCCTAATTGCTCTATACATCTGTGTATGTCATATAAAACTTCTTGATGACTATGACCGGCATCTACATGAACCACATCAGCTTTTGGTAAAGAAAAATTAGAATCATATACATCTTGATGTATGAATTCCACATTGTTAACATCAGAGCAATTTTCTTTTGCTTGTTTTAAATTATTTTCACTACGTTCTACACCAATTACTTTTTTAAAAAGTGAAGCATAAACTCTAGTAGTATGTCCACGGTTACAACCCAACTCTAATAAAGTTTTATCACCAAAAGACTGAAAGTGTGTTATCAAATCTTCCTTAAATTTTCTAGAAGTCGTATCTTTATCATCTACCTTTGATTTAACTTTATTTAGAAAGTGATTAGAATCATAATTATGTTTTACTAAATCCCAAATTTGTTTCATAACGTGAGTTCTCTGGTCTTTTGGTATTCCATTAAAAACCCAATTCTTACCATACTTGATAAAAAATGGAGTGTTGTCTTCATTAAGTTGCCAATTATATCCAAACATATCTTTACGGTGTATGTGAGTTAATTTATAACTAAAAGGTAAATCTAGATTAAGCTCTACGTTATTTTTTTGAACCCAATAATTCAGAGGTGTTTGCTCTGTACCCTTACGAACAATTTTATCCTGTAAATCTACAAACTCATCTACGTTATTAAGATACAAATCCTTAAACTCTAGAAATATGTCCTTATGTGATTTATTAAAGATGATGACGCCAGAACTAAAGTAGTCATATTTATTTAAATCATAACAAAAAAAATCTTCATAACCTTTTATACTATCGTAAACCCATCTAAGATTATCCCTTTCCCTCCAGGCAGTAAATTTGTGATCTGTGAGTTCAAAAATATTTGGCATATCCCATTTAGCCATACAAGTCGCATCAACTAAAAATATTTGATCGTAGTCAATACCAGCCTCATCTAATAGATCAAAACAATATATTGATTTTTGCCAGTTGATTCTATAGTTTACTAAGTCATCGTTGATTGGTTTTTCCATCGGAAAGAATATTACATCGTGTTTTTTACACCAATATTCCCAAGTCTTACGGCTGATGTCCATCCAATCCCATCCACCGTATTTCTTAGAATATGTTTGGTTCTTAACACCAACCCAAAATATAACATTTTTCATATAGTAATAACCTAATTAGTATACTAATAAATATCTACTTTGATGAACAAACCATCAATTTATTTTTGTTAACCAATGATTAATCATGTCATCCATTAAGGTTTCAAATGTATATTCAGGTTCCCATCCAAGTGTTTCTCTAAGTTTTGTGGAATCACCTTTGAGATACTTTAACTCTTCTGCTCTGAAATATCTTTCATCTACCTCAACATAATCACGATAATCTAAATCTAATTTATCAAACACATAATTACACATATCTCCAACAGAATTGGTAACTCCTGTAGCACATACAAAATCATCTGGTTCAGTGTGATTTATAATCATATGCATTGCTCTAACATAATCCTTTGAATGTCCCCAATCACGATACGCATGTAAATTACCAAGTGATAATTTCTCTCTCTTACCTCTGTGAATTTCTACAGCTGATTTAACAACCTTATTAGTTACGAAATTAGAACCTCTTCTTGGTGATTCGTGATTAAATAAAATACCATTACACGCAAATAAATTGTGGGCAAATCTGTAATGTCTAACTATGTTATATCCAAATACCTTAGCACAACCATAAGGGCTAGTCGGCTCCATTTTAGTAGTCTCTCTTTGATATCCATCCTCGTCAACTGTACGACCAAACATTTCCGATGATGAAGCTTGATAAAATCTAGCAGTAGGACAATTATTTCTCCAAGCCTCTAATATATTTAATACCCCAAGAGCATTTGTCTGAACTGTATATTGTGGTATATCAAAACTAATTCTAACATGAGATTGTGCACCTAAATTATAAATCTCGTCTGGTTGAATTGTTCTCATCATCCTCTCCAATGAACTAACATCAGTTAAATCTCCATATTCAATATTAGTCATTGAATTAACATGATTTAATCTACTCGATTGATTTTCTGCTACAGAGTTTCTTCTAACGATTCCATATACATCGTAATCTTTTTCTAGAAGTAACTCAGATAAATAACTGCCATCTTGTCCAGCTATACCTGTTATAAAAGCTTTTTTCTTCATACGATCTTACTCCTCAATTTTAATTTTATTTAACATTTTGCTATTAATTAACGAATACTTTTTGTTATCTAATTCTATAAATGCACCGTGATGTGGTGGATGAAAAAATGCTTTAATTTTTCTATCTATCACATCAGCCGTATCATCTTCATTTACTTTTCTAAGCATATTAAAATCAGATTTTGATATATATCTCCCCCCAACTTGTTTTTTTCTAGGAATATGTTGTGGTTTATCTTCGCAACTTACCACAATACCCATAACTTCGTAAAATAATTTAATTAACTCTTTATGACTTTTTTTGTTTAATGAATATACTGTCTCTTCATTTGAATTTATTTTAAAATTATTAACCTTTATTAAATCGCCCGTATCAAATGAGTTATCTACAAAATGTGATGAAACTCCCCATTCACTAACTTGTTCATATAAAGCAAAATTAAACACCCCACCCATTCCACGCCAATCAGGTAATGGTGCTGGGTGAAAATTAATACAACCTATTTTAGGCATACTTATCAATGGTTCTTTTATTAAATTTTTAAACCCATATGAAATAATTAAATCAATATTATTAAATTCTTCTGTAATCTTACTAAAATCAAACCCGAAGTCAATACTATGTTCAACACAAAAATCATATAATAAATCTTTTTCGTTTAAAATACACTTAACTATATTAAAATTATCACTAGTTAATAGATAGTTTAATGCGTCTATACCTAAACAATTATTATTTCCGCCTGAATGTTTACCCATGAATATAGTTTTAATCATAAAATTTCCTTATAACTGAGCATATAAAATCTACCTTCTCTTCTTCTAACTCAGGATATGATGGTAAGCAAACCCCATGCTCGTAAGCATAAATTGAATTAGGAAAATCAACATCATTACCGTATCCGCTGTAACAAGGCTGTTTATGTAAAGGGTAAAAAACTGATCTAGTTTCTATATCATTTTTTTCAAAAACATCCATTAAGTCTTTAATCGGTTCTTCAGACATTATCACAACTCTAAACGGTACGTGATTGGATTTAGAACTACTAGGTTCTATTATTCTAATATTATCAATATCTTTAAGTTTTTCTTTATACATTTTTAACAAGTTCAATTTCTTATCAATTATTACATCTAATTTACTTAACTGAACTAAACCTATGGCAGCATGAATATCTGTAATTCTAAAATTGTAACCTATTTCTGGATGAATAAATGAACCACGATTTAATCTCCCTTGATTTCTCAGATACATCATGTTTTTATATATTTCTTCATCATTAGTATTTACATAACCACCCTCGCCTGTTGTTATAGTTTTATCAGCAAAAAAAGACCAAGAACCAACATCACCAAATGTACCACAATGTTTTCCATCCCATCTCACTCCAATTGCTTCAGCTGCATCCTCAACAACTTTTAAATTATTTTCGTTAGCAAATTTCATAACCTCATCCATATTTGAAGAAATTCCAAATAAATGAACAGGCATAATTGCTTTTGTTTTATTGGTTAAAACTCTACTACAATCATCAATATTAATCTGTAAATCTTCTATATTAATATCAACAAATACCGGCTTAGCACCACACATCTCTACCGAATTTGCAGATGCTATAAATGTAAAATTTGGAACTATAACTTCATCACCAGGTCCTATACCAATTGCCCTCATTCCCAAGTATAATGACAAAGTACCATTATTAGCAAAAACTCCGTATTCAGCATTAAAGTATTTTAATAACTTATCTGAAAACTCTTTTGATTTAGGACCTTCTGTTATCCAATTTATATCAAAACAAGATTTAATTGCCTCATATTCCTCGTTCCCAATGTAAGGTTGAAACTGATTAACTTTCATTACTTTGTTCCTTCTATGTTTAACATCATTAATCTTCCATTTTCAAAATCCATATGTGGTAAATAAGCTGCTGAAAAATCATCATACCCCTCATTTGAAAATGCTTCAAAATCTCTCCAATCATACCTCTGTATATTTTTAAAACCTATCTTATTCATTTCTGTAGATATAATATGATAATCAAATAGCATTCCATGTAAATCTTCGTCATTTTTTTGACCACCAATAGTTATTCCTATGAGTCGTTCCAAATCACCATTTTCTAAATATTCTTTACACACTGATTTAAAATCAGGAACACTTACGTATAATTTACCTGTAGGTTTAAGAAGTTCATACCAATATGTCAAGACATCTTTCCAACTAGTGTGACGAAAAAACTCTAAATTTTTATTTCTACCAAAATGTTCCAACATAGAACATGCATAAATCAAGTCTACTGAATTGTCTTCGTAAGGCAAATCTATTACATCAGCTTGAATATCTACATTGTCTAAATTTTGTATATCTATATTAATAAATCCAGGAATATATTTATCCCCACAACCCAAATGTAATTTCATTTATCACCTATGTATGTTTTATCAGCTTTTACACCATAATATGGACCATTTTTAAATTCATATAATATTGTTTCATCCTCTAGCACCTCAAAAGCATGTCCTGCTCTAAACACAACAACACAATCTCCTGCTGTCATCTCAGTATCTAATATTAAAGAATCATCTAAATCATAAAATTTAGCTCTAACCCTACCACTTAAAAATACCCAAGCCTCATTTGTCCTATCTATTTCTCTAGTTAATTTATTATGTCTATGTGGTCTAAAACTCGTACCTTCTGTAAGTTTTTTTCCTGAAACTTGTAAGTATTCTTCCTCTGGACTCATGTCAATTCTATTCTCTACAAGATCACTTGACCTTAAAATAGTTAATAATAAACAATTCTTTTTTACTTTTGAATATAATCTATTCATGTATCAACCCCTTCTCTTTTAATTCATTTATAATATTATGATCTAACTCATCTACCAAAGATCCATCTGACCACCTAGAAACTATGCTACTAAAATTAAGATTTTTAAAATTAAATTTATTGACTTTGCCTCCTGTTTTAACGGCATTACAGTTATTAATTACAAATTGTTTTGCTGTTCCTAATATTCGTACTCCATCATTTTTTATCGGAGAATTATTTCCTAAACTCTTCAATTCAAAATCCCATTGACTCATATCATTTTTTACACACTTTAAAAAATGACTTTTATTCCATATAGACCATTGTAATGAATTTCTCCAATCTGCATTTTGATTTAATTCTATAATGTCAAAGTAATCTATCGTGTCAACATTGAAGTGTGAATTTTCTGCTGCTCCATGATTTAAACAAATTTTCCCAACATTATCATCTTCTGTAAACTCTAGTAATTTATTTAAAATATTTTCATCTATATTGTCAATAATAAATTGATCTTCTGCTGTGTATATAAAATGACTGTCATCTGTGGAGTTAAAAAAATTAATAAGATCATTACTCCAATCTTTTACATCTGTTTGTTCTCCAAGTGAAATGAAATTAAAATTTTTTGGTAACTCGAAGTTTGGTAAATCATATCCTAAAAAATTAACTTCTTGGTTAGAAGACCAATGTTTATTAAAAAGATATGCAAATGGTTTAAGTAATGGTAAAAAATCATTTGAAGTTGCGATGTATATAGGAATATTCATATTAATAAATCCTCAACCGAGTTATTGGTTCTAACCATCCAAGCTCTTGTTGACCTCTCAGTAACAGCATCAACTACAGAACCTAAGTCTATAGAATGTATTTCTTTATCGAGATTCCATAATCTTTTTTGTATTACCCTACCAGCCATACCAGCTGCTGGTATACATAATTCCACTTCGTCTATAAATTCCTCTATCTCTGGCCACCACTCATCTATTTTATAATAAGCGTCATGAAAAGGAACTTGAACAAAATGATCTATTTTACCGACAAGTCTTTCTAATTTATCTAGTTCATATGATTCCCTTCCCTCAGATAAACAATTTATAAGCATTTTCTTTTTTGGTCTAATGTATTTATTCAAAAATTCTATCATCAAATCTTGTTTAAAAAGCGATAAGTAACCCATCATAACATGTGAATCGAAAACATGATCGGAATCAATTTTTTGGTTAGTTAGTAACCAATTTTCTATCTCCGCATTATTTGTTGCTGGTGCAAAAACTCCCCAATCCATACCTTCTTCTAAAGGATAGTTTACCATAGCACCTCTTAAATAATTTGGATGATCTATTGCAAAAGCCTCTCTTAATTCTTGTTGTAACTCTGGTGACCATTTATGCATCTTTTCTCTTTTCCCATTCATTATGTTAAAATCACCATCTCCAAATCTACTATAATATACCTTAGAATTATTGTCTAACATATCACATAACCGTTCAAATGTTTCACCAGTACTTCGTGTTTTCATTGTATATTCCCCTTAAAATTATTTTTTCCAAAAATCATATATGTCCTTCTCAATCTCATACGATTCCCAAAATTTTCTTGATTTACTAGGTTGTTGTTTAGCCCATTTCCACATATAACGTAAACCTTCTTCTAAATCAGTTTTAAATTGATATCCAATCAAATCTTCTGATTTATCCCAAGTTGGATACGCATCTTTAACTTCATGCCTTGGTTCTTTATAAGAAGTTTTACCTTCGGTAATAACTTTTCTTAATATTTTATTTGCTTCGTTAATTGTATAGAATTTAGTAGCACCAAGATTTATAATTTCTTTAGAAGCTTTTTCATTAACTCCTGCATTATATAGTGGTCTTAAACAATCTCCAATATAACTGAAAGCTCTAGTTTGTTCACCATCTCCAAAAATTGTCATCGATTCCCCACTCATGTGTTGATACATCCATATACCTAAAACATTTCTATACTTATCCCAAATATTTTGTTTCTCACCATACACATTATGTGGTCTGATAATACACCAATCCAAGCCATGTTGCTCACCGGCAACTTGAATATCCATCTCACAAGCCATTTTCGCAATCCCATATGGATCAATTGGTGAGGGTAAATCATCCTCATGAAATGGTCTTTTTCCATTCCAACCATTACCATAAACTGCCATAGATGATGTAAAAATTAATCTTTTTACATCGTGGTTGATACATCCATTTATAATTTTTGCAGTAGATATTAAATTATTTTTATAGTTATAAGTTCTCATAAAGGGACTCAATCCTTCAGCAGCATATGCAGCAAAATGATAAACTATATCTGGTTTTACTTTATCAAATAACCTTTCTACATCACTACCATTAGATAAATCAAACTTATAAAACTCTACATTTTCATTGATATTGTCTATATAACCCCCACTTAGGTCATCAATACCGATGATCTGATGATTTGTATTTTCTATCAACCAATCTGCTAACCTTGAACCAAGAAGTCCAGCAACTCCCGTTATTAAATATTTCATATAGATATTTCTCCCATAAATAAATTATTTATATCACTCATCATTAGATTTAGCTGTTTTCCAATCTCTGAATTTATGATGTTTTATCCAACAAGTTCCGACCACAAAAATTTTAGCTCCATCATTTTTCCAAAGTATCTGTATACCTTCTTGACCACCCCATTTACCATCTCCTCCGTTATATTTATGATTTTGTAAAAATAAATTATCATTTTCGTCTTTGAACTTGTGAAAAAAATTATTAGTAAATCCAGTAAAAAACCCACCAATTATACTATTCCAATCAGTGCCACTCAATTCTATTAAATCATCTATAGGACCTTTTTGTAATTGTGTTGGTTGACCAACGAATCCATCAGATACTGGACCAAAAAAACTTAAATCTTTATGTTTGTGATTTTTAACAACATCAATAAAATTATTAATAGTTGGGTTAAACTCAATATCGTCATTTACATTTAAAATAATATCACAATTATCAGATACAGCTTTCTTTATACCCAAATTCCAAGCACCTGTTAATCCAGTCTCAAATTGATTTTCTACATAATGATACCATACATTATTTTCTTCAGATTGCATATCAAACTTAGTATCTGATTGATTATCTACTATATAAAGATTAAAATTATATTTTAAATTTTCATACAGAGTGGATATAAGCTTATGCATTAAATCTTTACCATAAGGTCTATTCTCTTCAGAATGATGCATAGTAACTACAACACCTACTTTCATTTCAATAACTCCTTCATCTTATCTGTATTCATAGTTAAAATATTTGGAACAGGATGTTCACATTCATTTGGTTCAACTTTAGGATTGGTTTTCAATGCTAACTCATACATTGAAGTATCCTCTCCACCAACATTAACAATTCCGCTAGCTCCAACCTCTATCAATTTTATCAATCTCTTTACTTGCTCATCAACATAATCAAAGTTACCAATTTGATTTTTCCAGGCCTTATCATATGGAAACGGATTTGGTTTGTGAGTCATTCTACATATAAGATAATTCTTTGAAAAATTTTCTATGTGTGCATCTGCAAGTAATTTGCTATACGAGTACCAACTCTCATTATGTATAGGAACATCAACCTCACTAGCATACTGAACTGAATTACTGTATACATAATCACTAGAGATTTGAACTAGTTTCTTTTTTGGATGATAACCAATTTCTAACTCATTTACTAAATCAACTACAAATTTATAATTTATGTTCAACATCGATTCCTTATCATCGGAATATGTATCTGTATTTGCAATACAATTCACAATAGTATCAGCATCATCACATAAAATAATACCCATTAACATATCTAATGATTTTTTGTTTTTCTTTCGACTAACATAATCCCAACCAGTCTGTTTTACCAACTCTGATCCCAATAATCCATCACCTATTACTAAAACCTTACTCACTGAAAACCTCTATACACAAAACATTTTTGTCATTTATCATTATAATTCTACCATCCTTTGTCTCCAACTTAGTCATCTGACCTTGTTTTATTTCAGCAGTTTTTATACCCTCAAAAGTACGCTTTACACCACCAACAAAATGTATGATTTGAGTTACATGCTTACCCTTTGATTTTAATGATGATTGTAAGTCTGTCATGATTTATAAATAATGTTCCTCTATCCATTTATTTACCCAATAGATAACATAATCAATATCATCCTCAACCATCCTATTATGAACTGGTAAAGATATTAATTTTAACCACTCTCTATCAGCAACAGGATAATCTCTATCTTGTTTCAAGGGTTCATACTTGTGAAGTGGTTTAAAGTGTACAGAAGTGTGAATCTTTTTACTCGCAAGATAATCTATTAAATTATCTCTCGTTATCTTTTTACTATATCCACTACCATCTGGTGCCAAATTTTCAAACTTCCACGGTAGTTTAGCACAATAATACTGAACGGTTTCTGTGTGATATGGTCTTTCTATGATTGGATGTAGTTCGTCATTATATCTTTTTTGTACATGTCTACGAAATTCTAAATTAGCAGGTAACTTTTTCATCTGTTCTAAACAGATAGCAGCCATGATATCAATCATGTAGTATTTGTAACCAAGTACATCAACCTGATAGTCCCAAGCGTATCCAGGTTTAGCACCACTAGCCCTACTCCATGTTGATGAAACACCAAACCAAGTTCTTTCTCTACACCTCTCTATCAATTCTTTATCATCACTAGTTATCATTCCACCATCACCACAAGGCATTGTCTTTACTGCTTGAAATGACCAAACTGCCACATCACCGCCGTGTCCAGCACCAGGTGTGTAACAACTATGAGCAGTATCTTCGAGTATGAATCCACCAAATACTTTTCGTAGAGCCTCAAAATCACATGAAACACCAGCTTGATTAACTGCTATCATGACCTCACTGTTTGGTTTCTTATACTTCTCTACATCTTTAGGATCAATACACATTGTATCTGGTAAAACATCAACTATATTAGATGTAAATCCATTCCACAAAGGCACCATAGCAGTTGCTATAAAAGATATAGTGGGATTAATAACATCAATTCCTTTAAACCCCATAGCTTTCATGATTAAATCCTGTCCATGTGAAGCACTAGTAACAGCACATGCATACTTGTGTCCTACCATTTCAGCAAACTTTTCTTCAAACTCAGCAACTTTAGGACCTTTGCCCCACCAGCCACTTTCAATTACTTCTTGTAAAGCTTGTATTTCTTCCTTTCCACCCTTGGGTGCTAATACAGGTAACATTGTTTCTCTAATTTCCATCGTTCAAGTCTTTTAATATGTTATAAAAATGTATCACTAAATTTTTTGCATCGTATTTCTCGATAAAAGATTTTCTAAAATTATAAACTAATCTATTTCGTATATTATTATAATCAGACAAAACATAATCTATCTTTTCCTCTAAATTTGACCAATCATAATTTACTGCTATATATGTTTCATCATCTTCATATATAAATGGTTTTGATAAAATGTAACTCATATCAGGTTCAATCAATACAGAACCTAACATAGCAGACTGTACATCTCTTGGGTTCATCTCACCAAACCCAAGTGGTGACATCACAATTTTAGACTCTGCCATTTTTTTAAAATATTCATCCATTGAAACTTTTTGACCATTTTCCAATCCTACGAAACTGTACTTATCACTTATTATATTTAATAAATTTTTTCTATGTAAATCATAATAATCTGTTTGACAAAGATTATGCTCATATACTTTTTGTTTACTTGGATAACCAAACATACAAGATACATCATATTTTTTTTCAATAAAATTACTGTACCACTGTGGATTCATCGTGGATAACCAATTACAACCAGTTAGTTTCATCTTAGGTTTAAGCTCATCAATATCTGGTACAGAATAATTTCCCTTTCCCCAATACATTCTACCATTAACCCAACCTTGTTTGTATAAATCAAAGTCTTTGAGATAACTGTTCTTTAGAAATAGCATAGCATTTGACTCTCTGAAAACATCTATCGTTCCTATCAAAGATGTTGAATCTTGACCATCTACTATAAAATAATCACCTGTAATTTTTGATACAAATTCTAACCCCTTATCAACAGATTCTTGAAGTGACTTGCTTTTATCTATAATACTAGCTTGACCAACAAAGGCGTAGTCATAACTATCAGAATTGGTAAACTCTATACCAACATCACGAAACAAGTTTTGTGCCATAAGAAATGGTCTAAATGTTGTTTCATTTCTATGAACTTGATGTTCACATAACTTTATCTTAATCATCTTTATGTGCCATTTTTATCTCCTACAGAAAAATTATCTATTAGAAACCTTCTTACCTTTGTCCAAGAATTTATGCTGTTATTAGAATCTCCAATTCTGATTGCCTCTCTTATTACACTTTTTACTAACTGAACTGCTATGTCTTTTTTATGACCTTCATATGCTAATTCAATACCATCTTTATTTTTGTATTTCATAATTTTCTCTAATATAGTTTAATATATCATTTTTTGGTTTCCACTCTAAAACATCTCGTGCCTTTGTATCAGTGTTTAAAGTCTTCCTCATCTCACCTGGTCTAGCGTCTATGTATTTTTTTGGGTAATCTCCAAAAGCATCAACGATTTCGTTAATAGAATAATTTTTACCATTACCTAGTTCAAATACCTCACCACTTATCATACGAGCATCTAACAACCCATGTCCACATTTTATAAGACCGTCAACAATGTCTTCTACATGAGTAAAATCTCGTCTTTGTTCGCCATCACCAGTTATAGTTAAGGGATTACCCTTGTAAAATTGTCTCTCAAAAATACCTAACACACAGCAATAAGCACCCTCTGTTATTTGATGTGGACCATAAACATTATAAAAACGACAAATTGTCGTTGGCAAATTAAACAATTTATTATACATCGTAACTATCTCTTCACCTTGCCATTTTGTAAATGTATATGGATTAGCTAACTTATCACCATGTACAGATGATGTACCAGCGTAAACAACTGGTGTGTTATGTTTTCTTGCCCACTCTAACAAGTTTTGTGTTCCTAAACAATTAGATTTAAAACTTCTAAGTGGATCATCAAATGATGGTTGTATTCTAGCAAGTGCTGCTAAATGATATATTATGTCTACAGGTTTTATATTACATTCACAAGTAACTTCACACAAACACTCATCAACTAAACTCCACCAATGACTATCGGACAAATCTCTCCGATAATAATCACAACCTTTTTGATGATTTTCATATTTACCTGTAGAATAATTATCCACAGATATTACTTCATGTTCATCTTTTAATAATCTTTTAATTAAATTAGTACCGACAAAACCAGCACCACCTGTTATTAATACTCTCATACTTTTATTCCACTTATTTCTTCGTTATAAAATCTGTTCTGTTCCACTTGTTTTTCTATTGTCTTAGGATGTAGAATACAAAATGGTTTATCTGTTGGTAAAGTAGCATAAGTTTTGTAACCTGTTATCTGTTCATGGACTTTCTTTTGCCATCTTATATTTGGTCTGTTACGAAATATCCTACCTTGCCAATCAGGAAAGTTTACCCACCCATTTTCATCTAATCTATATCCATACATCCTACAATGTTCTTCTGTTATTCCTTCTACGGTATTTATTCTTGGCAATAAAATCAAATCTATACCTTCATTACCATTTATAATCTCATGAATATTTTGAATAAGCCATCTACTTACCATCTCATCGGCATCAAGATTGAAACTATAATCACCACTACCCATTGATTTTAAATAGTTCTTTTGTGAAGCAAAATCACCCAATAGATTTCTCTGTTCATAAACTATGTCATATGCTGATACATAGAAATCTAATATCTGTTTGGTCTTTTCATTATCAGAATAATCATCGAGTATGACAATCTCATCGCCCTCATCTTTCCACTTGACTAAAAACTTCAATAATTTTTCTAAAGTCTTATCTTCATTGTGAACTAACATAGAGTAACTTATCTTCACAGTGCTACCTTTCTTTTTACATCGATTGCTTTTATGGAACTAACTTTATCTAGTTTATAACTTCTATAGGCTACTTTGACTTGTGTATCACTTTTAACTATTTCTTTATAAAATTTCTTCGGTGTTATATTACCACTTCGTCTTCGTGATGATAATTGAACACGAGTTATGTCCCTATCTTCACCAGCAATCATCTCATCCATATTCAATGGTACATTTTCATCTTTTATGGATTCAAATAATTTTTCTATTCTACGAACTGTAACATAATTAAGATTTATACCCTCTATTTTTTTTGTCTTTCGATCATTATATAAAACTAACACCAGTGGATTTGTATCAAACCCATCTTTATATCTGAATGATATAACCATTCCCTCTAGTATTTGACCACTAGATATAACAGTTTCTTTAAGAGTTATCGCTCGTTTGTTGTTGTACTTGGCCACTTCTTGTTTCCATCATTTGTATTACGACATAAGCATCGTAAAATGTTGGCATTGAAACATCCTCAGCATTCAAAATAGATTGATCTCTTATCACCCATGTTAGTTTATCTTCCACGATCTTAGGTGCTATCATGTACCTCTCTGTATTGTATATTGCTGGTATCCACCATCGGTCATTCACTTTCCTACAAACACCGATAAAATCATCAGGATAATTTTCTAGGATATCATCTATCTCACCTTTGTATTTTGAATTAGAAGCAAAACCACAGTTTGTACACTGCATGTTTTGTTGATCATCACCAAGTAATATCAGAGAATTATCGATATCACTTCCATCTTCCAAACACAAAGGACATTGAACTTCTAAGAACATCAAGTCACCTTTTTTAACTTAGGTAGTTTAATTTTAGCTGGTGGTGTTTTCGAACCTTTCTTTTTTAATTTAGGTAGTTTTAGTGACATCGGTTGAGGTGTTTCAGGAATTTGTGAAATAACATTATCTAAAATTTTATTAAACTCTTTCTTCATAGTCTCAAGTGAATGTTTACTACGATTTACTTGCCCAAGTATTTTAGCCTGATGCTTCAATTTCTTATGGTTCTTTTTGAAAAACCTAAGTTTTCTTATTATATCACCTTCATCGGCACAAAACCATTTACTTGGCTCTACAACAATTGGTTTCCATATTATACTTTTAGGAACTGCTTTCAACTGACCGGAAATTAAGGTGGATTGTTTTTCATTAAGAAAATCCATCTGTCCACTCCATCCTGTAGCAATTACTGGTAGATCACAACAAGTGGCTTCAGCCAAAGGTCTACCAAAACCCTCTCCATGAGTACAACTCAGCATGGCTTTTATCTTTGGAAGATTATATAATAAAGCCATCTGTTCAAGAGTTAGATCACCGTGTAGGAGATAGATATTTGGTAGACTATCAGCAGATTTAAACTTGTCTTTTTCTCTTTGTATCTTTTTTATCACATCATCTTTGTCCAAATGTGAGAAGTCAGCACCATTTGTTTTCAATAACAGTGCTGGTGGGTTGGGTTGATTAGCAAATGCTTGAAGAAAACATTTAATCATCACAGCAATATTTTTTCTATCCTCACCATACTTACCCTTTCCCCACTGACCAACATGTAGAAATACAAATGATTCATTAATCATATCATAGATTTCTTTCTTAAATGGATCATCACTCTTACCAGCATCTTTAATCGGTTTGTATATAGTGGTATCAATACCCTCAGATAAAACACCCATAGGTTTTTCTAATTTTACCTGACCAACAACTTGATTTTGACCATTTACTTCTTTGGTTTGATCATATTGACACCTTTGAAAAGTACCAGTGGTGAACTTAGATGTCCCTAAATTTAAATTCATTTTATTACATCCCATGATAAACTCAGGCGAAACCACATCTGTTTCTACCCCAGCGGTTATTCCAATATTAAATTTTGCTGGAGTTTGAAACTCATTTGGTATTCTGATATCAATGTAAATATCCGGTTGTTGAATATTCTTACCATCTATAAATGTATCTAGTAACCTTTTATGTTTTGGTATTTTAGGATCAAGATGATTTCTTGGAGTCTCACCCCATCTGACATCAACACATTTAATTTCAAAATCCTCTCTATCCATAATTGAATAAAAGATAGAGCGAGCATGATCACCGTATCCACTACGGGTGTTAAAGGGAGCACACATCAATACTTGTTTCTTCATACTTTCTCCATGGTATAACGAATTCTAGGTTTCCAATTTTTAAAAGCACTATTCATGGATTTGATAAAGTTATCACCCATGGCAGTTGCCGTCATTTGATTTTCTCTACAGAACTTAGTGCCTAAAGCACCAAGTCGTTTTCTTTCTTCTCTACCCATGTCATAAAACTCTCTGAGGTTTACAGCCACATCCTCAGGATTACATCTATCATCCCAAATATATGGAGTCGGTGGTGAACCTTGTAAAGATATTGACGCTGGATAAACAGGTTTTACCCACTCTCCATGAGTCTTATACTTACCCCTATGGTTACTACCAAATTCAATATAATCATCTGGTGTCAATAGGTTTCCATCATCATCTCTGACACCACATTGATCTTGTAATCCACCTGTCATGTTTACAATGATTGGTGTTCCAACTGTAAGTGCTTCAGCACTACCCAAACCAAATCCCTCATTAGAAGCCATGTTTACATAAACATCAGCAGAGTTGAACAATAGGTTCATTAGATTATCATCAAATGGTTTACCATTAATATCATAAGTAAAGGCAACATTATAGTTTGGAATCAGATGTCTACATACTCGTGGTAAATCAGTTCCATTAGGATCACTTGGTTGACAATGAAATATCAATACACAATCATCTCTCTCTTCCTCTGGTAAACCATCTACAAAATACTTGTATGCCAACACCACATCACCAGGCATTTTTCTACGAATGTTTCTATTGCTATATAAAACCCTAAATTTCTTGTCATCGAATCCAAACTTATCGTTGAATGCTAACACATCAGTATCGTTATCTTCAAGTTTATAAAACCTACGTTGTGAAATACCATGTGGTACATATGTTGTTTGCCAATCCTCATACTCAGGTAATAATCTATTATTTATACCGTAAGTTTGTTTTGATATTGACATCAATAAATCAGAACTTTTATAGTATAATGTGTTATATTGTGGATCTGGTAAATCGTCCCATATATTGTAATAGAATATTGGTATATCTCTTCGTATCTCTGCTTCCATTTTATACAACCAAATCCAAAAACGAGGGTCTGTATAATGTAGTATGGCATCTGGTTTTTCTATAGCCATTATCTCTCTTAATAAAGGACCATCACCATAACCATCAGTTGGATATAATTTTAGATAACCATTTTTAATTCCAAAATCTTCTAATCCTTGAGACATGTCAAGCACTTTACCCTTATCAGGATGTTTGATAGCCCCAGCAATCTGAACCCAATCATATTCATTGAGTGTTTCCATCACGATGTCCTTAGACACTGTGGCAATCCCACTGTGCATCCTCAGATCATCGGACAGTAATAATATTTTCTTTTTCTTACTCATATAACCATTTACCTTTTGTTACAGAATTTCTTTTTCTTTGAAATACTTTCTCAGAACTGATAGTTTCTCTTCAAACTCACCGATCTTTTTTAACTCACCTTCAATGGTAGCAATCTGATCAGGATGGTCTGCCACACCCCTAGTATTTTCTGCCTGTAGTTTTACATTTGCAACATGTTTCTCTATGTTACCTTGTAGATAAGCTTCTAGCGCTTTGTATAATAAACCTCTCAAAATTGACTCCCACTTAAATGTAATTTATCATATGTTTCAATTGATTCTTTGACACCTTCATCATTTAGATATTGATGAATTGCTCTGTTTACTAGCTTTTGTAAATTCATATTTGAATTCACGGTTCTTACTTTGAAATTATTATAAAGACTTTCTATAATCTTTACCGATGTTAGTTTTATTTCTTTCTTCATATATACATAAATATATATATTTAATCTATAACGATGGTTTTTTTTCCAAACTTTTTAGCATAATTTATTGTTGTTGATGAACCTTTTGATTCAACACCTCGTGGAACAAATGCCACAACATAATGTGAGTAAGCAGCAATTATCTTATTACGAGCAAAAAAGTTCTTGATGTTATACGGTTTACCATAATCACTTTTATTCTTAGGACAATAGATATTCCAATTGTCATGAAATGGTGGAAACTCTTGATACTGTAATCCAAGTTCTAAAGCATATTTCTTAGCGTATCTGTCAGCGCCTGTCTTACATCCACCACTTACTATTATTGTATCCGATCCCTTTTCATTCTTTAATTTGAATATAAAGTCTTTTATCTTCTTTCGGTTCTCGTACTTACGACTACCAACGATCCCTACTCTTAAAGGATTTTCCCCCACTCACAGTGCTCCGTTTTAACAAACTCACAAAACCTACAAGCGTTACCAGGAGTGGCATTGTATGTTCTATCAGTTCTGTAGTTTCCTTTTGAATCAAATATAAGTTCACGAAACTCGTTGAAAGCTTTGTTAACTTTATTAAGAGTGACACTACCATGAGCAGGCTCGAATCTTTGTAACCTACTGATAGGCCAATCACTCTTCTTTGCTACCTTGCGTTTTAGTATTAAGAACTCGACAGATATCTTATCCAATGGAACACCAAACTTCTCAGAGTATTTTTGTTTGTACAATACCAACTGAGATGTTTTATAGAAATTCTTCTTATGGAAATTTGTCCAGCTACGAGTTGATGTTTTAAGGTCGATTATTTTAACATTACCATTTATCTTGTTTCGAATCACTACATCTAGGAAAGATTTAAATTGAACACCTTCTTGAATGTTGTCAAAGATAGGTAGCTCAATACCCACTAACTCGTAGTTCTTCTTCATGAAATACTTGTGACGATCCTTCTTGAATCCTTCGATTATTGCCACCCCATCCTCATAGAATTCTGTTAGTTCTTTTTGGTTACATATATCCACATTATGTTTCTTTCGTATCTTTAAGAACTCTGCAATCATATCTTCTTTTAACATAGTGGTCAAATCCATAGAATCAGCTGATTTGATCGACTTATTGTAAAACTCAGTTAGATATGCCTGTAATGTATTGTGCATAGCAGTTCCGAATACGGTATGAATACTACCTGTATTCTTACTAAGTTTATCTATGTAACGAAGTTTCCACTTCAGATTACATTCATTATAGGCGCTAAACTGTGAGTGGGATATTGATTTCATACGATCTCATCTATCATCCCATACTCTAAACAAGTTTTCGCGTCCCACATCAAGTCGTGTTTTAGTATTTCATCTAATTTTTTCATAGGTAGTTTAGTGTATTTTTTATAAATATCTTTTATTGTTTTCATCATTAGGTCTAAGTTTTTCTTCTCATCTTCAAAGTTACTATATGTTCCCCAAAAGGTGCTTGATAACTGATGAACCAACATATATGAATTTCTACTCATATATCTTTTCTCACCAACCACAGTTAAGAATGTCGCGGCACTGGCAGAGAAACCATCAACATAAGTCTCAATTGGCACCTTACATCTTAACATGGTATCCATTGAAGCAATACCACTAACGATAGTTCCACCACCTGAGTTAATATATATCTTTATCGATGGTGGTAATATACCAAGAGTATTTGATAAAGTCAAGCTTTTTGCTTCTAATTCACCAATTTTTTTATTCAACTCAACACAAGCATTTCGATTGACACCAGAGTAAAAGTATATTTTATTGTCTTGTACCGATATGTGTTTTTCATTTGCTTGATTACCAGCCTTTCTTGGTGCTTTTTCTTTCTTTGCTCCCCAATGTGTATTCACTATTTACCCCACTTTCCACGACCAACGATTGTAGCCATGATTCCATAATTACTAACATCCAAATACGCATCTTCCAATGGCTCATCCTTTACAGCAGAGTCCCTACCTGTCATCAATAATGTTTTGACTCTTTGTAACTTATCATTCATTCTGAACCAAAGACCCGTTAGAGATAATTTAATCTCTTCTTCGTTCTTCAACTGTGTCCCAACTGAGATATTACCAGGACCATAATCATGTTGTTTGTGTAGAAATAACTCATACTGTTCTCGTTGTAACTTTCTGAACTCTGCTGTCATTACTGGCCATTCTTTCTCCATTAATGTAACAACATCTTTTGTTTTTTTGCTCATATAACCTCTATTTTGATAATTGTAATATAATTATAATAATTCCTAAAAACAAGCTTATTATTGTTTTTGTATCAGGTACTTCATATAAAATTAACCATGTCATTGTTCCAAATATAATTGTAGATAGTCCGAAACCAATTGGACGAATATACCAATAGTTTTCAAAGTATTCATACATCCATCGTGTACTAAAATAAAAAAATACACTGATTGGTATCCCACCAAGAATAATCCACCACCAAGACCTAGCCCATTCATATTTAAATTGACCTTGCATGTGAAACCAAGAAAAAATCTGTCCTAGTGCTGAAAACAGTATTGCCATCCATAATTTATTCATCTGACTAATTTCTTAATCTCTTTTTCGGTTTTACCGAACTCTCTTAATAAGTCTTTCATACTATCCTTTGGCATCAATTGAATGTACTCCGATGCTTGTAATCTACTTACCTCGAAATACTCAACCAAATAATCAATGATCTCTTTATTGAATTTATCTTTCTTACCCTTGATATATTTCAAGTAAGTCTTTTTCTTTGGTAAGACACCACACCAAAACTGATACACAGCTTTGTGTGGCATATCTTGAATACAGTAGTTCTGCATATGATTTACCAAAGGTAAGAAATCTTTACCCATGCTGAGATACCTAATCACCATGAAAGGTGAGAATGACTTCTTGTCGGCATCCGAAAAAGAATCCCAATCTCGTTTACCGACAAATAGTTCATTTATCCATTTAAATAAGTTCATCTAATTCCTTGGATAAAGGTAAGAGTTCCCCGCAACTTCCACAGTTGAATACTTGAACTGGTGCTATCACCTCTTCACCAGTTGGTGATACAATCGCAGATATCTTTTTTATCACATATCCTTGAATAAATATCGAGTTATCGCACTTGGCACATTTCATAGTCTCAGCATTTTTCAGATCAACCTGAACTTGTTGTTTCTTTGGTTGTGGAAATGGTTTTCTTGGTTTCATGTTCATTATATTCTCCCTAGAATGTTTGATACTGTAGCGATAAAGTTTATCTCTTTATCCACAACCAACACATCTTGATACGAACCTTTGGATATATCAGCTATGATCTCCGGCATCTTGTCTACACCAAAACTCTCAACCTCATCATACAGAAGTCTATAGAGTTCGGTATACTCTGTGAAATTACTATCCGCAACCATTTTACGAATAGTCCCTATACTCTCTCCATTTCTGATAGCATCAAGAAACTGAAGTTTGAACTCATTATGAATCATCCCATCTTTATCAACAGTTAGTTTACCATTGATCGACATTCTCTGTAGTTCATTGATCACCTTACGAAGATCAGGATATCCAGCAGTTACCACTAGAGCCAGATCATCCAAGTCGAAAGAAATATTCTCTTTCTCAAGGATAGTTTTGGCATGAACAGCGACCTCTTTCTTGGATGGTGGTATGATCTTGTATGTCTGACACCTACTTTGTATCGGATCAATGATCTTCTCTACATAGTTACATGTCAAGATGAATCGACAGTGAGCAGAAAAAGTCTCCATTAGGTTTCTTAATGCTGGTTGAGCAGAGTTTACATTCAAGTAATCAGCCTCATCCAATATCACAACCTTCATTGGTTTAAAACCAACAGAGGAAGCAAATGTCTTTAACTTGTCTCTGACGAGATCAATATTCCTTTCATCTGAAGCATTAATATACAGATAATCACACTCAGTATTATTAACAATAATTTTAGCAAGTGTGGTCTTTCCACCGCCAGCTCTGCCATAAAGTAATAAATGTGGGATATTTCCATCATCTAAGAACCTCTCTACTTTAGTTTTAAGGTGTTCGTTACCGACATAAGTCGATAGGTCTTGTGGTCGGTAACGTTCCACCCATAGTCCATGTGAACTCATACTAATTACCTTGTTGTGCTACTAACCAATACTTCGCAACAAAGTCATCTACCTTAAACTCAACATGAGCAAGACCTTTTGTAGATATCTGTAACTCACACTTAGAACATTCTTTGTTAGCACTCAACACCTCTTTGAAAAGATCAGCATTGAATGTGATCGGGTCGGTGATACTGACAGCACCACTCTGTGCCTTTAATGATATACGATTAGAATTCATATCAGAATATCCAATAGTAAATTCAACTCCACCATCAGATGGTTGAACTGTAAAATGTTCTACATCGGCAAGAGCACCTTTACTTTTGATAAATGAATTGATGAACTGAGAATCAAGATTTACCAAAGTGTCAAAATCTGGTAAACTTTTTAAATCTGGAACATCAGGTATTACACCAAGAGCAGCCAAAACATAATCAACCGAAAGAACCTTATCGTAAAGATGAAAATTCGTAGGTGTCCCATCCACCTCATTTACTTCGAACTCAATACTGTCTGATAAAGTCCCTAACATCTTTGCTAGTTGAGCAGTATCATATACACCGACTTCAAATACAGGCAAGGTTTGTTTTACTAATTCAACATGTCCCAACAAAGACTTATCGCCTGATATAAATTTTGTTGAAAGTGTTGTCCCATCAGAAATCCACTTGACAGAGTTTACTGATCCACCAAGATTATATTTCTGTATGAAAGTGTCTAATGTTATTTTATTCATTGTAACTCCAGGTTTGTTTTAGAAGAATCTTTCAATAGAATTTTGTTTATCAATCGGCATATCCCAAGACAAAGCATCATAGAACATCTGTATCTTTTTATTTAGAGCACGATTGTATAACTTATCCCTATCGATATATTGTTTGATGAAATTCATCAATTCTTTGGGATCATCATATCCCTTATAAGCCAAAGCATCTAACTGAAATGGATTATTCTTTAGATAAACCCATTTGATCTTACTGGCATTTCTAATCGGTTCTAAGTGATTAGATTTGTAATGAGATAGTAAATCATTATATGCCAGAGAAGCTTTGACATGAGCTGGTGTACCACTCTTCGGTGTTCTGAATATACCACCACTCTTAGTTCCTTTGTACTTTGTCATACCTTTCACACCACTTGGTAGAGCAATATCATCTATATTGTGATCACTCAAACTACTTTTGAACTTTAGTATAAATTGATCTATCTTATCCTTTTCATAATTGTGTAGAATAGCCTTCAACACATTTGTCATAAACTTTTGAAATGC
>CEUJ01045831.1_pt1 | contig 23225 bp, 25 predicted proteins | sample 361531 | NCBI WGS metagenome assembly CEUJ01 (sample SAMEA2622842, study PRJEB7988) | marine metagenome | biome: marine biome (ENVO:00000447); feature: marine epipelagic mixed layer (ENVO:xxxxxxxxx); material: "saline water (ENVO:00002010), including plankton (ENVO:xxxxxxxx)" | depth 140 m | reverse complement strand
TCTTTACTTTTATCAAAAGCCTCATCAATAGATCCCACATACGCAAAGGAATTTTCAGGTATTTCGTCAGCTTCACCGCTCAAAATGGCTTCAAAACCAGAGACTGTGTCCTCAAGTTCAACGTATCTACCTGGAGTCCCTGTGAACTGTTCAGCAACGAAGAATGGTTGTGAAAAGAATTTTTGGATTTTTCTTGCCCGCGATACGGTCAACTTGTCTTCATCAGACAATTCGTCCATTCCTAGAATGGCAATAATATCTTGGAGATCTCTGTATTTTTGAAGAACACCCTGAACATTCCTGGCTACGCTGTAATGCCTGTCGCCAATAATTCTGGGATCAAGAATCCTCGATGTTGATGCTAGAGGGTCGACAGCGGGATAAATTCCTAATTCAGCAATTTTACGCTCAAGCACTGATGTAGCATCTAAATGAGCGAAAGCCGTTGCGGGAGCTGGATCTGTTAAATCATCAGCTGGAACATATACGGCCTGTACTGAAGTTATCGATCCTTTTTTAGTTGAGGTAATTCTTTCTTGTAATTCACCCATTTCAGTTGAGAGCGTAGGTTGGTAACCAACAGCTGAAGGCATTCTGCCAAGTAATGCTGAAACCTCTGATCCAGCTTGAGTAAATCTGAAAATATTATCCACAAATAAAAGTACATCTCTACCTTCATCATCGCGGAAAAACTCAGCCATTGCCAGCCCGCTAAGCGCAACTCTTAAACGCGCTCCTGGTGGTTCGTTCATTTGGCCAAATACCATGGTTGTTTTGTCAATGACTCCTGATTCGGTCATTTCATTGTACAGGTCATTTCCCTCACGTGTTCTCTCACCAACTCCTGCAAATACCGAATAACCACCATGCTCAGTAGCAATATTTCTAATTAATTCTTGTATTAAAACTGTTTTACCGACCCCTGCGCCACCAAAGAGACCTGTCTTTCCGCCTTTTGTATAGGGCTCCATTAAGTCAACAACCTTGATACCTGTAACCAAGATTTCTGTAGATGTAGCTAGGTCTTCATGCTTAGGTGCGGGACGATGAATAGGGTTCTTTTTTTCGGTTTTAACATCGCCTTTGCCATCAATTACATTGCCTAATACGTCAAATAATCTTCCCAACGTTTCTTGCCCAACTGGAACTGAAATCGGAGAACCACTATCTAAGACAGCCACTCCCCTAGTAAGACCGTCTGTAGAATCCATTGCTACGGTTCTGACCATGTTGTCGCCAAGATGTTGTGCAACCTCAAGAACTAGAGTACCTTCATCGCCTCTATCAACACTTAAGGCGTTCAAAATATTTGGTAAGTGACCATCTTCAAAAGCAACGTCAACAACGGCACCCATGATTTGTGAAATTTTTCCAGTCAACTGTGACATAATGAAAATCCTTTATTCTTTGAGCGCCTCAGCTCCGCTTACAATCTCAAGCATTTCGGTCGTAATTGCAGCTTGGCGCGCTTTATTAAATTCTAATGTTAAATTTTTAATCATATCCTCAGAATTACTAGTGGCGTTCTCCATTGCTACCATCCTTGCGGCTTGTTCACTAGCATAAGACTCAAGCAAATATTTCCATACTTGTGCATTTAAATATCGAGGTATTAATGATTTTACAATTTTTTTCTTCGATGGCTCGTAGAGCAAATCTATGTTCTGCATCTCTTCATCATTTAACTCAATAGGTAAAAGCTTTTCGGTGATAACAGCTTGAGTAGCAACGTTAACAAATTCATTAAAAATTACTCTGATTTCATCAACGTGGCCATTTAAAAAATGCTCAATGACATTGCTTCCTATTTTCATAGACTGATTAAAGTTTAAATCATTCCAAAAGTCGTAATAAGAATCAACTACATTGTATTCCCTGGCTACAAAATAATCTCGGGCTTTTTTTCCTATGCAGAAAATATCCACGTTAGATCTTCCAAACTCATCAATGTCGTTATGGGCTTTGCGTAAAATACTGCTGTTAAAGGAACCAGCTAATCCTCTATCTGAGCTAACAACGACAAAGGCTACTCTCTTAACATCTCTAATTTCGAGTAATGGCAGCATGTCTCTTTCAACCGAAGGGAGTAAATGCTGAATGATCTCAACCAGTCTGTGGTTGTATGGCCTTGCTTTTTCCATATTTTCTTGAGCCCGACGCATCTTAGCAGCAGCTACCATTTTCATAGCTTTAGTCACCTTTTGAATACTTTTGACCGACTTAATTCGATCACGAATATCTTTAAGGTTTGCCATTTATCTAGCTTGAAAATCCGCTTGCAAAGCCTGAAATGGCTTTTTCAAGTTTTTCACTAAGGTCATCCGAAATGGTGCCTTCTTTAACGATTATCGATAAGTCTTCAGCGTTATTTGCCTCAAGATAGTCAAACAAACTTGATTCAAACTCAGCTACTTTTTCTGCTGGAACTGAATCAAGAAAGCCCTTTGAGGCTGCAAATATAATAGCAACTTGCTTTTCGACAGGCATTGGAACATACTGACCTTGTTTTAAAATTTCTACCATGCGCTCACCTCTGGTAAGTTGGGCTTGAGTATTCTTATCTAGATCAGAGCCAAATTTTGCAAAAGCTTCTAGTTCTCTGTATTGCGCAAGATCGAGTCTTAATGTTCCAGCTACGCTTTTCATGGCTTTGATTTGAGCATTACCACCTACTCGAGAAACCGATATCCCGACATCAATTGCCGGCCTAACGCCAGAATTGAATAGATTTTTTTCAAGGTATATTTGTCCATCAGTAATAGATATAACATTAGTTGGAATATATGCCGATACATCACCCTCTTGTGTTTCAATAATTGGAAGAGCGGTTAACGAACCTCCCCCAAGGTCATCAGAAAGCTTTGAAGCTCTCTCAAGCAATCTACTGTGTAAATAGAAAACATCACCGGGGAATGCTTCTCTTCCCGGAGGACGTCTAAGCACTAATGACATTTGCCTGTAAGCAACAGCTTGCTTTGAAAGATCGTCATATATAATAAGGGCATCTTTACCGTTATCACGAAAGTATTCACCCATCGCACAACCAGAATATGGGGCTATGTATTGCAATGGTGCTTCATCTGATGCGCTTGCGGACACTACGGTAGTATATTCCATTGCTCCGTTTGCCTCAAGCTCCGCAACTATGGATGCAACAGTAGACGCTTTTTGACCAATCGCAACGTAAATACAAAAAACAGGTGAATCGGTAGCGTGCGTATACTTTTGGTTAATAATTGCATCTACAGCAACAGCAGTTTTACCTGTTTGACGATCTCCAATTATCAACTCTCTTTGTCCTCTACCAATTGGTATCATGCTATCAACAGCCTTAATTCCAGTTTGCAGTGGCTGATTGACAGGCGACCGCGACATCACTCCAAGAGCTTTTCTCTCAATAGGAAGGAAATCTTTTGTTTCAACAGATCCTTTGCCATCGATAGGCTGACCCAAAGGATTGACTACACGCCCAAGCATTGCATCTCCGACAGGAACCTCAACAACTTTTCCTGTTCTCTTAGCAAGGTCTCCTTCCTTAACATGGCTTGACTCTCCAAAAAGAACAACCCCAACGTTGTCATCCTCAAGGTTCAGAGCCATCCCAAAAACTCCATTTGGTAACTCTACTAATTCAGAGCTCATTACATTTTCAAGGCCCGAGACGCGGGCAACACCGTCTCCTATTTCAATCACTTCACCAACTTCAGAGACGTCAACAGATAAATCGAATTTTTTAATTTGCTCCCTAAGTAGTTCCGTGATATTGTCAGTTTTGATTTCCATAGTTTCTTTCTAGGTAATTATGCGTCAAGTAATTCTTGTCGCATGTTTTTTAAATGGTTTGAAATTGAAGCGTCAACTAATTGATTATCAACTCTAAGACGAATTCCTCCAATGAGCTCAGGAACGATATTAAATGTAATCTCGCTATTTTTACCTAAAGATTGATCAAGTAAAGTTTTTATCTCAGATTTTCTAGTATCTGAAATTTCTGACGTGACATCAGCTGATACATTCACAATATCTTTTTTGTTGGCTAGCATTTGAGCGAAATACTTGGCTATCAATGGCAAAATCTTTACAAAGTTAATCTTTTCAAAAAGAGCCATAAATTCGCTCAAAACTGGGTGGCATGACTCTTGAAAGGCTTCTTTGGTGGCGCTTGCTTTCTGTTCGCTTGTTATTCTTTTTGAGAGAAGAAAAGATCTGAATTCAGCATTAGATCGAATAGCATTACAAATACTTACAAGTGACTCCATTACAGCAATTTCACTTTCAGATTTGGCTGAAACATTATATAAAGCTTCAGCATAGTTTTTGGCTTTTTGATCAAGCTTCATATTTATTGATCTTTTTTAGCGATTCCTCAATTAGAGTATTGTTATCCTGCTCGCTAATATTCTTGTTGATTAATTTTTCAGCAACTGATATTGAGATATCTACAACCTCTTTTCTGATATCAGAAATCGCTTTATCTTTTTCAACCTGAATTTGATGTTGCGCGTCTTCGCGAATTTTGCTTGCTTCATCTTTAGCTTTGGTAATCGTATCCTCTTTGATTTTATCCGCAGCAGCTTTGCCTTCCGATAAAATCGATTGGGCTTCAGATCTAGCCTTAGAGATTATAGCTTCAGACTCTGCGTTAAGCTTGTCAAGTTCCTCGCGAGCTTTTTCTGCATTTTCTAATGAGTCCTTTATAAGATTTTCCCTTTGTTCAAGCATGCTCAAAAGAGGCTTCCAAGCAAATTTTGCAAGAACATAGAACAGCAATAGAAAAGTGATTATTGTCCATATGTAAAGCCCTGGAGTAACCGCAATTAACGGATTTTTGTCTCCAGAGCCAGCAAATATTGCGATTAATAAGTTCACTTCAACTTCCTTTGTGTTGATTTTTTTAGAGTACGAGCATTAAGAATGCAAATACTTCTGCAAGAATAGCAACACCTTCAAGCAAAAATAGAGGCAAATTGACCGCACCAGTAATTTTATCAGCAGCTTCTGGTTGGCGGGCAATACTTTCAGCAGCGGCTGAAGCAAATTTTCCTATACCCATAGCTGCACCAATTACTATTAGTCCAAGTCCAATTGGTAGAAATGTTGTTGGTTCCATAATATTATTCCTTATTTGTTTAATGATGAACGTTAATTGCCATTCCAATGAAAACCGCTGTTAAGAGAGTGAAAACATAGGCTTGCACAAGAACTACAATTATTTCAAGTCCAGAAATTGCTGTAGCCATTGGTACTGAAATTATAGCAGCACCTAGACCAGCTACAGTAGATTGAAATTTATCTGCAAAAATTGACATTAATGATAAAAGAGCTAAAATTGCTATATGTCCCCCAGTCATATTTGCGGCCAATCGCATTGTTAATGCAAATGGTTTTACTATCATACCCATTAATTCAATGGGAATCAAAATTATATATACTGGCCATGCCAACCCATGCGGGACTAAGTTTTTCCAATGATTGATAAATCCATGAGCTTTTGTGCCCGCAATGATTATTGCAAAAAAAGTGATGGAGGCTAATGCTGCAGTGACATGAAAGTTTCCAGTAGCAGTCGCTCCTCCTTTAGTTAATTTATATACAAAATCACTTGGAACGACTTTATTTATAACGCCTAATAAATCAAAAAAAGGCACCATACCTAAACCATTGGCACAAAGAATGAAAAAGAAAAAAGTCAATATTAACGGCGTCCAGGTATTGACCCATTTAGGACCTACATTTGGAGCAACAATTGAGTCGCGTATGTACTGAACGATAGCTTCAATTGCACTTGATGCCGTTGAAGGGTTAAAGTTTTTTTGTCGAGTATGTTTACGAATAGGAATGATGACACAAAGAGAAACAATTATTGCAACGATCCAAAGCATTAGAACATGCTTGGTTACAGACATATCAATGCCAAAAATTGGATCAATTTTTATTATGGGATTTTCCAATGAAGAATTGGAAACATGACCAATAATGTATTCAGCAACTTTTTCAGTTACGCTTTGACCTGACTCTTTACCGCCTAAAATCATTTATACTTCTATTTTTTGTTGAAAAATGTATTTAGCAACACTGCTTCTAGCGTATGAAACGCTATAAAAGAGCCCAAAAAACTAAACACAAATGAGTGAGTGTCAAAAGAATAAAAGTAAATAATTCCTAATAAATATGGTGCAAAGAAAACCATTTTTAAAACAAATCCTATCATCAATATTTTTGTCGTCAACAATAGATCAATTTTTACAGCTCTCAATAAAAGGAATACTTCAATTATTGATGCTATAAATGGGGTTAATGCTCCAAAAAAAATCTCAGTTTTATTAGTTGGTGAAATAAAAAACCCAAGCAAAAGAATTAAAAAGAAAAAGGCAAAGAATTTATACAATGGCTTCATTTTTCATTCATGAATTTGTAAAGTTGAAAAAATCCAACCACCAAACCAAGTATGATACCAAATACCAACAAAATTGGCTCAGATTTCATCATTGAATCAAAAAAATAACCTAATAGAGAAAAAAGTAGAATGGAGCCTAAAAGCGTATAAGCTGCACTTGCAGCAGGAGCAGATGATCGAACTATGCGTTGAAATTCACTCAAAACTTTCTGAATGAAATCGTCGCTTTTGTTTGGCATAGATTAAATTAATCTAATCAAGACTCGTTGCTTGATGGTTTTTCATTTTCAACCATGACACAATGACCCTGAAACTGGGCGCCCTCTTCAATAACTAGAGTTCGGTAGACTAAGTCACCTTTAAGATTGCATTCTGAACCAAGTACGGCTCTATTCTCTACTCTTACATTTCCATCTACCATTCCACCGATCTGCGAATCATTGGCTTGGACATTACCATGCACCTCGCCTCCTTTAGCAATTCTTACAGGGCCCTCTGATACAACATCGCCAAAAACTTTTCCATAAACAGCGACACCACCTTGGCAGGTAACGTTGCCCTGGATGACTGCATCGGTTCCTATCATTGTATGAACATCTTTGTAATCGTTTTTTCCCATATACTATTTCACGCTAATATTTGTTTGATTTAATTCTGGAAAAAATACTAGAGGGTCTACTGGTTCCCCATCCTTCCAAATTTCAAAGTGAAGATGCGGACCTGAGCTGATTCCTGAATTTCCAGAGGTTGAAATTACATCGCCTCGTTTAACTTTTTCGTATTCTTTTACTAAAATTAAATCATTGTGGCCATAATAAGTAAAATATTCATTACCATGATAGAGAACTATTAAATTTCCAAGTTCTGTTGTCCATCCTGCGAATACTACTTGACCTGAGGCAGAAGCCATTACAGGCTCACCGATAGGTACTGCAATATCCACTCCATAATGCTCTCTGATTTCTTCTTCATCAGACACAATCATTTTTTGAGTTAAAACTCCTGCGGTTGGTAAAAGAGAGGGTACGTTGTCAAGATAGGACAAATTAATTGGATAATCATCCATCATTTTTGTTAAGCCTGAACCCGTAGAATCGTTTTCACCTAAATCCATGCCGAGTGCTTTTTGAACAACAATTTCCATTTGCTTCATTCGCTCCAAATCCCTGTATAGCTCAAGAACTTCAATGCGCTCACCAATGACTTGATTGTAGCGAGAATTCATTCGATTGTAATCTATAGACAACGGTATTAAATAAATATATGAAATTATAATCGCAGTAAAGACAGAGATTGAAGAGAATATCAAAAACAATGTTCCCTTTCTCGATATTGAAAATCTTCTGCTTTCTCCATCGTGATCAGGAACCACTAAAAAAGTATATCTGCTCGGTTTCATTTTTTAATCATCAATGCTTCTTAGAAGTTCAAGAATTCTACTAAGATCATCTTCGCTAAAAAATTCGATTAGTATTGTTCCGGTTTTGTCTGCCTTTGAATTCAAATGTACTTTAGTTCCCAAAATGGCGATCAGCTCATTTTCAAGGCTACGAACTGATTTGTTTTTGGTAGAATTAATCGTTTTTTTTACTGGTTTAACTTTTGCGCTTCCGTGTGATATTTTTTCTGCAGCTCTAACTGACAGATCGTTTCTAATTATCATTTTTAAAAGACTTAACATTTCCGGCTTTGTTTTGCATGCTAATATTGCGCGCGCATGCCCTGCGGATATTTTATTTTGTTTCAAATATTTACGGGCTTCTGATGGCAATTGCAATAATCGCAATGAGTTCGCAATAGTTGATCTGCTTTTTCCAACAGAACTCGCAATGCTAGCTTGCGATAGGCTGAACTCGTTTTGTAAAACCGCATACGCTTCAGATTCTTCCATGGGATTGAGATTGTCTCTTTGAATATTCTCAATCAAAGCTAAATGCATCATGTCAGATTCATCAGTTACGTCAATTATATAGGCAGGTATTTCTTTCAGTTTGTTTATTTTAGATGCGCGAAGTCTTCTTTCCCCTGCTATTAGTAAGTATCCATTATCTTCAGCTCGTACAGTAATTGGACTAATGACTCCTTTTTGTGCAATTGATTTTGCCAGATCATTTAAGGAGTTTTTATCAAATTCTTTTCTTGGTTGATAGGGGTTCGTTTTAATCTTTGAAATTAAGATTTTTGTTACACCTGATGATCTATCTTGATCTTTTTTATTACTTGAAACGCTTGTTCCAATCAATGCTTCTAGGCCTTTGCCAAGTCTTTTAGTTGCCATGCTGTAAAATTTCCTCTACCAATGAAAGATAATTTTGTGCGCCAGTTGAATTTGCATCGTAAAGCAAAGCTGGTTTTCCAAAACTTGGTGCTTCGCTCAACCTTACGTTGCGATGGATAACAGTATCAAAAATCTTTTCCTTAAAAAAACTTCTTACCTCATCTGCTACCTGACTCGATAGATTTAATCTTGAGTCATACATCGTTAACAAAACCCCTTCAATTTCTAGCTTTGGATTAAGATTTTTTTGCACGAGCCTAAAGGTGTTTAATAGTTGACCTAATCCTTCCAATGCATAATATTCGCATTGAATGGGAATGATGATAGAATTTGAACATGTTAAAGCATTGAGAGTCAAAAGACCTAGAGAAGGAGGGCAATCAATCAATATATAATCGTATTTCTTTTGTACAGATTTTAAAGCTTTTTCTAACTGCCTTTCTCTAGCCATAAGATTAACAAGCTCAACTTCAGCGCCCACTAGATCGTTTGTAGATGAAATTATATCCAGGCAGTCCAAACGTGTAGAGCTGATAACCTTAGATGTTTTTTCTTTTCCAACAATTAGGTCATAAACGGTGCCCTGTTTTTCTTCAATTAAGGCTTCAAGACCTGTTGTAGCGTTTGATTGAGGATCCAGATCGATTAAAAGAGTTTTTACCTCAGACACCGCAAAGCTAACGGCTAGATTTACTGAGGTTGTTGTTTTGCCAACGCCACCTTTTTGATTTGTTAAAGAAACGATCTTGCTCATGATTATAAAAAAATTATGGGGCTAAAGTTAGTCATTAACTTTGTGCTTAAAAAAAAGAAAATATATTGGAAAGCCAGAAAGGACAAAACTTAAATCTTGGATTGAAAGTTCAAATTGATAATAAACTCTTAGGGAAACTAGACTCACTAAAACTACTAAATATAGCAAAGGCAAATATGGATAAAATGGTATCTGATATCCATCTTCGCCAATCCTAAATCTTCTGAATTTGAAAAATGCCAAAGTTGTGGCTATGTAAAAAATTAAAATTACAAATACCATACCTGATACAATGGTTTCAAAGTTTTGTCTTAAGACAAGAATTATAACTCCCCAAACACAATGAGCAATTATTGCATTTGATGGGGTTTTGAATTTTGGGTGAACATACCCAAATGACTTAAAAAGTAAGTTATCTTTCGCCATGGCGTAGTATAGTCTACTTGCCGACATCATGGTTCCATTAATGCTTCCTGTGGCGGAAATAATAACGATAAGCGATATTATGGCGGCTCCACTACTCCCAAAAACAATCAACGCCGTATCCGATGCTACAATTTGACTATCCCTCACACCTTCAAGACCCAAAACGCTATGATAGAGGAAATTCGCTGCAATATAAATTATTGCGACTGTTGATATTCCATAAAACATCGTTTTTGGAATTACCTCTTTTGGGTTTTTCATTTCCCCAGCTACATACCCAACTCTATCCCAACCCAGATAAGAAAACAAAATTAGAATTGATGCAGCCACTACATTGCCTAGATATCCCAAATCTTGCAATGGCTCACTTGATAAGTTTAATTGCGTGAAGCTGCCATTAAAAAATAATAGTCCAATAAAAGCAAAAAGCGCCAGACCAATGGTTTTTATGAGTGATGAGAATTTGTTGTAAGCACTAGCTTTCTCCACACCAATAAAATTAATAATTCCAAATAAGATAATAATACAAACAGCTAAAAAGTTTTTTTCAAACTGCTCTAAATCAATAAAATATCCTATGTAGTTCGCTGTAATTAGACTTATTCCAGCGGCAGGACTTGTTCGAATGATCAATAATTGAGCCCATCCAAAGATAAAACCCCATAAGGGTCCAAAAGCTTTGGAAATATATACGTACTCCCCTCCTGTACTTGGAAAACGAGACCCTAATTCAGCGTAGATCAATGACCCAATAAGCACAAAGAAGCTGATAAAGATCCAAAGCAGTAAGATGGTCGAAAATGAGGATAAATATGTCGCGATCAATTGAGGAGTGGCAAAGATTGCTGAACCGATTGTTATCCCAATCAGTAGAGAAATACCATCAATTAACTTTAGTGATTTTTTTAATTGCGACATTTTTTAAATCTGTCAATGTTTTAAAGGAAACTTACTTATCCATAGAAGGGCATCAAGAAAAAGGCAGTGAAATGTTATTGCCCCTAGGCCAATAATTGAAGCTAAATGCAATGCAGGATTTTTAACTCCATTTGCAGTTATGACACTAATCATGATAAGAAAAATAGATAGGCCTGTAATCCAAAGCTCAGCTTGCACATATCTCCAGACAAGTTTTGACGGAGAATCTAAGTAGATAAAAGTTGTATGAATCCACATTGATGCTGAAACAAGAAAAATTATAACAAGAGTTAAAATGAATCTGTAATCAAAATTTCCCCTCATAAAATTGAGTTTTAATCCATCTTGAAAAATTAAATAATACATTGCGATGCAATATCCTAAAGCTGAGACGAACATAAAAGAAGTGATCCACGGTTTAAGCTCTTCAGGAACCCCGCCCCATAGCTCGTTTCGATTTTTTGGATGATTCATGAGAGCAATGACATACCCACCTAGGACAGAAATACCTCCAATTATATTTATTAAGAGTAACTGATTTTGGATTCTCATAAATTGTTATTAACCTCCAAGTTAATTACATTGTAGATGGTAAGTATAACCCATTAAATTTTTTAGAACAATTAATGATTATACAAAACTTATGAAAGCACTTGTAAAGCATTCCCCTAAGGAAGGTATTTGGATGGAAGACGTACCTAATCCAAAATGCGGGCCTGGAGAGGTTAGAATTCGAATTACCCATACTGCAATTTGTGGGACGGATAAGCACATTTTTGAATGGGACGAGTGGGCCCAAAATAATCTAAAGCTCCCGCTGATCGTTGGTCATGAATTTTGTGGAATCATTGATGAAGTTGGTCCTCAAGTAACGCATTATAAAGTAGGCGATCGTGTTTCTGGAGAAGGACACATAACTTGTGGAAATTGTCGCAATTGTAGAGCCGGTAAAAAACATTTATGTCCAGAGACTATTGGCGTTGGTGTTCATCGCGATGGTGCTTTTGCAGAATATTTAGTAATACCCGAGTCAAATGTTTGGCCTCTGCATGAGGACATACCCTCTGAAATAGCAGCATTTTTTGACCCATTAGGTAATGCTGTTCACACTGCTCTAGCTTTTAATATAACTGGTGAGGATATATTAATTTGTGGGGCGGGACCAATAGGTATGATGGCTGCTGCTATTTGTAAGTTTTCGGGATCACGAAATATTGTTGTTACTGACATTAACGATTACCGATTAAACCTTGCAAAAGACCTTGGTGCTTCAAGAACCGTAAATCCTCGCAAGGAAGATATAGGAACTGTTTTTGAAGAGCTAGGTATTTCTCATGGATTTGATGTAGGGCTAGAAATGTCAGGTAACCCTGAGGCATTCAATCAAATGATTTCTTTAATGTATAATGGAGGTAATATTGCGCTACTAGGGCTTTTACCTAACTCTACTAAGGTTGATTGGAATAAAGTAATTTTTAAAGGATTAAATATAAAGGGGATTTATGGGCGCGAAATGTATGATACATGGTACAAAATGACCCAGATGATTAGAAGCGGACTTTCTGTATCAAAAGTCTTAACACATCATTTCAAAATTGATGATTTTCAAAAAGCTTTTAAGGTAATTGAGAGTGGTAACTGTGGAAAGGTTGTCCTTGAATGGTAGATGTTTTTAATGAGATTATTTCTACGATTAAAGATGAGGGCCTATATAAATTAGAGCGATCGATTTCATCTCCTCAAAGTATAGATATTTTAACTGATAATGGACGTAGAGTTCTCAATTTTTGCGCCAACAATTATTTAGGACTGGCTAATCATCCAGATTTAATTAACGCAGCCAAGAAAGCGTTAGATGAATTTGGCTTTGGAATGGCATCTGTTCGCTTCATTTGCGGTACGCAAACAATTCATAAGGAGTTGGAGCATACTATATCTGATTTTTTTGGAACAGATGATACAATATTATACACATCTTGCTTTGATGCGAATGGTGGACTGTTTGAAACTTTATTAGGTCCTGAAGATGCCGTAATATCAGATTCTCTAAATCATGCTTCAATCATTGATGGAATAAGGCTTTGTAAGGCACAGCGCTATAGATATAATAATAGCGATATGGATGATTTAGAGGGTCAATTAATAAAATCTCAAAACGCTAAAATTCGACTCATAGCAACAGATGGCGTATTTTCAATGGATGGCTACATTGCAAAACTAAACGAAATTACCGCTTTAGCTGAAAAATACGACGCAATGGTTTTAGTAGATGATAGTCACGCAACAGGTTTTGTTGGAAAAACAGGAAGAGGTTCTGCGGAGTATCATAATGTTATGAGTAAGGTAGACATTTGGACTTCCACGCTTGGCAAAGCGCTTGGGGGCGCTTCTGGAGGATTTACTACTGGTAAAAAAGTGTATATAGATCTACTTCGTCAGCGCTCACGACCATATCTTTTTTCCAACACTTTGGCCCCTGCTATTGTTGCAGCAGGCATTGAGGCTTTGAAGATGATATCTAATTCAACTGAATTAAGAGATAAGCTTGAAAAAAATGCTCGTTATTTTCGTAGTGAGATTGCAAATATTGGCTTTGACATAAAAGAGGGCGAGCATCCAATTATTCCAATAATGACTTACGACGCATTAACTTCACAGAAAATGGCATCTTCTCTATTAGATGAGGGTATTTATGTTATTGGTTTTTTCTATCCTGTTGTGCCAAAAGATCAAGCTAGAATACGAGTTCAGATCTCTGCTGGAATGTCAGAATTACATTTGGAGGAAGCGTTAACTGCTTTTAAAAAAGTTGGTAAAAAGTACAAGCTTGTTTAATAATTCGTACACTTGTCGGTTACATAAATACAAGAGTATATTCCCCGTCTTTAAAGAAATAAAAATTAAATAGAATGCAAAATAAGCTATCACCACGTTTTTTTATTATTGGATTAGTTCTCCTTTGGGGAATTTGGTCTTTGTGGCCAACCTTTAAGCTTCAAACTTTAACAGATGATGAAAGAAGTGAACTTTCAAAGCAAGGCAATCTTGAAACCCTAGAATCTCGAGCCATAAAACAAGGTCTTGATCTAAAGGGGGGTATGTACATTGCTCTTGAGGTTGATGTTCCTACTCTCATTGAAAATATTGCAATAAATAAAGACCGTAAACTCTCATCTGTTTTTTCTGAGGTTCGTGAACAGATTTTACTTGCGCCTGAAACTGACTTCTTTTTTACCTTTTCTAGTTTAGTAAGAGACAGAGAGGTTAAGCTATCTAGGTATTATTACGACTACGGTTCAAATTCCGAAGATATAATCACTGCATTAAAAAGTGAAGCTGAAGATGCGATTGATCGCGTTCTTGAAATTTTACAGAACCGAATAGACCAATTTGGAGTAGCAGAGCCAACCATTCAAAAACAAGGAACTCAACGTATCATTGTTGAGCTTGCAGGAGTGCAGAACTCTGAGCGTGCTCGCTCATTACTTGAAAGTACTGCCTTGTTAGAATTTTATATTGTTAAAGATGTTACTACCACAAATGATCTAATGATTAAGGTAGATCAAATTCTGAAGAAAGATAAATCAGTTTCTTCTGTTGCAGATCAAATGAAAGCTGCAACCAATCAAAACGAACAAGTATCTGGAGATGAATCGAAAGATGATCAAACTGTCTCGGTAAGTGAGTTGTTTGGAGCAACAGAGCAGACTGAGAGTTCAGATTCAGCAATCGTAAATAAAGATATTTTTGCTGAAAGACCTTTTTCATCCATGCTCAGAAGCCTTGGTAACTCAATTGGAGTGCCAGAAAAAAACTCATTTGCTGTTAGAAACATGATTGATAGACCTGAGATCCAGGAAAAGCTAGCATCTATTGGAGGTGCGTTTCTTTTTGGACCAAAGGCCGAAGAATATGTGCTCAATGATGGTTCGGTAGAGAAAATGATTCCACTATATCTGGTTGATGATCGCGCAGAGCTCACGGGAGGTGTCGTTGAAGAAGCAAAAGCTAATCTTGGGCCACAAGGAACTACCTCTGCTGGTCAACCTATTGTAAATCTTTCAATGAACTCTGATGGTGCTCGTAAATGGTCAATTTTGACTGGATCTAACATTGGAAGACAAGTAGCAATTGTTTTGGATAAAAAAGTTCATATGGCGCCGAATATTCGTGAAAAAATCTCAGGAGGCGGCACCTTAATTGAAGGCTTTGCTAATATCGAAGAAGCTAAGGATATTGCTATTGTATTAAGAGCTGGTGCTCTTCCTGCTCCTGTCGAAATCATTGAGGAAAGAGTTGTAGGTCCCTCTCTAGGCGCTGAGTCGGTTAAAAGTGGAACCCAGTCTGTTTTGATTGGACTGGCTATTGTTTTGGTTTTTATGGTTTTCTATTACCGCATGGCAGGAAGCATTGCTGACTTTGCTTTGATTTGGAATATTGTGCTTGTTTTGGCAATCCTTGCCTCCCTACAAGCAACGTTAACACTTCCCGGAATTGCAGGTTTGATTTTAACCGTTGGCATGTCGATCGATGCAAATGTTATAATTTTTGAACGCATTCGCGAAGAACTCGACAAGGGCAAAACTGCAAAGGCAGCTATTGATGGCGGCTATAATCGTGCCTTGACAACTATTGTGGATGCCAATATGACAACATTGATTGCAGCTCTAGTTCTGTGGCAGTTTGGTACTGGGCCCATTAGAGGGTTTGCAACTGTATTATTTTGGGGAATATTGATATCTATGTTTACTGCTATTTTTGTTACACGTTCAATATTTAATGTATTTGTAAATCGAAAAGGTTTTTCAAAACTCAGCATATGAGAATACTAAAAAATTCAAGTTTTGATTTTATGGGTAAGAAATCAATAGCCCTCGCCATTTCTGCAACTATTGTATTGGCAGGCATAGGCTCACTCGTACTCAATGGCGGTCCAAAACTAAGTATTGACTTCAAAGGCGGAACATTTGTTGCTGTAGAATACACTGAAAATATAATGGTGGAAGACGTTAGATCAAAAATGGGTGAACTTAATATTGATGGTCAAAAATTTGACTTTAGCAAGGAAGAGGTTAAGCACTTTGGTAGTAATTCAGCTGTATCTGTTAGAGTTCCTCATATTGAGAATTCACCATCAAACTTTGCACAGAAAATAGCGGTTCACCTATTTGAATCTTTTCCTGATAAAAGACCTGAGACTATGACCGAATTTGTATTGAGCAAAGGCATAATAAGCCCAAAGATCGGTTCAGAGCTCAGCGGAAAAGCCGTGATGGCAATTTTTTCAGCTCTAGCTCTCATTCTATTATATATTTCTATTCGTTTTGAATTCAAGTTTGCGCTTGGGGCCATTGCTGCCCTAACGCATGATGTATTAATTACACTCGGTATTTTTTCGCTTCTTTCATATGAAATCAGTCTACCAATCATTGCCGCATTTCTTACTATTGTTGGATACTCACTCAATGATACAATTGTTATTTTTGACAGAATACGCGAAAACCTGAAATCATCAAAACGTGATTCATATACGTCTGTTGTTAATAGAAGCATCAATGAATCATTATCTAGAACTATCATTACTTCACTAACAACTTTTGTTGTGGTAATGATCTTATGGCTTTTTGGAGGAGAGGTAATACATAACTTTGCCTTCGCCATGATTGTTGGTGTTATTGTTGGAACTTATTCATCTATTTACATTGCAAGTCCCTTAGTAATATTTCTTCATGAAAATGCAAAGAAATAAAAACTGGATTTCATTGGTTTCATAAAAAGCTCTGAATGGTCAGAGCTTTTTTTTATGAAAACTAAAATTTATACATTATACGCTTTGATGTGCATTCTTTGGGGCTTTACCTGGATGTACTTAAAAATAAGCTTAGCTCAGATGCCAATCTTTACAGGATTAGCGATACGTTTTCTTCTAGCGGGGCTGGTTTTTTGGATTCTATTTTTTCTAAAAGGTGAAAAGGTGCACTTGACTTCTAAAATGAAAAACGTGTACATACTTTTTACTTTGTTCAATTTTTCACTATGCTACTATTTAACCTATTGGGGTGCAAAATTTGTTTTCTCAAATCTTGGTGCGATCATTTGGAGCTTGCTCCCTATATGTGTTGCGCTTATGGCTCACTTTTTTATTCCTGACGATCGATTGAATATTAGAAAATTTGTTGGCATGTTGATTGGTTTGATTGGAACAATATTATTGTTTTCAAAAGGAGAATTATTAGGGGAAGGGCAAACAACTTTTGGAATAATTGCTATTTTAGCTTCAGTTGTTCTGGCGGCTTGGCCAAATGTCTACTTGAAAATGCAAAAAAACACAATCAATTCATATCACCTAAATGCCTTTGGGATGACAATATCTGGATTGTTATTTTTTTTATTTGCCTTAATTCTTGAAAACTCGCATTCTATCCCAATAGACAAAACAAACATGTTTGCAATATTTTTTCTTACAATCCCAGGCACAGTAATAACTTGGGGTATTTATATCTGGCTTTTTAATCACATACCAGTAACACAAATTAGCTACACGGCATTTTATCCACCTATCATAGCAACTTTTGTCGGTTGGCTTTTTCTAAATGAAAGCTTACCCTTAGTAGCTATTTTTGGATCAATACTCATTATCTTTGGTGGCTATTTAGTTAGCTCACCCTCAAAATCTTAGAATTATCATTTTAAAATATTTAAAATATTCAAATTACAGCTCTCCAGTAGGAAAGCTAATGCTTGTTCAGTCTAATAAAGGCTTGAGAAAGCTAATCTTTGAGAAAGATATTTCAAATTTTTCTGAAACAAATTCTGAAGGTAATTGTTATGAACTGATAAAAGATAACGCAGCTCTTTCTGCTACAAAAAAACAACTGGAAGAATATTTCAATGGCAAAAGAATTAACTTTAATATTCAACTTGATATTTCAATATCAAATTTTTACAAAAAAGTGCTTATAGAAGTGATGAAAATTCCTTTTGGAAATGTTATGAGTTATAAACAAATAGCTGTTAAAATAAATAATCCTCAAGCATATAGAGCTGTTGGCACTGCAAATGCTAAAAACACAATTCCAATCATCATTCCGTGCCATAGAGTTATTGCAAATAATGGAACACTCGGTGGCTACGGAGGGGGTTTAAAGATAAAAAAATTTCTTCTGAAGATGGAAGGTGTCATTTAACTTCGTATTATGTGGCAAATGATTAAAAGACGTATTTTAGCTGGTCTTATAGCTCTTATGCCAATTATGGCAACATATTGGATCGTAAGAATTCTTTTTGATTTCCTGGATAATCTAGCTGATCCAATTTTAAAATTGTTAGGTATTCAAATACCCGGACTGGGAATTATTCTAACCTTTTCATTCATTTTTATCATAGGATTATTGGTTACTAACGTTCTTGGAACGACTATTCTTAGGTGGAGTGAGCTTTTGGTAGCTAGAGTTCCCATTGTAAGCACCATTTACAATTCAATCAAACAAATTACTGGTGCTTTTTCTGGTTCAACTGCAAAATCTTTTCAAAAAGTAGTACTGATTCAATATCCAAGAAAAGGTTTGTGGACAATGGCGTTTGTAACCAATGAATCAAAAAATAAGAACGATGAAATTTTTTATCATTTATTCGTTCCCACAACTCCAAACCCAACTTCTGGAGTGTTTATTATTGTTCCTAAAGAAGATGCAACAGATCCCAAAATTTCTGTTGAAGCAGGACTGAGAATGATCGTATCAGGTGGTATTATTGATGACAATGTTTCGATTGCAGATAAGCTTTCGAAGTAATGTCAGAGTCCCTTTTTCTAGTAGTTTTTATTTTCTTTTGCTATCTTATTGGTTCGACACCTACAAGCATCATTGCTGGGAGAATTATTAGGGGAATTGATATTAGAGAACATGGCAGCGGCAATGCAGGCGGAACTAATGTATTTAGGGTACTAGGTTGGAAGCCTGGTTTATTTGTAATAGTCGTTGATATGTTAAAAGGTTGGATACCAGTCTCAATTTTAGCTCCTGAATTCTTTAAGCTTCAGATAGTTTCAGATTTAGGCGTACTTCAAATTTTATCAGGTTTTTCAGCAGTTATTGGGCATACATATACAATTTTTGCGAGATTTAAAGGGGGTAAAGGTGTTGGAACTTTAGGAGGAATGATGATTGCTCTTTTTCCAACAGTTTTTCCTTTTTGCTTAGCAATTGCAGCTTTGACTATTGTTATGACAGGTTATGTTTCGCTAGCATCAATAATTGCATCATGCTCATTGCCAATCTTATTGTTTATCATTCCACCTTTAATGAACGTTTCTCCTGCTCCTCTGTCGATAATGATTTTTAGCTTATTGGTTCCATGGTTTATTATTTTCACCCACAGAAGCAATGTCCAGCGAATTAGAAATGGCAATGAAAATAAATTTAAGAAGGCAATGATTTTTAATAGGGATTAATAATGAAAAATAAAAAAGATATCACTCTAGATTGGCTAGCAAGATATACTGGCACCGATCCAAAAAAATATGGAGATTGGATTCTTCTTACAAATTTTCAGAATTATGTTGAAAAGTTTGCTGAAGAATTTGATGTTGAAATAAATGGCCTTGGTGGTCCAATGACATCTGCGATAAACCAGGAAGGTTTGAGTATCATAAATTTTGGTATCGGCAGTGCAAACGCCGCTACAATTATGGACCTATTATCATCAATTAGTCCTAAGGGAGTTCTTTTTTTAGGCAAGTGCGGTGGGCTTAAAAAATCTACTGACATTGGGCATTTCATACTCCCTACTGCTGCAATTCGTGGCGAAGGTACAAGCAATGATTATTTTCCAAAAGAGGTACCTGCCATGCCTTCATTTAAATTGCATAAATATGTTTCAGGAATTTTAGTTGATAGCGATATTGAATACCGTACAGGTGTGGTTTATTCTACCAATAGAAGAGTATGGGAACATGATGAAGAATTTAAAAAGTACTTACGAAAGGTAAGAGCAATGGGTATTGATATGGAAACTGCTACTGTCTTTATTACAGGATTTGCGAATGAAATTAATAGAGGCGCGTTATTGCTAGTGAGTGATACTCCGATGACTCCAGAGGGTGTAAAAACTAAAGAAAAAGATGCAGAGGTTACACGAAAATATGTTGATCTTCACTTAAAAATGGGGATTGAAGCTATGACTCGGATTGGTGACGAAGGGGAAAAAATTAAACACTTTAAGTACTAGACTTAGTTAATACTGTAATTGCGAACTTTTCACAAGAAGCGTAATTCCGCTTTTTATATTTTGCTCACTAGCTATGGCCTTTTCTTCATTTGTAGCATAATTAGTATCCCAATCTATTAATTTTTTAGCCATAATTCGATGAAAGAGGGGTGGGGCAATTATAGCTAAATACAGCATTGCTAGATATCCATAGGGCATAAAAGGAGAATCAGGATAAGATTTTAACTCCCAATATTTTAAGTGAGATTTTTCATGATGAGAGGAATGTCGCGTTACGTTAAAGAGATAGAGACTGCTCAAAGTTGCATTTGAATTCCAAGAATGTCGTGGGCCTACTGGCTGACCTATTTCACGAACTAAACCATAGTGCTCGGCAAAGTTAATTAGCTCCAAAAAACACTTTGCAACAAATGACATTATGAGAAACAAACTCATGCCTGAAAAACCTCCAATGAAATAAGCAACTACAGTGATCGCACTGCTTCTCACATACCCAACCAACATTCTGTTGTTTGGGCTTAATAAATTTTTTTTTGAAAGCTTGAGTCTGCTGTTTTCAATTCTCCATGCATCTCGATGCTCTTTAAAAATTGCCCTCAAAACAAATCTATAGATATTTTCCCCTCTTTTGCCTGTGGCAGGATCGATTGGAGTTGCTACATTTTTATGATGTCCATAAACATGCTCGACAGCAAAGGTGCAATCCCATGAGAAAGCAAGCAGCCAATTACCAACAAACATATCAAATTTATTTTTTGTGCGATGAACGAGTTCATGGCCAGTAACAGTTCCCATAATTCCAATATATAGTCCGGAGAGCAGAACTAAAGAAATTTTGTCAATAACAGTTAAAGATTGTCTAATATTTGAAAAGAAGATTTGATTTGAGGAGCTCATGAAATTGAAGAAAAAGCTAGATAGATCATTGCTTAGGAGCATAATTGAAGTCGAGGTAAACAAAAATAAAAAAGGGAAATTAAGATACATTGGAAGGTTTAATAGAAAAGGATAGCTGTATTTATGCTCTACAATATCATTCTTTAATATGAAGTCACCTAAAATAATGAATAAAGAAAAGCCTAGAAAAAAAAGAGTGGGCGCATGAGTACCTTGCGTAATGCCAATCGTTGCAAGAGCAATCGTGATTGGCGATAAGTAATATTTAATATATTTCATAATTTTTTTACTATGAATCTGTCAAAATATAAATTTAAAAACCAATAATGTAAGATAATTTTAAGCGCTTGCGTATTTTTCTTTTCTCTTAAGTGAGACTCTTTTATTTTGATCTAGTTCCATTTTTCTTAATCGTATACTTTTTGGCGTAACCTCCACTAATTCATCCTCCGCAATAAACTCAACAAACTGATCGAGTGACAATTGCTTAGAAGGACGAAGATTTACAGTATTATCTGAACCAGCAGCCCTCATATTCGTTAATTTTTTCTCTTTGCAAATATTCACGTTTAGATCACCCTCCCTGTTCCTCTCGCCAATAATCATTCCGTTATAGACTTCCGTGCCAACCGGTGTAAACAACTCCCCCCGATCAGCCATCGCTACTGATGCATATGTTGTGACCTTACCGTTTCTATCAGCAACTAATGCACCTGAAATTCTTTGAGGGATTGATCCAAACCAGGGCTGGTAGCTTTCAAATAATGTATTCATTATTCCAGCGCCTTGTGTATCTGTTAAAAATTGCGATCTAAACCCTATTAAACCTCTCGAAGGGATTAAAAACTCTAAGTTAACTCGACCGCTACCAAGGTTTTGCATGTTGGTCATCCTTCCCTTACGCAAAGATAATTTTTCAGTTATAATACCTACTTTATCCTCAGGAATATCTAGGAATAGTTTTTCCATTGGCTCTAAAATCTTACCACCTTCCTTTTGGGTAATAACTTTGGGTTTTGATACCATGAATTCGTAACCCTCTCTTCGCATTGTTTCAATAAGGACGGCCATTTGTAACTCTCCCCTTCCTCGAACTTCAAAAATATCTGGTCGATCAGTTGCTAAAACCTGCAATGAGACATTTCCCAAGACCTCTTTATTCAGCCTTTCAGAGAGATGCCTCGAAGTAAGATAGTCACCATCTTGACCAGCGAAAGGGCTGTTATTTACATAAAATAACATTGAAACAGTTGGTTTGTCTACTTCTATGCGAGGTAATGGTTTTGGGTCATCATTATCAGAGACCGTATCTCCAATACTTATATTTTCAATTCCTGAAAAGGCAATAATATCACCAGCTTCTACTTTTTCTACGGAAACCTTATTCAATCCTTTAAATGTATATAGTGCAGATAGTTTTTGATTCGTTCTAATTTCACTTCTCATGCATAAAGCATAGTTTGTGTTAAGAGATAAAACTCCATTATTTAAACGACCAACAGCTATTTGTCCAACATATGGATCATAATCAAGGCTGGTAATTAAAAATTGGGCGGTGTTATTATTTTCAACTTTAGGGCCTTTAATGTTTAAAATAATTGACTCGAATAGCGGAAGAAGATCAATTGAATTATCAGATATTTCGTTCCGGGCAATACCTGATTTTGCATCTGTATATATTATGGGAAATTCGATTTGTTCATCTGAGGCATCTAAATCAATAAATAGGTCATAGACTTCATTTATCACCTCTTCTATTCTAGCATCAGGTCTGTCAATTTTATTTATCACCACAACAATAGGTAGATTTTTCGCAAGAGCTTTCTTTAAAACAAATCGGGTTTGAGGTAAAGGTCCTTCGCTTGCATCCACCAACAGTAAAGCTCCATCAACTAAATTTAAACTTCTCTCAACCTCACCGCCAAAATCAGCATGACCAGGAGTATCAAGAATATTAATTTTAATATCCTTATAAAAAATAGCTGTATTTTTTGCTGTGATAGTAATCCCGCGCTCCTTTTCAAGATCCATCGAATCCATAATTCTGTCTTCAACCTCTTGATGCTGCTTAAAGGCTCCGCTCTGCTTTAACATGCCATTAACCAGAGTTGTCTTCCCATGATCAACATGCGCAATGATAGCAATATTTCTAAAATTTTCTTTTCTCATGATTATATTTTATGTCCTATGTCTAAATGTAATGCTCTGCCTGTATTTTGTCCGCCATAAAACCCCCAACCATAATCTATGCGAAGAATACTGGGCCACGGACCCTCGAACTGAAAAGATAGACCAGTTCCTAATATTCCCTTTGAATTAAAGAGTTT
>CEUJ01017762.1_pt1 | contig 23577 bp, 11 predicted proteins | sample 361531 | NCBI WGS metagenome assembly CEUJ01 (sample SAMEA2622842, study PRJEB7988) | marine metagenome | biome: marine biome (ENVO:00000447); feature: marine epipelagic mixed layer (ENVO:xxxxxxxxx); material: "saline water (ENVO:00002010), including plankton (ENVO:xxxxxxxx)" | depth 140 m | reverse complement strand
GAAAGTTTGAATTGTTGGGGATCCAATGTCTTTTCACAACTGGGTAATAGTTCCGGTGGTGCTGTTGATTTTTCAGGATTGTACAATCAACCTTCTGCTGTTAGTGTTGCGATTGGTAACTACCACACTTGTGCTGTGATGAATGATGCAACAGTTGCCTGTTGGGGCGGGAACACATATGGACAATCAGGACAAAGTGGGAATTCTACTTTGCCTTCTCCACCCACAGCAATCTCCTTTGGAGAGCGCTTGGGAATCGCAGTTGCGACTGGAAAAACGCATAGTTGTGCTATTCTAGATAATGCATCGGTGAACTGTTGGGGATACAACAATCATGGACAGCTGGGTGATGGGACTGTCAATTCTAGCAATGTACCCGTTTGGGTGGATTTGGGGGACAATGTATCTGCCGTGTCAATAACAGCAGGGGATTCACACACATGTGCTCTCACCAACAATGGCACGATGATGTGTTGGGGATACAATAGTCAGGGTCAACTCGGAGATGGAACCACAAACAACAGCTACATTCCCGTTAGCATCGACTTTGATGTCAAGCGAGCCGTGGCCATTTCTGCGGGTGGAGAGCATACTTGTGCTCTGCTCAATGATGCCAGAGCACACTGCTGGGGTTGGAACGATCGTGGCCAATTGGGTGATGGAACCTTGCTGAGTCAAAGTACACCTACAGAAATCACCACCGATTCAAATGTAACAGCGATTGCAACGGGCGAAAGGCACACTTGTGGATTGCTTGACAATAGCAGTATAATGTGCTGGGGAAACAATGCTGATGGGCAATTGGGTGACAACTCAACTTCAAACTCTAGTATACCACAATATGTGCATACCAACACCTCGTTTGATGCTGTTTCTTTGACCGCTGGGATCAGCCATTCATGTGCCGTCAGTAGTTCCGGTGATGTCCAATGTTGGGGTGACAATTACTACGACCAACTTGGTGATGGAACTGGAAATAACTCTCTGGTACCAATCGCTTCTCCTTTGAGCGAATCGATTGTTCTATCAGAGCGGGACAGAGATGGAGATGGTGTACTCAACGTGTATGATACAAACATGCCGGGTGATGAAGACGGGGATGGAATCGCAACTCCTGAAGATGAATTCCCGGATAATCCTGTTCGAACCACAGCATGCGATGAAGGATACTTTGGTAGATACTCTTGTGAAGAGGCTCCAATCGGTCACTATGCAAATGGCAGTGGAAATCTAGTCGCAATCGAATGCTCGGTTGGGACTTATCAACCCAATACCACACAAGCCAATTGTGTTGATGCGTCTCTAGGACATTATGTCAATACGATTGGTGCGATTTCTGAAGTGCCATGTGCCAATGGAACATACCAATCGCTGAGGGGTCAGACTTCATGTCTAGACGCTGATCCTGGACATTATGTCGATACGCCCGGACAAGAGAATCAGACAGCTTGTTTGATTGGAACCTATCAACCCGGGACGGGGCAAACCGATTGTTTAGATGCAACCCCTGGGCATTATGTCGATGTCAATGGTTCGGCCACACAAACTCAATGTTTGCCGGGGTCTTACAATCCCGACGCTGCGTCGGATAACGCCTCCGCTTGCGTGCTAGCAGATCTTGGACACTATGTCCCCAATCCTGCGAGTACCACGCAAATCGAAGCCGTTGCTGGCTACTATGTCGATACGCTCGGTGCGTCGCAGCCCACACCTTGTCAAGCGGGATCATACAATCCAAACAATGGCTCTGGGAACGCGTCTGCTTGCATGTTGGCTGATCTAGGACACTATGTCCCCAGCCCTGCGAGTACTGCGCAAATCGGAGTCGTCGCTGGCTACTATGTCGATACGCTCGGTGCGTCACAGCCCACACCTTGTCAAGCGGGATCATACAATCCAAACTCAGGATCTACAAACGCATCTGCTTGCATATTAGCCGATCTAGGTCACTATGTGCCTCAGCAAGCACTGACGACTCAAACTGCAGCTGATCGCGGATATTATGTGGATACTGTCGGGTCCGATCGACAAATCCCCTGTCAGGCTGGGACCTACAATCCAAACAATGCATCGGGGAATGCATCCGCTTGCATTCCTGCCTCTCTGGGTCATTATGTGACCAATCCTGCGAGTTTTGAGCAAACCACTTCCAGACCTGGTTACTATGTTGATCAAATTGGGGCCACTACAGAAACTCCTTGTTTACCAGGTTCGTATAATCCAGATAGTGGTGCAACAGACTCTTCGGCCTGTATGCTTGCTGATTTAGGGTATTATGTCCCCGGAGGGGCAAGTGCTGCCCAAATTCCTGCGCCGCCTGGACATTATGTGGATGAAGTTGGAGCCGTTGCACCAAAAATTTGCGTTGTGGGCACTTACAATTCAGCAAATGCTTCCAGTTCTTCAGCGGCCTGTCTATCTGCAGAACCTGGTTACTATGTCAGTCAACCGGGAAGTGCAAGTCAAACACCAGCAAGCCCGGGCCACTATGTTGCCGAATATGGGGCCACTTCTGAACAAGCATGCCTTGCAGGTACATACAATCCAAATACTGCATCGCAAAGTGCAACTGCGTGTCAACAGGCACAACCCGGATTTTATGTCCCAACAACGGGACAAGCACAACCAACTCAGGCTGCTCGTGGACATTATGTTGATGTCTATGGGGCACTCGATGACACGCCCTGTCTTGCAGGTACGTACAATCCAAATTATGGATCCGTGACAAGTGATGATTGTGTAGATGCAAGTCCTGGCCACTACACAAGCAATGACGGTAGTATTTGGGAACAGGATTGTGCACCGGGAACATACCAGCCAAATTATCGGCGCACAACTTGTTTGTCTGCTGACCCTGGGAATTTTGTAGCTCAGAGTGAAGCAGTCAGTCAAACTCTTTGTCCGGAAGGAACTTGGCAAGATTGGGTGGGTTCAACAGGTTGTACTGATGCACCAATTGGGACTTATGCCGCTGGTTTGGGCAATACGGCCCCAACTCCATGTCCTACTGGTGCCTCAACATTGGGCCCGGCATCGACTTCAGCTGCGGATTGTTTGATGGACACGGACAGTGATGGTGAACCCGACAACACGGATACCGACGATGATGGAGACGGGGTGCCAGATATCTGGGATGCACTGCCTCTAGATCCGACTGAATACGAGGATACGGATGGGGATGGCATTGGCAATGTTGCTGATGTCGATGATGATGGAGATGGTGTTCTTGATGTCAATGACCCCTTCCCTCTTGATGAAAACGAAACGGTTGACTCTGATGGGGATGGCATTGGCGATAATCTTGATGAAGATGATGATCAAGATACTTGGTCCGATACTGAAGAAAGCCTGTGTGGAAGCAATCCTTTGGATAATTCAGATACTCCTGTTGATTTTGATGGGGATAAAATCTGTGACGTCATGGATGAAGACAGAGATGGGGATCAGGTCCCCAATGCAGCAGATGATTGTGAAGGGCATGATGACCGATTAGATGCCGATGGGGATGGTATTCCTGATGGGTGCGATTCCGACATGGATTTAGACGGTGACGGGTTGAATAATGTGGATGATCAGTGCGACTCGACACCGTCTCATCTGCTAAACCAAATCGATGAGAATGGTTGTGCTCCTTCGGAATATGCTGATTCTGATTTTGATGGGATTCATGATGGGTTGGATATCTGTCCAGATACCCCTCTTGATGAATCCCCAAATCAATCCGGCTGTGGTGCATCACAGCGAGACACTGATGGTGATGGATGCCGAGACAAGGATGAACAAATTGCGGGAACCGACTGGACGGATGCGACCGATGTTGAAGATTCGTGTATTCAATCAGATAGTGGAACAAAGGGGGATGATTCCATGTCATTGAGTACCTGGGCCATCATTATCGGCATTCTCATCGCAGTCATCATCGCAGCACTCGTCATTGCAGTCCGTTGGAAATTGAACGAAGATGACGAGGCTCGCCCCTCTAAGAAAAAGGTGGATTCAAAGAAGAAGGTGGAGAAGAAAGAGTTGACTGCAGACGACATATTCGCTGAACTTGACGATGATGATATTGCTGAAGCTTCTGACGATGATGTGGACGATTGGGATGATGATTCATCCACACTCGATGACGATGACAGTTGGTTAGATGATGATGTGGGTGATGTCGCCGCCGACCTAGACGAAGGTGAAAGCCTGCCTGATTTGTTTGATGACGATGATGATGATTTCGAAATTGATCCTGAGGATGCATTACCTGACATGAATGACCTGTTAGACGATGATGACGATTTGTTTGATTGACGGGAATCAAGTGGATTTTGGCAAAGACAGCGGGTATTATATTTGCCACTCTCGACGGGGACACCGTAGGTGTCCCGTATGAAGTGGAAAGCGATTTACCTTGCATTGCTGATGATTCTCATGCCAATGACTGGATTTTTGTCAGAAGAAAATGAAGTATCTGACGAATTGGGTGTTCTAGAAGGTACAAGCAATATGCAAATGACCAGTGGGGCACAACTCCCCAATTACATCCTTTATTCTCCGATGGCCATGTCTATGACTGGATCGAATGCACTGGTCAATGGTTCGACAATGTCAGTCGCCCATGCACCCATGCGCATCCCCCCGACATCATCTTCACAGTGGGATGGTTTCTCAGTAGAGCCTGCTGATGGGTTGACCAGAGATTATCCAAATTTTAACCCGGGGGCCGCTATGGGGGTGCATTGGTGGAATTTCGATACACCAGGACGTGTCGATCAAGGTGATGATGTGCAAACGGATCATGTTCCTGATGATCTCATCAGCAATGGGGTGACGAATTGGGCAATGGATGGTTATTGGCGGCAGGGGTATGAGTTGAGTGGTTATGGTGGAGATAATCTAACTGCAGGTAATTGCCAGCCCCATGATGCTAGTTGGCATAGATATTCCAACGGTTTTGCTGGATATTTCAAACCGGATGTGCTTGGAGGGCAATTGTTCAAGCGTGAAATCATGAATCCCAATGGTACCTTCGATGCAATCATTGTCAATCTTATGGCCGATGGATATCTGCAAGTGAACTACTATTGGGGTGCAAGCAACGAGAATGAAGTGGATGAAAGTACGATTTACAGAACCAAGACTGGAAGTACCCTCGGAACAGTAGATATGCAGACTGTTGATGTTGGAGAGTGGAACTACATTGGAGTTCGTTATCATCGCCAACACAATGGTCACAACTTGCAAACTCAAGTTTTTGTCGACAATGCATCGAGTTCTGTTGGAACGTTCTCGATTCAGAACAACACCAATCCTGAAGAGGTAGAGACCGATATCATGACATGGGGTCAAGGCAATGAATGTATTTTTGCAGATGGTTTTGATGGGACCATTGATGAATTGCGTTATTTTACTTATTCAAACCTTGACTATAACAGGGCGTGGAACAGTAATCACTTAGGCAGGGGCGAAAATTGGCAAAGAGATCCATACCCCAATGCCTATCCTGTCTTGCCAGATGGCATCGAATTAAATCTCACAACAGGAGAGATTTTCGGAACTCCAACTGGAGTTATGGACGTCAGCGACTACAAGATTTTTGCATGGTATGAGAATGTTTCAGTTGGCTTTCAACTCATGAGTTCCGGAGAATCGCGGGTGATGTCGATTGAAATTGTCGAGCCCGATTCCCCAGCTATCGATCATGGTTCATATTCCGAATATCACCTCACTCGTGGGGATTTCGAAACGATTGAGCCTCCGATCAATACAGGTGGAGATGATGCTTGGTGGGAATTGAGGGGTAAACATGCGAATTATTTGGGTGGTATGGACATCGATAATAACCGGGCCTGCGCCTTAGTTGAGGATGGAAAGGTTTACTGTTGGGGGAAGAATGATGGTCAAGTTTTGGATAATGAGTCTGCTAGTTCCACCCATTTCCGACAGCCCACTCCGCTTGTTGGGAGTGCTTCCAATTTAGATATTCAGCAAATCGAGCTCGGAACACATGTTGCCTGCGCAATTGTGACCAATGGGACATTGTGGTGTTGGGGGAACAGCAATCACGGCACTCTAGGGAATGGCAATACTGGTGTTTACCAGAGTGCTTCACAGATCTCATTTGCGACAAATCTGGCTGCACAACAGGAGCCTGTTGCAGCAACATACGATAATCGTGGAAGTGAAACACAAACCCACATTGGTTGTGAGTGGAGGGTTGAATCCGATCACCATTTCGAATCGTTCGAAAATGGTACTTCTTTTGCATGGAATGAGACAGAGTCCAGCAGTGGAAATTGGTCATTTATGAATTCCAGTGGGCTGAGTCAAGTTCCTCAAACCTCTGGCTTTGTTGATGGGTGGAAGGGGCTCGGTTCCGCATCTTCAAATCTTGGGGATTATGATACAAACGCCGATGAAACTATTGCGGATGGTGAACATTCTACAATTACTTTCGATGTCGAAACAGGTGATGGGTTCCTCAAATTGTGTGCATTTGATTCGAGTCACGCAGGTGATAAATTGAACATTTACATCGATGGTTCCGTAAGTCCAAATGTGGCTGTGGATATGGTGGGTTGGCGAGTAGTAACCATTCCTGTTACTTCAGGGAATCACTCAATCGTATTGGAATACTCCAAGGATGTAGACCCATCAACATCTGGGTCCGATCGAGTCTTCATCGATTCGATGTCTTATCCTTTGCCTGCTACCAATCAATCCTCAACTTGGACAGAACCTACTGTGCAGGACATCTCAATCCACGGGAATACTGCTTGTGCAATCGCCGCTTCGAAGTTGTATTGTTGGGGATACAACAATTATGGTCAATTGGGCGTGGGAGATCTTGAGTCACGATATTATCCAACTAGAGTTCATGTAGAAGAAACGGTTAATTTCGTTGATGTTGAAGTCTACTCAAGTCGAGTTTGTGCCTTGGACTCGAATGGAGATCTATGGTGTTGGGGCAGCAGTAGTAGTAATTCGAACGGTCACAATGAAGCAAATTGGTTGGCTACTTATGGAGGTAGTATAGCCGGAGACTACAGCAAGAGTAAGCAAAACGAAGTTCCCATTAAGGTGTCATTCAGTTCAGCATATACTGATGTTGAAATCACTGACTTTGATTTAGATGATAATGGTGTTTGCGTGATTGGAAACGATCGTACAGATTCCACATCCATCGTAGTTCGGCTTTGGTGTTGGGGGGAAGGACATGACCGTCAAAACAATCCAAGCAGTAGTACTGATACATCTTCAGACAACGTGAACCATATTGATTTCACAAACCATGCCAGTGGGCAGAGTTTGACTATCGATTCAAACTCTGTCCCCGTCACTGTTGCGAAGAGTCAGAGTGGTACATGTGTCCTGTTTGAAGATGGTCTGGTTCGATGCTTTGGAGCAAATTTGAATGGATGGCATGCCTTGTATTGGGCAGGTGTAGGCTATGATGAAGATTACAAGACTGTGACTGGACTGTATGTTGCCAAGTTGAGCGGAAGTCAACAGTACAATATTGAGTCTACAATCTGTGTAGAGCTCGAAGGAGAAAATGCTCCATATTGTGGTGGAGAGGGATCGAACTACCTCACAGGAATCGGGGCTACAAGCAACACCGATCACGGCCTACAGATGGTTTCTGCAAATCCTCCTGGAAAAAATGACGGTGTGTTGCCTCAAGGTTTGGAATTCAACACTACAAATGGAGTCATTTCTGGTGAACCGGAAGCCGTACATCATGAACCCATCGAATTGACCCTATATTCCTGGAATGGAGGGGGTTACGATTCTTCGGAATTCAATATCTCAGTGTGGAATCGGCCCATGCTTCAAGGTGAAGTTCAAATTACCAGTGAGTTTTGGCAGAATACCCCTACCGGTCAAGCGGTGTTCAAAGGTCGGCCAGTGAATTTCACCGTTGAATTTACCAGTGAACGACCGATTGTGACCTATGAATGGATGATTTACAAGATTAATTTCGATACTTCAGCAGTCGAATATTACAATCAGACTGATGTCTATGAAGGGTTTACCGGTTTGGATCGTATGCCCAACTCAAACAACTTCAGCACAAATTTACTGCCTACTGGTGACTTGTATATCCGCTTAATCGCCTACGATGACATTGGCGGTGCTTCGCTTGAGAGGACTACCCTGTTGACCATTCTCGAATCGGACGATGATGGAGATCAAGTGCCCATTTGGAATGATGATTGTCCAGATATTAATGCGCTAAATTATGATGATTATACTGGCAATGGGTCTTCAGTAACTGGAGCGGATGGTTGTATAGATAATGCCGACGATGATCAATTCTATGATCCGGATGACAGTTGTCCAACAGAATTTGCAGCACCAGAGTATGATCTATACGTTGGAGATGGAACGGGTGTATTGGGTTCAGACGGTTGTCTTGATGACACCGACAGGGACTCAGTGACAGAAGATGTCGACCAATGTTTGAATACACCATTTTCGGAACACGCTCAAGTCAATGTCCTAACGGGTTGTGGACCATCAGAAAGAGATACGGATGGAGATGGGTACAAGGATATCGCAGATCAGTGTCCTGGAACGCCTGGAAATGAATCTGTGAATGAATTTGGTTGTGGCGGTTCTCAAATGGATAGTGATGGAGACGGGGTCACAGACAATATTGACCAGTGTCCTGATTCTCCATTGAGTTCGTCAGTTGATTTGGATGGTTGCGCACCTTCGGAAAAGGATTCTGATGGAGATTCTGTCAATGATGAGATCGATGTGTGTGATACCACGCCTCCGGGCTCCGAGATCAATATGGTCGGGTGTGCAGAAGGCGATGTTGTGACCGATGACAATGACTTGGATGGTGTTGCAGACATCTACGACAACTGTCCTTTCACCCCCGCTAGTGATGTCGTCGATTCACAAGGCTGTGGTTTGAGTCAGAAAGATTCCGACAATGATGGAGTGTCCGACTCAAATGATGATTGTCCAGGAACCCCTGGTTATGATGTTGTGACCGTTGACTTGGTGGGTTGTGGTGCAACACAGAGAGATGCTGATGGTGACGGAGTATCTGACTCAAATGATCAGTGCTTGAATACACCATTGGGAGCAGAAGTCGATTTGCTTGGATGTACGGCAGGATTATCCGATGCAGACAATGATGGAGTGGTCGACATATTGGATGCATGTCCAAACACAGTTCAAGACCTGAATGTCAATGTCAACGGATGTGCAAGTTACCAACTTGATAGTGATGGCGATGGTATTACCAATGACTTGGATCGGTGCATCAATACCCCCGCAAATACACCTGTGAAAACAAATGGTTGTTCGATTGAAGGAGATGACATTGTCACCGACGATACGGATGGAGATGGAGTCATCGATGATTTCGATCTCTGCCCAAATACGCAGAGAGCACAACGATCGATTGTTGACTCTCAGGGCTGTGTTTTGTCAAGTGGAAATAGTGAAGGTGAAAATAGAGATTTCTGGGCCATTGGGGCCTTTTTGATTTCGCTCATGATTGCAGTCGGGTTGACTGTGATGTCCCTGATGCGAAGAAAGGCCGCTGAAAGGAATGCCTGGGAAAGAAGCGTGGACGGCGATGTGATGTTCGATGCCATTGATACGGATGGGGATGGCGAGATTTCTGATGAAGAATGGAAGGCCTACAAGAAATACAGGGATGCTGAAAAATTAGATGATGTGCCCGATGATGATGATTGGTGAAGTCGAGGTGAGCTTTTGGTTGGATCAAAACGAGTACTAGCGCTTTCGCTTGTTTCTCTTTTGTTCCTCTCGGTATCTTTGCCAATGAGTTCTGCTACACAAGGTCGAAGTGAGATCTATGTCGATGTGGCCAATTGCCCTAATTCTGGTGACGGTTCAGCGGAGGACCCATATTGCTCGATAGCGGACGCTGTCATCGCTTCTAGTCCAAGTGATACCATCTGGGTAAGTCCTGGAACTTACGAGCTTACGAGTTCCATTACCATCCCCCACCCCCTAACTCTCAAAGGTGCAGGGAGTGGACAGAGTGCTTTGGTTAGAAGTGCTGGAGACTCAAGTGAGACCATTGTTGATATTGAACAGACATCTGGTGGATTCCTGATCCAAAGTAGTCAGGTGTCAATTGATGGCTTTGATATTCGTGGAGATGAAAGTACCCGTTGGGGAATTTATGTCTCGGGTGCACAAGGTGACTTATCGGATATCGAAATCGAAAACAATTTCATACATGGAATGGCGAAAAGAGTCGATGGTCTTCGTTCAACATCGTGGGGAATCTTGACCGATGCGAAACCCGGTGGTACCGCAACGAATACGATTGATGGTTTAGAAATTCGAGGAAATGAAATCTACGACATCGGGGGTGTTGGAGGTTCAATTGGCCTAGGAATCTCATTGCATGAGGTGCATTCGCTTAATGAGGGTGGAGGCGCCCTTATCGAGAACAATAGATTTGCCGATATTCATGATGGTGTGTGGGGTGGTGTACCCGGAGTGGACGGTCTGCCGACACCCGGAATGGCCATCTTTGCTCATGAAGAAGTAAACTCGATTGGAACTTCTTATCCTGATGATCAACAGGGCGGGGTGACGGTTCAAAACAACCTATACGAGAGTTTGGATGTTGGAGCTGCGCTACAACTGACAGACGGCGGAGTTTTCAATGAAGACAATTCAAACTTCAATGACGTTGGTGTTTACATGATCAATGTAGACGGTTCGACGACTGTTGAGGAAACAAAACTCGAACCGTATGCAAAAACTGGTGGGCGGAATCTTTCTCTTCTGATCGGTGAATCAACTGCATATTTTTCAAGTGCGAGTGAGGCGATTTCCCACACCGTGGTAGCATCACAGAACAGTTGGTTTACCATCGAATTGTCCGATGGTGTATTCAATGAAATTTTGACCATCTCCAATTCAGAAGTTCTTGGAAATCTGATGATCAAAGCAGAAGAGGGAGCCAGTCCCGAAATTGTGGGTGGTGTAAATGTACAAGCCACTTATCTGATTCAAAACCTGACTTTTGACGGGCTCGTTTTGGATGGAGGAACTTCCTCTGGTCAGTCCATGTTTCAGATCAATGCACCCGGTGGAATCTCGGATTTGACAATCAAAAATATGGCATTCAATGGCAATTCCTCTTCAAACTCGGCAATCATTGCATCTGGATTAAGAGAGGATGTAGAGATACAGAATAATCAATTCAATGATATTGATGGGAATTTCATTTTCACAACAACTCCCAATGCTGTTGATACTGGAGCTGGGCAATTGTCATCTGTTGACTTCTCTGGAAATATTATTTCTGATTCTGAATCTACAATTCGAATCAAACCAGTCAATGGTTTAATTTCTCAAACGACCATTTTGAACAATCAATTCTCAAACAGTGGCGCAAATGGTGTACCGATGCTAATTTTGGATAGCATTGGTTCGATTGCAATTCAAGACAATGTGATGTCAAATCTAAGTTCAAGTGTTGCTATTGACATGACTGATGTTCGATTTGCCACGATCTCAGATAACAACATGTCAGAATTGGTCCAAGCGATTTCAATATCACAGAGTTCGCCCAATGCAATTGATACGATTACCGTGACAGACAACGTATTCACATCTATCGATGAATTTGTGATTGATGCTCCGCTACTCACATCGGCTGATATTGTTGCGGAAGATAACTGGTTTGGGACAACAAACATGTCCAGCATCTTAGAGTCAATTGATGGAGATGTACTTGTCCAGGAACAGTGGTATTCGTGGCCCGGTGAAGACAGTGACGGTGATGGGTGGGCAGATGACTATGACATCTGTGCAGGCTTCAATGACGGTTTAGATTCGGATTTCGATGGCATTCCTGATGGATGTGACCCTCTAAATGATCGAGATGGAGATCTCATTGGAGATGTCTTTGACAATTGTATAGATACCCAAAATACTGACCAAGATAATTATGACAACGACCTGTATGGTGATCTGTGTGATGACGATGATGATGGGGATGGTATTCTCGATGAAAATGATTCATGTCCACAAGGAAGCAAAGGTTGGACACCTACCCTGTTAACCGATTATGATGGTGATGGATGTTGGGATTTCAGTGAAGATCTGGATGACGATAACGATGGAGTCAATGATCGTGACGTCAATGGCAACATACTGGATGGTTGCTCATCGTCAATTGGCTCACAGAAAGATTGGATTTCCAATGAAACGAATGACAGGGATGGCGACGGTTGTTTGGATTCGATTGAAGATGACGACGATGATGCCGATGGTCTCAATGATGATGAAGACGCTTGTCCACAGGGTGAAGTGGTTCGGACCAATGATGGTCTAATTGTTCCTATTGACATTAGCAATGATATGGACCTCGATGGTTGTAGAGATGGTGATGAAGATGAGGATGATGACGGCGATGGTATTCTCGATGAGTTTGATTTGTGCCCAGAACGTTGGACTGAAACACTCAATGATCTTGACAAGGATGGATGTGATGATGCAATCAAAGCTGCAGAGGATCGAACCTTATTTGAGAAATTACTCGCGGGCGAAATAACTGCAATTGGGATCATCCTCATTCCAATCGTTCTCTTGCTCCTCGTTGGTCAACGGACCTTGATGGTAACTGGAAGAGCCAAGCAGAAGAAGGAGATGATGGATGTCGTTGCAAGTGCTACAAATCCTTTGCAACTAAGAAGAGCCGCGAATCAAGCGAATTTTTTGTTTAGCGAGGGGATTATATCCAGTGGACAATTGCAACGAATTTTGTCAGAAATCGAAGATCGGAAATTCGAATTTGATGATGATGATGTTTTGTCGGAACAAAAAGAAAATGACGAGTTAGTCTCTGTTTTGGACAAGGCTGTTTCCCTCGGTTTGACAACAGATGCGGCTACAAAGCGAATGTTGCAACACGTGAATGCAGGTCGCTTTTCTCCAGGCCATTACATCGAATTATGGACCCGAAGAATTGCGGATCATACCCCAGATACGACACCGGCCAAACCTGTCGTTGAAAACAAACGAAAGCGAATAAAGCGGAGGAAGGAGGTGATTCCTGACGATGCTGTCGAAATCGAAAAAGTCGAAGAAGAGCCCCCAAAACCCGAAATGCCTGATTTTGATTCAATGACCAAGAAAGAGTTGGTCGACTTGCTCAAGGAAAGGGATCTCCCCGTTAGTGGTAAGAAATCTGAGTTGATTGAACGATTGATGAAATGGGTAGAGGAAGGTTGAACCTTCCACTCATTTCGAATCGTAAGCCTTGACTCTATTCGAGTAAGTTGAGTGTGTGTGCGACGGGTGCGAGGGCCAATGGGACCGCCTTAATCGCGGGGGCGACCCCCCCGACCATCCACGCACCTTCCGCGAAAGGTCGATCTAACCCGAGATGGGTCATCCAATCGTAAGCAACAATGTATCCACATGGATGCAACCCTGCACGCAGTGCAGTGGCTCCAAGTCGTCGAGCAAGCCCACTTGAGATGTCAGGATGGACGTTTTTCAGGGCTCGAACGGCATCTATCCACTCTACCAGTGATTCTGCATTCTCTCCAGTTGGCGCGGTTCCTGCAACCAAAGCTGTCTCGTATTTTGATTCAATCTCTGCTCGTTCGGCATCTGAAAGCCCTAAGGCCGCCTGTAGCGCATCAAGTTGAGCGAATTCTGTGGCTGTCATGATACCATCTGACCAAGCCAAGGCTAGGGCATGAAAGAATGGATCTGGACCCAGTGCCTGCATTGTAAATCACCCAAGCATTTCACGAACAATCGCCAAATGTTCCTCAAAGGTAATTCCCAAATCTTCCCGCTTACGGGCCAGCAAATTGACTTCCCCTGGATCGAGAACACCGTCCACCCATACGGTTTCCAGAACCATCTTGTAAGCCTCCTTTGCTTCGGGTTGAACAGGAGCTTGGGGGGCCGGTTCATCTTCCACTTCATCCTCAGAATGTTCTTCCTCGGGTTCATCCTCATCGTCCATGAACGCTGCAAGAATATCGTCTTGTCCTGAGGAGGCGAGAGCGACGGATGGTCCGGCGACGCCAAGGGTTGCAAAGACGTCTTCGTCTTCGTCGTCATCCTCGTGCTCGGATTCGACTACAGGGGTTGCGTCCATCACTTCCTCTTCATCGTCTTCCATGAATGCCTCTAACCCATCGCTGGAACTTGCATTGGAAATATTGGTCTGAACGCCGAGTTCCTCAAAGGGATCAACCTCAGCATCGGAAGATTCTGTTTCATTTTCTGGATCTGGCACAGGCATCCAACCACTCCTTATTCACGGGGGGGCGGTATTCACTCAAATGCATTGCCTGTCATTGCCCATCTGTTGATTTGTGAAAACATAGGTCTATTGGGTTAGATATATTATCGTTGAATATGGGCCTATTTCGACCTGATTCGCATCATCGTGAGAGGGGAGATTTTGGTGCGCTTCACACGCGTTCACACGCGCGCGCTGCGATATCTTCAAAGACCCTCTAAATCGGAGGCAAACTCCCTGTGTGCCGGGCCACCGGTTGCACCGGCCATTGAATGAACCCCGCTTTACATTCCACACCACGACGGAGATGACGAACATGACACAATCCAAAATGAAAGACAAGACAACAACCGGAGACGAAGAAACTGGAATGGTCATTGAGCGCCGATTTACACAAGTTGACAAGGATCCGTTTGATCAGTTCGATTGGTCTACCTCCGATTTCATCATCAACAACCCTGACGGTTCAGTTGCTTTCGAGATTAACGACGTTTCATTGCCTGTTGGATTTGAGGGTGTACCGGGGAAGGTCTGTGCTCAGAAATACATGCGGAAGGCGGGCGTCCCTGCTGTTCTGCGTAAGGTACCCGAGGACGGTGTGCCCACCTGGCTTCAGCGATCCGCTCCGGACGAAGAAAAGCTGCAGAAGATGAAGGCGGAAGATCGGTTCGGTTCTGAATCAGACGGGCGTCAATTGTTCCGTCGACTCGCAGGAACTTGGACATACTGGGGTTGGAAGCATGGTTACTTTGCTAGCGAAGGTGATGCTCGGGCTTACTTTGATGAGATGTGTTATCTCATTGCCAGCCAGCGCTCCGCACCGAACAGTCCGCAATGGTTCAACACGGGCCTGCACTGGGCGTACGGTATTGAAGGTCCAGCCCAAGGTCACTGGTATGTTGACCCTGTCACTGAAGAAGACATGCGCTCTGTGAACGCGTATGAGCACCCACAACCACACGCTTGCTTCATCCAGAGTGTCTCCGACAGTCTGGTGGGTGATTCGAGTTCAATCATGGGTCTTTGGAATCGAGAAGCGTTGCTGTTCAAGTTCGGTTCCGGAACCGGTTCCAATTTCTCCAACATTCGCGGGGCCGGTGAGCCCCTTTCAGGTGGAGGGACATCGAGTGGTTTGCTGTCGTTCCTCAAGATCGGCGACCGCGCTGCAGGTGCCATCAAGAGTGGTGGCACCACACGCAGAGCTGCAAAGATGGTGACCCTAGATTTGGATCACCCTGACATTGAGGAATACATCGGGTGGAAACTCTCTGAAGAAGAGAAGGTGAGCGCTCTCGTTGCGGGTTCAGCCGCACTCCAAAAGCACTGCAATGCAGTACTCGGTGCATGTTGGGATGGAGATGAATTGAGTCTTGACCCCAATGCCAACCCAGTCCTCAAGAGTGCGATGATCAAGGCCATTCAAGCAAGTGTGCCCCAGCCACACCTTCAACGCATGTTGGATTTGGCAAAGCATGGATGGAAGAGTGTTGAGTTTGATGTGATGGATACCGATTGGCAAGGTGAAGCCTATGGTACAGTTTCGGGCCAGAATTCAAACAACTCTGTCCGTGTTCCCGAAGAATTCATGGAAGCAGTCAAGTCAGGTGGTGAATGGGATTTGTTCTTCCGAACCGAGAAAGAAAAAGCCGCCAATGAAGGCCGTGATCCTGTGCCTCATCGCTCACTTGATGCGGCCCAGTTGTGGAATGATATTGCGTACACGGCTTGGGCTTGTGCCGACCCTGGGATCCAGTTCGATACCACCATCAACGAATGGCACACCTGTCCGGAAGGAGGGCGAATCAATGGTTCCAATCCGTGCAGCGAATACATGTTCCTTGATGACACCGCATGCAACTTGGCCAGTATCAATTTGCTCCATTACTACGACATGGAATCGCAGACCTTTGATGTCGAAGGGTTTCGACACTCTTGCCGACTTTGGACCACTACACTAGAAATTAGTGTCCTCATGGCACAATTCCCCAGCCAAGCAATTTCAAGGAAATCCTACGATTACCGGACCCTAGGTTTGGGATTCTGTAACATCGGCTCCATGCTGATGCACATGGGAATCCCCTACAATGATCCTCGTGGATATGCAATCTGTGGCGCGATTTCGGCCATCATGACGGGTGAGTCCTATGCCACCAGTGCTGATTTGGCAAGTTTCCTCGGGCCATTCCCAAAGTATGAGGAAAATGCAGAACACATGCTGCGAGTAATGCGCAACCATCGCAGAGCCGCTTACAACGTAGACCAAGGAGAATACGAAGGCCTGTCGATTGCACCCATGGGCATTGATTCGAAGAAGTGCCCGAAAGATCTGCTTGAAGCGGCTCGGACCGTTTGGGATCATGCGTTGGCAATGGGTGAAGAACACGGTTATCGCAATGCGCAGACCACTGTTATTGCACCCACCGGAACCATTGGATTGGTTATGGCGGCAGACACCACTGGGGTTGAGCCACAATTCAGTTTGGTTCAGTACAAGACACTCGCAGGTGGCGGTTCACTTCGAATCATCAACAAGGGTGTGCCCTCTGCTTTGAAGCGGCTAGGATACAGTGATGCTCAGGCAACAGAAATTGTTGAGCATGTGATGGGTACAGCGTCTCTTGAGCGGTGTGAGAGTGTTTCTCTAGAGCGCCTCAGAGATATTGGGTTCGCTGAGGGAGAATTTGCCAAAATCCACGCCAATATCGATTCTGTTTGGGATGCACGTTCGATGTTCGCACCACACGTCCTTGGAGAAGAATTCTGTATGGGTACCCTCGGAATTTCCAAGGAAGATTGTGACAACCCGTTCTTTGACACGTTGGGTCACATTGGATTCTCTGCTGCCGAAATTGAAGAGGCAAATGCACACGTATTTGGTCATCTTTCGATTGAAAACGCACCTCATCTCAAGGCTGAGCATCTAGCCGTGTTTGATTGTGCAACGCCTGGTGGAAAGAATGGGATACGATGCATCGATTGGGATGCGCACGTATTGATGATGGCTGCTGCACAGCCATTCATTTCCGGAGCCATCTCCAAAACCATCAATATGCCCAGTAGTGCAACGATTGAAGATGTTAGAGCCGCATATGATTTGTCGCACTCTACCATGAACAAGGCCTGTGCCGTGTATCGAGACGGGAGTAAGTTGTCGCAGCCGCTGATGAATTCATTGGTTGACATGTCCTCTGTTGAGGAAGAGGAACAAGAAGAAATTGTAACCGTGCAAAAGGCGGTCAAGCAGGTCGCAGAAGCGTTGCCTCTGCCCGAAGAAAAAGCCGCACCCGTGGCGGAAGCATTCGTTCACAGTTACATCGCATCTCGCCAACCCCTACCCGCGGTTCGTGACTCTCGAACCATGAAGGCGAGTGTGGGTGGCCACACTGTATATCTGACCTCAAGCAAGTATGACGATGGGCGCCTCGGTGAAATCATGATCACCACCTCAAAGGAAGGTGCAGCATGGCGAAGTCTGCTGAACCAGTTCGCGATTGCAGTCTCCATCGGCCTGCAGTATGGTGTTCCATTGGACGCGTTCGTCAAGAGCTTCACGTTCCAGAAGTTCGAGCCCAGTGGAATGGTCGCCGGTGGTTCAAACCGAGTCAAGATGGCAACCAGTTTGGTGGATTACATCTTCCGTGAATTGGCCATTGATTATCTGGGCCGAAATGATCTGGCTCACGTTAGCGAAGAGGATTTGGAAGTCACCTCAATCAGTCGTCCTGAGATTACCGAAGATGGTGTCGCTCGCAATCAAGGTGAAAGTCGAAACGTGCAGATGACCCTAGATGTTGATCCTGCATCTGCCCTACGTCAGCAGGCAAGAGAAGCAGGATTCACAGGCGACATCTGTGACGAGTGTGGCAGTAGCCAGATGGTTCGCAACGGTACTTGTCTCAAGTGCAATGCCTGTGGTGCAACCACCGGTTGCTCCTGATTGTCAGGGTCTGTGCATCCCTTCGCGAAATGCTTGGTATGAAATCGGATCCTCATCGGTCCAATGCATCAATGGACCATCAGAGGACAGCTTTCGATTAAGTGGAGGGGTTACTGGATCTCTACTAATTGAACGAACAAGATGGTCATGACCTAGGACAAGCGCTTCATCTAACGCGCCTGCAAATCCAGCCAGGGCTCTTCGATCCGTGTCAGACCAATAAGCGCTCCAAGGGTGAGTATGAACCCAAAGCCGTAGAGGTAATTCTGATCCAATCGGTGGTGAAACATGGACCATTCCAATGGTACCAATATCTACCCAGATCAACCCCTGGGAGTCAAACAGAATGCTGACCTCGCGCTTCAAGCAATCTGCAAGATTCCAAACGCTCTGCCACTGGCGCTCTACAGCGAAGTAGGCAAAACTCTGGAGGAGTGCGTCTGAACGTAAATTGCCGGACACAATCGCCAGTTCAATATCTCGAGTTGGGTGGAGACGAGGAATTACTGCCTCCCGTGGAATCATTGCAGAGGTGGGTGACAAATCTTGCTTTTCCAATCCGCTCATTCAACCGACCCCTGTGATGGTTCGGGCATTGGTAGTTCGCCCATATGAATCGAATACATCTTCCCCGAGGGTGGGTTTCCACCCCGTAACCATTGAACCACCCATTGTGCTCCATGGGCCGCTGCTAATGCAAACCCAAACTGGATGTTTCCCGTTTCAATGGCTCCATCTAATTGACAACTTGCCGAGATGCCCTCGGGCAATTTGGGGAGTGAATCAAGAATTTCGAGATTATCAAGATGGCTCCACATCACGAATCCATCCCCTCGTGCACGAAGATCAAGCCACTGAGTGGCATTCGCATGAACGATCCTACGGGGCTCTTCGCAATCGACTGCAACAATAATCAAATCGAATTCTTCCAACTCTATTTTCCCAGAAAAATTTGTGCAGATAGGATCAATCATTACGCCGTTATCGGCTGCATTTACCAAATGTTGAAGGTAATCGTTCAACGCATCGACTTTGTGGTTTCCTAGGTCCGATATTGAGAACCGTTGATGAGGTAAATTGCGTTGTTCTACTACATCCCCATCCATGATCGAAATCTTCACTTCAAATGAGCCGCTGAAGGAAATTGATCTAGAAATTAAATCCAACAGAAGTCCGCCGATGCCTCCGGCCCCAATAATCAAAATTGATTTTTGCTGCATATCTATTCCTCAGTGTATAGGGCGGTGTCACCCGCCCAGCGGACGGGTGACACCTGTAATCTTGTGCTGATATTCGCGTGTATGCCTCGTTCAGTTTCCACCAACGAGACCAGGCAGGATTCTTACGCTCGAAATGGTGGTGAGGTTTTCCTCATCCATCATACTTGGTTGGACCAACTTGTTGTCGGCGTAAACCCATGCACTCGAATTTTGCTGAATCGCTTCAACCGTTTCGGCTGGGCTTAGCATCAACTGAGTGTGCCCGGTCTTGTCAGCAATCTGAACAGAAATCTTGTGTTCCATCAAAATACCTCCATTTGACACTCGTCTACGAGCCGAGTCCGGTAAATCCGGCAGTTGTGAGAATACGATGCTGTCATGCTTCGTCCCCCTCATCCGACCAATCAGCAAGATTGGTCTGGAATCTGTCAATGATATATTCCATCGTTGTTGATATTGCTGAATCTTGACGATTAGTCCTCAATTCTCGTGGCATGTTGCCAAGTGCCCGTCGCCATAGTTGCTGAACATCAGTGATACGCCGACCTCGCCTCCCTCCAAACAAATATCGAGCCAGTGTATCGATGTGCCTAGCAGATGTTTGGTCGTCATATAGAGATAGAATAAGTGTGACAAGTACGTCGCCAAAGATGACGTTGCTAGCACCCACAGGGTCAATACAAATGTGCTGATACTGTTCACCAACTTGGCCCGCCACATGGAAATAGGGCCGGCCCGATTTGGGTTGTATTCGATAGATGTGACCAGAACTACCGACGACTTCGATTGCCCCATGAACAAAGTATGCTCTGTCACCCAAATCGTCAATCACTTCGAACAGCAGTTGGAATGACTTTGCCCAAGGAATTGGGTCGCGTGCAATGTAATCATCCTCAGGTGTCAACCAAAGAAACAATACGGTTGCAAACAAACGGGCCGCATCAGCACCAAAGTGACCCTCAGCAAGGAGAACAATATGCGAACGGAGCGATGATTCTTCGGGAATCGATAGGATACCTGCGCGATTCAGTTGTGTCATCTTTGACTCAATCGACTCAGATGGGATTGAAGTTCTGGAATGTCGGAAATTGGATTGACCCAATTTTAGGTGAGACAACGCCTGATTCCATTCTTGATCGCTGAGCGGACCTGAATAGTGTCGACTGATGGCGTGATACAACATCCTATGTTGCCGGTTTTGCGTTGCATGTTCCAATCGAAGTTGACTCAATTCGGCATGACTAAACGATTCACAGGGGCGAATCCATCTCGGTATCTTTCGTCTACGAGCAATTGATGAACGGACCCAGTGATAGCAATTGGAACAAACGGAAATATTCAGGCCCTTCTTGATGATTTTCATATCCGGTTGAATGAGATGACATGAATCACAGTGTTTCCGATTTAGTGTCATGAGTTCATCTCCCGGCTCCGATACCCGTCTGGTTTCCCAAGTTTTGAGTGCGGCCTGTGGGATGCGACATCCGAGGTATTTGAAGTCACGGGCTCAAGCATCAATCATGATACGGTGTGGCCCCGGATTCTCATTTCACAGAGTTTTCAAACGTGAATGCATTAGAGGCGATGTGGCGAGTCTGGAACTTGTTGTCGGATTGCCCAATTGTGAATTGTCTAAGGCTTACTATGATTGTAGATATGCATGCTTGAGAGAGCCGCTGGGCTTCCCCATTGGGGCGGAAAGACTCGATGATGATGGCGAAGCCATCCATGCCTGGTGGGAAACCAATGAAGGTGAGGTTGTTGCCGTCGGCCGTATTCATCTAATTGCGAATGATTCCGATGGTTCTCAAGCAGATCATGCGGGTCCCGATGCGGCCGTTTGTCCTGCGTTCACCCCACTCATTTCAGGGGATGAAGGCATGCGGCCTGCGGTTCAGATTCGGCAGATGGGGACTCGTGAAGAATGGCGCAGACAAGGGCTTGCAAGTGGATTGGTCGTGGCTTTAGAAGCGGCAGCCATCAGCCACTGGGGAGCCAAGACCGGGTGGCTGCAGGCTCGAATCGCTGCAATCCCGATGTACGAATCGGAAGGTTGGGTGAAGTTTGGCGAAGAGTATGATGTCAAAGGAATTGGGCCCCATTATTCCATGTGGAAGGTTCTCACTGGAGAGGATTTCGATTGAGTGAAGATGAGAGGCTTGCCATTTGGTTGGATGCCTTGCTCAAATCTGAACCTGATTTACGTCCTAGTCGAGGGATTGCAACGGAGGCGCGTAAGGGGTCTCAGACGCCGAGAATCATCATCCTTGAATTAGGAGAATTTGCGGGGTATGCCGAATTACGTCGTGCGGGGGGAGCCATAGAACTGGCCACGGTTGTGGTGGATCCTGAACTCCGAGGCAAAGGGTTTGCGCATCAAATCGTTCATCAGGCCTGGGAACGATGGCGCCAAGATCCTGTGTTACACGGTACACCTTTGGGGGGACAAGTCGATTTGAGCAATCCTACACTTGTCGAAGAAGGACCCCAGGTTATCCGTGGTCCACTGATTTCGTTCACGCGTGATCCTGCTATGGGGGCAGCGTTGGTTGGTGGAGGATTTACGATGATGCCGAGAAAGCGTCGTGCATCACGACTTTGGTTATGGAATTCTGATTTCGCAGCTTTGCCGATACGAATCCAATTCGCAATCGGATTGGATCGATTGGCTCGTGGGCTCAGGTTACTGTTTACAGAACCCTCACGGATTATACACTATGTTCGCCATTCCAAAAACTATCGATTGTTTGTGCGAATTCCTGAAACTGCAGAGCGAATTCCCCCCCGATTGCATTTACGAACGGAACGTGAAGGAGGTGTTCCGTCGGATATCATGGAACAAATGGAGGCCGTGGCATTCACCATGGCCGAAATGGAAACCACACAGGAACAGATTGCAGCCTGGGATGAAGGGGAATAATGGAGCACAGGAGGGGATTCGAACCCCTGTAAAATGGATTTGCAGTCCATCGCGTAACCGGGCTTTGCTACCTGTGCAGGGAATCGCCGAGAAGCCTGCGCTATTCAAGTGTCACGCATGAGAGAACCCATCACCTTCAAGACAAATCGACGCGTGGATGGCTTGCCCCGTAGGGGCAATGGGTGGGGCCATGCCAGACATTCCAGACCACTTAATTCGCCTCAAAGGTGGATTCAAGGCCTTCCTTTCTCCACCCCCCGAAGGAGTTGTTCGACTCACTGTGGGTGAGCCGGGTTTTGATACGCCGAAGAACATCTCAGATGCGGCCTCGGCAGCTTTGGCCTCTGGAGATACCCATTATACTCGAGGCGAAGGACGCGAAGAATTGTGCACGGCTTGGGCCTCACATCTTCGATCACGTTGGAAGATTCCCGTCGAAGATGAGGGCATCATTATCACGCCAGGGGCCAAACAGGCACTGCTCTATGCATTCATGGTCGCTGTTCGAGAAAAGGATGAGGTGGTCTTGCTGGCGCCTTGCTGGCCGACTCATGCTGAACAAGTCGAGTTGGTTGGCGGAAAGCCGGTTTTTGTTCACTGTGAAGCTCCATCATTCCACCCCAGTATCGACATGATTCGTGGGGCGATTACAGAAAAGACAAGTGCGATCGTTATCAACAGTCCAAACAACCCGACGGGTGCAGTTTATACTCCAGAAGAGATGATTTCAATTGTCCAATTGGCCATTGAGCACGACTTGTGGATCATCTCTGATGAAATCTACACTGAGCTTATTTGGAATGATACTGAATACGTGGCACCCGCTTCTGTGTTGGGTGGCTTTGAGCGAACGCTGACCGTGACGGGCCCGAGCAAGACCCATGCCATGACGGGTTGGAGAGTCGGTGTATTTGCTGCACCCACCCCCATTGCAAAAGTCGTCGGCCGATTGCAGGGTAACACCTGTTCACACATCCCTTCCTTCCTCATGCCTGCTGCCGAATTGGCTGCAAAGGATTGGAGTTCGGTTGAGAAATTTAGAGAAGAATACATTCGGCGCAGGGAATTAATGCTGTCAATGCTGGAGCAAATTCCTTCGCTAAGTGCTAGTGAACCCGAGGGTGCATTCTACGTCATGGTCGATGTCCGACAAACTGGAATGGATGCAACGACATTTGCCAAGCGGGCGATGGAGGAAGCATTGGTCCAAGTGATTCCACTGGATTCTCTGCCCGGG
>CEUJ01019174.1_pt1 | contig 23727 bp, 17 predicted proteins | sample 361531 | NCBI WGS metagenome assembly CEUJ01 (sample SAMEA2622842, study PRJEB7988) | marine metagenome | biome: marine biome (ENVO:00000447); feature: marine epipelagic mixed layer (ENVO:xxxxxxxxx); material: "saline water (ENVO:00002010), including plankton (ENVO:xxxxxxxx)" | depth 140 m | reverse complement strand
AAGATCATTTCCCCTCGATATAGTGGCACTTTTTTAGATTGCACTTTCGGTCAAGGCGGTTATTCAGAAAAAATTTTAGAAAATCCTTATAATAAAATAATTGCATTTGATAGAGATATAAATGCAATAAAATTATCTAAGAAATTTGCAGCACATTTTAAAGATAGGTTTGAATTTTATCACAACAAGTTTAGTCAAATTCAGAATATAGAAACAAAAAATATTAAGGCAATTATATTTGATTTAGGTTACTCAACAGATCAAATTTTTGAAGAATCGAAAGGTTTATCTTTTAATCATAGAGGAAAACTTAATATGAAAATGGGATTAAATAAGTTTTCAGCTCATGATGTAATTAATAAATTAGAAAAAGAAGAGCTTACGAAAATTTTCAAATTTTTTGGTGATGAAAAAGATGGAAAAAAAATTGCAAATAAAATATTCAAACAAAGAAATCATAGTTTGATTACAACTCAAGAATTAGTCAAAATAATTAATAAAGAAAAAAAAAACTATAATTTTAAAATAAACAAATCTACAAAAATTTTTCAATCATTGAGGATTTTTGTGAATCAAGAAATTAGTGAATTGATTAATGGTTTAATTAATGCTTATAATTTATTGCCAATTAATGGTTATATTATCGTTGTTACTTTTCATTCCTTAGAAGATAAAATCGTTAAGTTTTTTTTTAAAAATTATTCGGAGGAAAAAAAAATTTCAAGGTACTTACCGAATTCAAAAAATACGAATAAAGTTTTCGAATTAATAAATAAAAAACCGATTATTGCTTCTGATAAAGAAATAAAAAATAATTTAGGCTCAAGATCTGCCAAACTCAGATATGTAAAAAAAATAAGTCATGGGGCTAACTTTGAGGATTTTTTAATTAAGTTCAAATATTTATTAGAAATTGAAAAAATAGGAAATAAATTATGTTAAGAAAAATATTTATTATAACAATACTATCACTAATAATTTCAACAACTTTAATTAAAAATCACACCAAAAAATTAGATGAAGAGATTTTTGAAACAAAGGAAAATATTAATTACTTAAATAGTATGAAAGAACTCATTCAGCTTGAGCATGATTATCTAAGCTCCCCCGAAAAATTAATAAAATTAAATAGTTTATATTTTGATGATCAGCTCAATTTTACCTCAATAGAAAATATTCAAATAATTAATAGTATAAACCAATTAGATTTAAACAATTTTTTACAAAATGAACAGTGAGAGTAATATTCCCATACCAGAGAATGATTTTGAAAAGTTTGCTAATAAATATAATAAAAATAAATTAGATATTTCTTTTAATAGAATTGCATTTATTTTTTTCACGTTTGTATTAGTTTTATTAATTTTTTCCTTAAAGGCATTTTATTTGACTGGGAAAAAAATTTCTCAAAATAATATTATTGGTTCCAAAAAAGAAATTAGAAGCAATATATTGGATAGAAATAACAATATATTAGCCAAAACTATCATAACTAGAAATATTGGAATTAATCCTAATTTAGTAATAGATAAAAAAAAATTACTTTTAAATTTGAAAATACTTTTTCCTAATAAAAACTATGTTTCTATTGAAAAAAAACTTGAGGGTAAAAAGTTTTTTTATTTTGCAGAGGAATTAGATCCAGAGAGTTATGAAAAGTTAATGATGCTTGGAGACAAATCTTTGATACCAGAAAATAGAATAACAAGAGTGTATCCTCAAAAAAATTTATTTAGTCATATTATTGGTCAAATAGACAATGAAAATAATGGTATTTCAGGATTAGAGAAAACTTTTAATAAAAATTTAAAAGATTCAAACAAAAACCTAAAACTTACGGTTGATCTTAATTTGCAGTATTTGATTCATCAAGAATTAATAAAATTTCAAAATATATTTAATACTATTGGCTCCGCGTCTATACTTATGAACTCCAAAAGTGGAGAAATTTTATCAATATTGTCTTTGCCTGATTTTGATCTTAATAAAAGGCAGTCAATTGAGGATAAAAGTTTAATCAACAGAGCAACAAAAGGTGTTTATGAATTGGGTTCTGTTTTTAAAACATTTACATATGCTGCAGGGATAAATGAAGGTTTAATAGAGCCAGATACAAGATTTACGAATCTAGAAAAAAAAATTTATTGTAGCAAATTCTCTATAGGTGAATATGATGACAAAATCCCAACAAATTTAACTGCAGAACAAATTTTAATAAGATCTGGAAATATTGGATCAATTAGGATTGCGCAAAAAGTAGGGCAAGATAAATTTAAAAAATTTTTATATGATTTAGGTTTACTTGATACTTTAAACTTTGATATTGAAGAAATTGGAACTCCTTTAAAATTTAAATGGGGCAAATGTAAACTTGCCACTTCCGCATATGGTCATGGGATTACTACCACTCTCTTACAGTTAGCAAAAGGATACTCAATTATTTCTAATGGTGGATATAATATTAATCCAACTTTAATTTTAGAAGAAAAAAAAAGAAATATAAGGTATGAACAAATAATTTCTGAGAAGACATCTGAGAAAGTTAATTTAGCACTCAGAAAAATAGTAAATACAAAGGAAGGGACGGCCAGTTTTGCAAATATAGATGGATACGAAATTGCTGGTAAAACTGGTACTGCGCAAAAATCATTTTCGGGAAAATATTCAAAAAATAAGATAAATACGTTTGCATCAATTTTTCCTGCCTCAGATCCTAAATATGTACTAATTGTGATGTTAGATGAGCCAAAACCAAACAAAGATTATATTTACCAATATAGGGATGGATCTGGACTTAGGATAAAAGGTACTCAATTTAATACTGCAGGGTGGACCGCTGTAGAGGTTGCTGGAAAAATAATTGAGAAAATAGGACCAATTTTAGCCACAAAATACTAAGATTTTAAATTAAATGCTATTAGGTAAAATATTAAAAAATATAAATCAAAAATATAAATCAATAAAATTTAAGGAAATTAAATTTGACAGCAAAAAATGCAAAAATAATGATATTTTTTTCGCAATCAATGGAAACAATTCAAACGGAAATAACTATATTGATAATGCAATAAGCAATGGTGCTAAAATCATTATTTCCAATTTAGATTTTGAAGGATTTGATAAAAATAAAATTTTATTTATTAAAAGCACTCAGCCGAGGAAACTATTAGCTTATGCGTGTAGTAATTATTATACAAAAAAACCGAAGAATATTATAGGTGTAACAGGGACTAATGGAAAAACATCTATCGCAAATTTTTATTATCAAATACTAACATATAATAAAAAAAAGGTAGCTTCGATTGGAACCCTTGGTGTTATTTCAAAAAAATTTAAATTACAAACCAAAAATACAACTATCGATTCTTTAAATATTCATAAAATATTATATAAACTAAAAGTTTCAAAAATTGAAAATGTAATTATAGAGTCCTCAAGTCATGGTTTAAAACAACATAGATTAGATAATATAAATTTTAATACTGCTATATTTACCAACTTATCAAGAGATCATCTCGACTACCATAAAACATTTAAAGATTATATAAATTCAAAACTTGTCCTTTTCAATAGATTATTAAATTATAAGGGAAATATAATATTTGATAAAAAAATACCTCAGGCTAAAATTTTAAATTTAATTTCGACAAAAAGAAAATTAAAAAAATATAATTTTAGTGGGAAAAAACCTTTTTTTGATATTATAAAAATACAACAAGTAAATAATAAAAAAAAAGTAGATATATTAATCAAAAATAAAAAATATTCATTTCTCACATCTTTGGTCGGCAAAGTTCAGATCAAGAATTTAATTTTTGCAATTCTAGCTGCATATTTATCGAAAATTAAAATAAAAGATATTTTAGAGTCAATTAAGCATATTGAGCCAATAAGTGGAAGACTAGAAAAAGTTGGAAATTTAAAAAATAAATCAATTGTTATTCTTGATTATGCACATACACCAGATGCCTTAAAAACTTCAATATTAAATGTTAAAGAAGAATATCCTCTTAGTAAAATCTCTATATTATTTGGTTGCGGAGGTAATCGAGATAAAGATAAGAGACCTCTTATGGGAGCTATAGCAAGCAAACTTTCTGATAATATTTATCTGACAGATGACAATCCAAGATTAGAAAATCCAAAGTTAATAAGAAAGCAAATTAAAAAAGGGTTTAAGAAAAAAAAATTTATTGAAATTTCTTCTAGAGCTAAAGCAATTCATACTGCTATTAAAAAATTAAATTCCGGGGATATTTTAATTGTAGCTGGTAAAGGACATGAAAAATATCAAGAATATAAAAAAAAAATATTTTTTTCTGATAAACTAGAAATTTTAGATGCAATAAAGAAAAAAAATTTAAATTTATCAAATTCATTGAAGACAAACATAGTAAGGGAAAATACAATAAATAATAAAAAAAATAGAAAATTTCTTATCAATTCTGCATCAATAAATTCAAAAAAAATAAATAAAAATTGTATCTTTTTTGGAGTTAAAGGTAAAAAATTTAATGGCAATGAATTTGCAGAAGAAGCAATTAAAAATAAAGCAGTGTTAGCTGTATCAAATAAAAGATTAAATAATTCTAAGATAATATTTAAAAAAGATCCGCTCAAAGAACTTGGTGAATTATGCTTTTTTTACCGAAAATCATTAAATTCAAACAATATAGCTATAACTGGATCTGCAGGAAAAACATCTGTGAAAGAATTAACTGGATTTTGTTTAAATAAATTAGAAAAAACTTATTTTTCTAAAAACTCTTTTAATAATAAATATGGTGTTCCATTAAGTATATTCAATACACCCCAAACATGTAAATTTACTGTTCTTGAGGTAGGAATGGATAAAAAGGGTGAGATAGATGCTCTTACAAAAATGATTAGACCGGATTTAGGATTAATCACAAATATATCTTATGCGCATATAGAAAATTTTAAAAATTTAGATCAAATTGCTAAAGCAAAAGGAGAAATAATAAATAATATTGTACCCGGAGGAACAATGGTCATAAATATGGATGATAAATATTATAATTTTTTTCTAAAAAAAGCAAAAAAAAGAAATTTAAATATAATATCATTCAGCAAAAAAAATAAAAAAGCAAATGTTGTTTTCTTAAATCAAAAAAAAAATAGAAAAAATTATATAATTAAAATTAAAATAAATAATAATATTAAATCATTTTTAATTTCAGAAAAATTATTAAGTTATAAGGAAAATATTTTAGCATCTTTGAGTATAATTATTAATTATTACGACATTTTAAAATTAAATAAAAATATATTTATGGAATTTGAGATTCCTAAAAGCAGGGGGTCTATTATCAATTATAAAAATGAAGAGAAAAAATTAACTATTGTTGATGAAAGCTATAATTCAAATCCAGCATCCTTTAAATTTGCTCTAGAAAAATTTGACAACACCTATAAACATAATAAAAAGAAATTTATATTAGTTGGAGATATGCTTGAACTAGGCAAATATACAAAAAAACTACATTTAAAAATTGCAAATTATATTAATAAATCAAATATTAATAAAACATATGTTTATGGAAAACTTACAAGACACACATTTAACAAATTAAAACCACAAATGAGAGGCAGAATATTACATAATAATATTGATATTTTAAACTTAATTAATAAAGAATTACCTAATAATAGTTTTTTAATGATAAAAGGATCAAATTCGACCGGTTTAAACAAAATAATAAAAAATTTATAAAATTATGCTTTATAATTTACTTACTAGCTATTCAGAAAATTACTCTTTTTTGAATTTTTTTAACTTTTTAACAGTAAGAACAGGATTAGCTGTTATCACATCTATGATAATTGTTTTTTTAATTGGAGATAAATTTATAAATTATTTTTCTTTGAAAAAAATTACAAATCCTATAAGATCTGACGGTCCCCAAGACCATCTTATCAAAAAAATCGGAACACCAACAATGGGAGGTGTTTTAATATTAATTGGCTTATTTATCGGAGTTTTTTTATGGGCCGACCTTTATAATCCTTATAATTGGCTATTAATATTTATAACTTTTTCATTTGGAATTTTAGGTGCTGTTGATGACTATAAAAAAATAAAAAATAACAATTCAAAAGGAATTTCTTCGAAATATAAGTTAGTGATACAAATTTTACTTGCTTTAATTTCGCTATTTATTTTTTATACTTTTGTGGATTCAGATTTAAAAACTAATTTATATTTTCCTTTTTTTAAAAATTTGGTAATTAATTTAAGTTGGTTTTTTATACCTTTTTATTTATTTGTAATTGTTGGTTCATCAAATGCAGTAAACTTGACAGATGGTTTAGACGGCTTAGCAACCGTTCCGGTTATTTTAGTTGCAGGCTGTTTTGCTTTCATAAGTTATGTATCAGGAAATATTATTTTTGCTGAATATTTATTAATTCCTTACATTGAAGGGGTAGGTGAGGTAGCAGTCTTTTGTGGAGCTATTATTGGATCCTCAATAGGATTCTTATGGTTTAATGCACCACCTGCAAAAATATTTATGGGTGACACAGGTTCATTAGCTTTAGGAGGCTCTTTAGGCGCAGTAGGTGTAGTGACAAAACACGAAATTGTATTAGCAATAACTGGAGGTCTGTTTGTTTTAGAGGCTGTATCCGTGATTGTTCAGGTTATTTCATATAAATTAACTGGTAAAAGAATTTTTATGATGGCTCCCATACACCACCACTTTGAAAAAAAAGGCTGGGCTGAGTCAACAGTAGTAGTAAGATTTTGGATTATTTCATTAATTTTAGCAATGATTGGGCTTGCAACATTAAAATTAAGATAATGTTTGATAAACATAATTTTATCAATAAAGAAATATTAATTTATGGCATAGGCATTTCAGGAAAATCTTGCCTTCAATTTCTGAACAAAAATAATAATGTTAAACTATTTGATGATAATATTTACCTTAAAACAAAAAAATACAAAGGATTATTTTTAAGTTTAATTGAAATTTATAAAAAACAATTTGATTATATTGTTTTAAGCCCAGGTATAGATATAAATAACTGTATACTTAAAAGATATTTAATTAAAAATAAAAAAAAAATAATTACTGAGTTAGATATTTTTTATTTGACACATCCAAAAAATACTAAAATAACTATAACAGGCACCAACGGTAAATCTACCACTTGTCAAATGTTGTTTAACATTTTTAACTCAAACAAATTTGACACAAGATTAGTGGGCAATATAGGTAACTCACCTTTATTAGAAAAAAAAATTAGAAAAAATACTATTTTTATAATTGAGGCATCCTCTTATCAAATATCTTATAGTAAACATTTTAAAACAGATCACGCAGCTATTTTAAATTTAAGCCCAGATCATCTAGAGAGGCATGGAAATATAACCAAATATGCAAGAGCAAAATTAAAGTTAATTTTTGATCAAGATAATAATACTCAATCATATATAGCAAAAAATGATTTTATTATTAATAAACAAATTAAGAATAAATTTATTCAATCTAAAATAAACAAATTAATTTATAATAAAAAAAAATTTTTCATGCAAAAAATTAAAAATGTTTATTTATTAGACAAAAATAATATTAACAACATACATTTTGTGTATTTCATTTGTAAAAAATTTAAAATACCCGACCAAAGAATATTTAATTCATTAAATAAATTTAAAGGCTTAAAATTTAGAAAACAAATAATTTATAACAAAAACAAACTACAAATTATCAATGACTCTAAATCAACAAGTTTTTCCTCTACAAATGGACTTTTATCCAGTTATAGAAATATTTATTGGATAGTTGGAGGGAAGTTTAAAAAAGGTGATAAATTTAATTTAGACAAAAAGTATTATCAAAATATTAAAGCTTATATAATAGGTAAAAATAAAAATTATTTTATAAAACAGTTTAAAAATAAAATTAAGTTTCAATACTTTGGCAATTTAAAAAAAGTAATTTCAAAAATAAAGCAAGATATTAAAAATGATAAAAATATGAAGACAGTTTTATTCAGTCCTGCGGCAGCTTCTTTCGATCAATTCAAAAGTTTTGAAGAAAGAGGAGAATACTTTAACAATATCGTACAAGAGATAATTGTAAAAAACATATGATTAATAAATCAAATATTTATAATAATTATTACAGCTGGTGGAAAAATGTTGACAAAACTATTCTTATATTAATTCTGTCTTTTTTTATTGTAGGACTTTTTTTTTCTTTGGTTTCAACTTCTTTAATTGCATCTGATAGATTAAACACAAATTCATACTATTTCTTCATAAAGCATTTGGTATTTATTTTATTAGGTCTATTAATAATGTTTATATTTTCACTAATAAAAGAAGATTATTTAATAAAAATATGTTTATTTTTATTTTTTTTATCATTCTTATTACTTTTAATGGTTCCTTTTATTGGAGCTGAAATAAAAGGTTCAAAAAGGTGGCTAGAACTTCCATTTCTTCCAAGATTTCAGCCTGTAGAATTAATAAAACCTTTTTATATAGTTTTATTAGCCTTCTTGTTGAACTATCAGAAATATAATTTGTATTTTAAATATTTATTAACTTTGATTTTAATAGTTCCAATTATTTTATTATTGATATCCCAACCAGATATAGGCCAATCAATTTTAATTTTATTCACTTGGTTAACTTTAATATTTATTTCAGGAATTAATTTAATTATTTTTTTTGGAATATTTGCCTTCTTTATTTCTTTAATTTCATATCTAGTATTTTTCGTTAATAAATTTAACTACATTAAAATAAGAATAGTTTCTTTTTTTGATGGCTCTCCAAAAAATAATTTTCAATCAGAAAAAGCCTCTGAGGCGATAATAGATGGAGGTTTTTTTGGGAAAGGTATTGGAGAAGGCACATTAAATTCAAAAATACCAGAGGCACACACTGACTATATAGTATCTGTTATCTCTGAAGAATTTGGAATAATTGTAATTTTTTTAATAATGTTGTCTTTCATATTTTTTGCTTATAACGTTTTTAAAAAAGTTAAAGAAACAAACGAAAATATATTTAAAATGATTCTAGTAGGATCAATCTCATTACTTATGCTTCAAGCTTTTGTGCATGTTGGAGTTAATTTAAGAGTATTACCGACTACCGGTATGACACTCCCCTTTTTGAGTTATGGAGGCTCATCAATAATAAGTATTTCTATTATCTCTGGGATTATTCTAAATCTAACTAAAAGAAGAGTTTACTAATTGAAAAAAATATTAATATCAACTGGTGGATCAGGGGGTCATGTTGGTCCAGCATTAAATTTATACGAACATTTAAAGAATAATTTTGATATAAAAATTTATACTGATATTAGAGGCGCAAAGTATATACCAAAAAATATTAGTAAAAAAATATTTGATGTTAAGCAAGTTCCTGAAAAAATTTATTATTTTCCTTTTAAATTAATTTTTTTATTTATTACTTTTATAAAATCAATAGCACATTTAAGTTTCAATAAATTTGACATTATAATTAGCACTGGGGGCTATATGTCCCTACCTGTTGTTTTAGCGGCTAAAATTTTTAATATAAAAATTTTTTTAATTGAGCCAAATTCTATAATTGGTAGATCAAACAAGTTCTTATTAAAATTTTGCAGTAATATATTGAGCTATGATAAGGATATTTCAATCAATACTGATAAAAACTTGAATAGTAAAAAAAGAATTATACCGGCCCATAAAAATGTAATAATTGATCCTCTTTTAAATAAATGTTTTTATTTAAATAAAAAATCTGTCGAATTTAAAAATAAAAAATTCAAAATTTTGATAATAGGTGGAAGTCAAGCATCATTATTTTTTAGTAAAAAACTAAAAAATGAAATTATTGATATATCTTCAAAATATGACATAGAAGTTACACAACAATTATCACAAGGTTATAATATTGATAATTATAGAAAAGAATATGATAAAAACAATATTACAAATAATTTATTTTATTACGAGAACAATTTTCTATGTAAGGAAAATAATTTTGATATTGCTATTACAAGAGCTGGAGCGTCAACACTTGCTGAATTAGCTTATTTAAATATCCCTTTTGTTGCTATTCCATTCCCTCATGCAACAGATAACCATCAATTTTGGAATGCAAAAAGATACCACGATCTAAATTGTTGCTGGATATTAGATGAAAAAAACTTTATTCCTGGAGATATGTATAAAATTATAGATCAAATTATCCTTAATAAAGATGAATATATTATAAAAAAAAATAATTTAAAAAAACTTAATGAAAAAAAAAATTGGGAAAATATTAATCAAAAATTAATAAGATATTTTAATGACAATTAGTCTTGGAAAAAAGGAAATAATCCATTTTATAGGTATTGGTGGCATAGGTATGAGCGGACTAGCTTTAATTATGAAGGATTTGGGTTTTAACGTTAAAGGCACAGATCAACAAAGTGGAAAAAATATTGAGAGATTAAAAAAAAATAAAATAAGTATTCAAATTGGACATAAAAAGAAAAATTTGTTAAATGCAACAATTGTAGTTATTTCATCTGCTATAAAAAAAAATAATCCAGAATATTTAGAGGCAAAAAAGAAAAAAATACCACTTTATAAGCGTGGAGAAATGCTAGCAAACATAGTATCTCTATACAAAAATGTTGTGATCGCAGGATCCCATGGCAAGACTACGACGACATCAATAGTATCTACTATCTTTTCAAAATCTAAATTAGATCCAACCACTATCAATGGCGGAGTAATTAATTCAATTGGAAATTCAGCTAAACTTGGAAAAGGTGAATGGTGCATATTAGAATCCGATGAGTCTGATGGAAGTTTTCTACAACTTCCATTTACGTATTCTATTATAACAAATATCGACGATGAACATCTTGAATATTACGGATCAATTGAAAATCTAAAAAAAAGTTTTATTAAATTTGCTGAAAAAACACCATCATTTGGCAAAACTTTGATTTGTATTGATGATAAAAATAACAGATCAATTATAAATAGAATAAATAATCAAAACATTGTTACTTATGGTTTACATAATAAATCAAATTTTAGAATTAAAAATATTAGTTTACAATCAAATTTTTCAAAATTCGATATAGAAGTAAATTTACCAAATCAATCTAAAAAAATTTTAAAATCTTTCAAAATACCACTTATTGGAATTCACAATATAAAAAATTGTTGCGCTTCAATAGCTGTAGCAATCTTAATGGGCGTATCAATCAATACAATTAAAAAAGCTATTTTTGAATTTAAAGGTGTACAAAGAAGATTTAATTTTATTTTTGAATATAAAAAAAGTATTTACTACGACGATTATGCTCATCATCCAACAGAAATAAATGAATTACTTAAATCAATTAAATATGTTCACAAAACAAAGAATATAATATCTGTATTTCAGCCGCATAGAATTAGTAGATTAAATTCGTTAAAAAAGAAATTTACTGAATGTTTTAAATTTTCTGATCAAGTAATATTATGCCCAATTTATAAGGCCGGTGAAAGCATTAAATTAAAATTCAACTATATTAAATTTGCTAAAGAAATAATTAAAAATTCAAAAGTAGATCTGATCATGATAAATGATGAAAAAGAATTAGCAAAATATGTACAGCAAAACATTTATGGCGATAAAATTGTTATAGGAATGGGCGCAGGAACAATATCTAACTGGATGAGAAATTTGCCACAATTAGTAAAATGATAATTGACGGTTTAGAAAATATTGAATTTTCAGACAATTCACGTCTAAATTTTGATTATGATTTATCACGCTTAAATTGGTTTAATATTGGAGGTAAAACAAAAATTTATTTTGTTCCAAATTCATTAAAAGATTTATCTTTGTTTTTAAGTAAATACAACAATAGAGATAAAATATTTATTTTAGGCGCAGGATCAAATACTCTTTTTGATGACAGTACCTACGAAGGCGTAGTTATTAGGCTTGGAAAAAATTTTAATAAAATAACAAAACTAAATGAAAATTCGATTATTTCTGGAAGTTCCTGTCTAGATAGAAAAGTATCTGAGTTCGCACTGGAAAATGAAATTGAAGGATTCGAATTCTTATCATGTATTCCAGGATCAATTGGAGGTGGAATTAGAATGAATGCAGGTTGCTACGGAAAAGAATTTAAAGATATCCTCATTTCTGTCCAGGCTATGAACTTCAAAGGTAAAGTTATAACGATTCCATCAAAAGATATCATTTTTAAATACAGAGAAACAAACATACCAAAAGATTTAATTTTTTTAAGTGGAACATTTAAAGGAAAATTATCTAAAAAAGATAAAATTAAAAAAAAAATCGACGATTTTAAAGATAGAAAAGAACTCGCACAGCCAATTCGTGTCAAAACAAGTGGTAGTACATTCAAAAATCCTATTGATCAAACTGATAAAAAAGTTTGGGAATTAATCAATGAATCAATAGATATAAAGCAAGCAAATAAACTGTTCGGTGATGCTGTAGTTTCAGAAAAACATTGTAATTTTTTAATTAATAAAGAAAAGGCTTCATCCTACGATATGAAAAATCTTATCAATTTTATTAGAGAAAATGTATATAAGAAAACAGGGGTTAAACTTGAATTAGAAATAATTTTAACTTCATAAGATGAAGAAAAAAATATTAATTTTAGCTGGAGGTTACTCTAAAGAAAGAGAGATAAGTTTCAAAACTGCTAAAGCGGTTTATAAACAAATTAAAAAAGATTACATATGTAAAATTCTTGATCCAAAAAATGGGTTCATAAAAGAAATAAGAAAATTTAAACCATATGTTGTATTTAACGCTTTGCATGGCAGATATGGAGAGGATGGTTATATTCAATTAATATTAGAGAATGAAAAAATAAAATATACTCATTCAGGTGTTGAAGCATCCTCTATTTGTATTAATAAAATTATTTCCAAAAAATTATTTGTAAAAAATAAAATACCAACCCCTAAATTTTTAATTTTAAAAGATAATTTTGAAACAAATTCACTTAAAATTCTCAAAAAAATAAAAAAAAAATTAAATTTTCCAGTAGTTATAAAACCAGTCAATGAAGGTTCAAGTGTTGGAGTGTATATTTGTAATGAGAAAAATTTTATAAATAATCTAAAGAATTTATCAAATGAAAAAGAAATATTAGTTGAAAAGTATATTCCAGGTAGAGAAATACAAGTTGCGATAATGGGTAAAAAGAAATTAGGTGCTATAGAGCTTATTCCAAAAAGAAAATTTTACGACTATAAAGCAAAATATGACAAGAATGCAAAAACAAAACATATATTGCCAGTAAATTTAACTCCTCAAAAATTAAAAGAGGTTGAAAATTTAGCTCTAAAAGCGCACAAAATTACAAAATGCAAAGGTATTACTAGAAGTGACTTCAGATATTTTAATAATAAATTTTATCTGCTTGAAGTAAACACTCAACCTGGAATGACTGAGTTATCTTTAGTACCAGAAATTGCTAAGTTCAAAGGTATTAGTTTTCACAACTTGATAAATTGGATGATCAAAGATGCTTCAATCAATAGATAAAACAAAAATATACTTTTACTTTTTTTTATTAATAATATTATTAAGTATTCATAATCAAAATTTTATTAATTCAGTAAATAATTTTTTTAAAATAAAAGAAATTATAATAAGCAAAAATATCGACATAAGTTTAAATAATAAAATTAATAAAGAACTGAGCAAATTTTATAATTTTAATATTTTTTTTATAAATACCCAAGACTTAAAAGATATATTGGATAATTTTAATATAATAAGTGAATATAAAGTAAAAAAAGAATATCCATCAGCTCTCAAAATTGATTTAAAAAAAACAGATATTGTTGCTTATTATTTTAACAATAATCATGAAGTGTATATTGGTGAAAATGGCAAAGAAATAAGAGATATAAAAATAAAAAATAAAAATATACCAATTATTGAAGGTAAAATTAATATAGAAAAATTAATAAGTTTAAATAGCTTACTTAAAAGTAACGATTTAGTATTATATGATTTCATTAAATTTCACTTACATGAATCTAATAGATGGGATTTAATTTATAAAAATAATATAATCATAAAATTACCAATTGATGATTTAGAATTTGCTATAGATTTATTAAAAAATATAATAAATTCAAATAATATTAATAATTTAAAAATAATCGATTTAAGAATTAAAAATAACATAGTATTGTCGTGATTAAAATTTCGTCACCTGTTTCAATTTTAGAACTCGGATCTGCCAGCATAAAATTTTGTATTTATGATAATATTATATCAAATCAAAATTTATTTTATGAGGCAAAAACAGATTTTACTAGAATTAAAAATTTTTTAGATGATAAACCTCTAGCAAATATAATTAGTAAAGCAGAAAAAGATTTAGATAAACATTTAAATGAATTATATTTAGCTATAGATTGTTCAAGTATCCATTCGTTAGACATATCAATTCAAAAAAATTATGATAAAAAAATTTTTACAGAAACTGATCTAAATTATCTAATTAATCAATGCAAACAGTTAATTACAGTTCATAATAAAGATAAGAATATTTTACACACTATTGTTAGTCAAATTAATTTAGATGGTAAAATTTTTGAGAGTATAAAAGATATTTCACAAGAAACTTATAAAGCTACATTAGAAATTAAATTTATAATAATAAAAAAAAAAAAATATGAGGAAATTAAAAAAATATTTATAAAAAAACACATAGTTCCGAAAGAGATTTATTGTGCAAGTTATTTAAAAGCATTGGGTATTATTAAAAAAATAGATACTTCTGGCTTTACTTCATTTATTGATATTGGACTTAATAAAAGCAGTCTTTCAATTTTTAAAAACAAAAAATTTTTATATATTAATAATATTCATATTGGTGGTGAACATATAACTAAAGATATATCAAAGGTATTAAATATTGATTACAGAAAAGCTGAAGCTGAAAAGTTGAAATTTTCAAAAAATGAAAAATTAGAAATTAATAATTTTAAAGATAAAGAGTTACTAAAAAATATTATAAATTCAAGATTAGAGGAAATTGTTGAGTTATTATTTTTTGATTGTCCCTTGTTAAAAAATAATATTTTCAATAATGATTTAAGGCTATTTTTTATGGGAAATGGATCTAAAGTATTAAATGAAAATATGTTATCATTCGGATCAGATTTTAACTTTATTAATGAAATGACAATTATTGAAGAGTCCAAGAAAGATTGTTGTGATAGTTTTATCAAATTTAAAGCTACTTCGGAAAATATACAACCCAGGGAAAGCAATGTAAGTTTGGAAAATAAAGGTTTTTTTGAAAGATTATTTGAATATTTTTCGAAAAATTAGCAATTTTCTGTAACATTTGTTGTTTTTTTTATCAATTACTTTCTGGATATAACATCGCAATGTCTATTTTAAGCCAAAAAACTATAAACAAAAAAATATCTTTCTCTGGAATAGGTTTGCATACAGGTATAAACGTTGAGATTAGTCTTATACCGTCAGCACCTAATACTGGCATTGTATTTAAAAGAATAGATATAAAACAAAACAATATAATTATACCAACTTTTGAAAATGTTATTGATACAACTTTATGTACAACTTTATCGAATGAGAGCGGTGTAAAAGTATCAACCATTGAACATTTGATGGGAGCATTATATGGTTTAGGAATTGATAATTTGCTTGTAGAAGTAAATGCTCAAGAGCTGCCTATTCTTGATGGGTCTGCAAAAATATTTATAGAAAATATTTTATCTGTAGGCATCAAATACTCTTCTACACCTATAAAATTGATAAAAATTGAAAAAAAAGTTTCATATGAAGAAGGAAGTAAAAAAATATCTTTAGAAAAATCAAAAGTATCTTCTGAAATAGATTTCGAAATAAATTATAAAAATAAATTTATTGGGACTCAAAGAAACAAAGTGAATATTTTTAATGATGATTTGAAAAATATTTATGAGTCTAGGACATTTTGTTTGTACACTGATGTAGAAAAATTAAAAAAAGCGGGATTAGCCAAAGGTGGAAGTTTAGATAATGCTGTTGTTGTTGGAGATGATGAAATATTAAATGAATATGGATTAAGAAATTCTAAAGAATTTGTTAATCATAAGATTTTAGATTGTATGGGCGACTTATATCTTTCTGGATATAGAATCGTTGGTTCTTTAGTTACTTCAGAAGGTGGGCATGGGCTTACGAATAAGCTATTAAGAAAACTTTTTTCTGACAAATCAAATTTTAGCGTTATAGAAATCAAGGAAAAAAGTTTACCTTATCAAATATTAGATAGATCTTATCTAAAATCTACTGCATAAAAATAGAAATTTTTTCAATTTCTGTTAATAAATATATATGCGTTACTTATCATTAACTTTATTTGCTGTATTTATTTTATTGAGCTCCTGTGCGAAAGATGCCTCTAACGTTGAAATTATCCAGGAAAAAGAAATTAAGTTGCAAATGATTGATGCCTACAACGAAGGATTGGAGGCCTTAGAATATCAAGACGGTCTTACTGCTGCTAAAAAATTTAGTGAAGCTGAGTTATTATTTCCACAATCCTCGTGGGCACCTAAGTCTGCATTAATGGCAGCTTACTCTTATTTTTCTCAAGCTTATTATAGTGATTCAATTTATGAATTAGAACGATTTCTTAAAACATACCCAAAACATCCAAGAACTGACTATGCTTATTATCTTTTAGCTGTAGCTTATTATGACCAGATTGTAGATGAAACAAAAGATTTGAATTCAATATTAAAATCAAAAAAATATTTTAAATATGTAATAGATAATTATCCTAATACTGATTATGCCTTAGATGCAAATTTTAAAATTGAACTAATTGATGAAATACTTGCTTCCAAAGAAATGTATATTGCTAGATATTATTTTGATAAGGAGAAATGGATACCAGCGATTAATAGATATAAATTTGTTGTAGAAAATTTTGATGATTCTATTTTTATTGAGGAGGCATTGCATAGATTAGTAGAAATCCACTTTATTTTAGGTCTTGAAAATGAGTCAAAAAAATATGCTTATTTATTAGGTTATAACTATCAATCAAGTGAGTGGTATGAAAAATCTTATAAAGTCTTCAATAAAAATTATAAAAAAAAAGTTAAAAAACCAAAAAAAGATAAAAATAAGATTAATTTAATAAATAAAATAAAATCTAAAATATTTTAATGGAAGATAGATCATCAATAGAAAAAAATTATATTAATAAAATAAAAGAATTCAAAAGACATAACAAATTATATTACGATAAAAATAAACCTTCTATTGTTGATAGTGATTATGATGTTTTAAAAAAAAAAATATTAGAATTAGAAAATAAGTATAGTTATTTAAGTCATAAGGACTCTCCTTCAAAAAATATTGGTTACAAACCGTCTAAAATATTTAAAAAACAAAAACACAAGGTTCCAATGCTTTCATTATCAAATGTATTTGACAAAGATGATTTGCTAAATTTTGAAAAAAAAATTAAAAATTATCTTAACTTCAAATCAATCCATCCGTTTGAATATAGTGTTGAGCCTAAAATTGATGGTATTTCAGCATCACTAACATATCAAAATGGAAACCTTGTTTCAGGTCTTTCAAGAGGTGATGGATATGAAGGAGAAGTAATTACTGAAAATTTAAAAACTATAAAAGATATTCCCAAAAATATAAAATTTAAAAACTTTCCAAATCATATAGAAATAAGAGGCGAGGTGTATATTAACAAGAGTGAATTTGAAAACCTTAAAGATAAGTTTGCCAACCCTAGAAATGCAGCATCTGGATCCTTAAGGCAAAAAGATCCGTCTGAAACAAAAAAGATTCCTCTTAGATTTATTGCTTATACTTTTGGTTTATTTGATAATAATAATTTTCTTAAGCAATCTGACTTTTTATCATCATTAAAAACATGGGGTTTCAAAACCAGTAAATACAATAGTGTGATATCAAATTTAAATGATCTTATTAAAAATCATGGAATTTTCGAAAAAAAAAGATTTGAATTAGAATACGATGTCGATGGATTAGTATACAAGATAAATGATCTTAAACTTCAAAATCGGTTAGGTTTTGTTGGTAATGCACCAAGATGGGCTGCGGCTCATAAATTTTCTGCAGCGTCCTCTTTTTCAAAAATAAAAAAAATTGAAATTCAGATCGGAAGGACAGGAGCTCTTACGCCTGTAGCAAAAATAGAACCTGTAAATATTGGAGGTGTAGTAGTTTCAAATGCAACATTACATAATGAGGATGAAATTAACAAAAAAGATATTAGGGTTGGAGATATAGTTAAAATAGAAAGAGCAGGAGATGTAATCCCACATGTTGTTTCTGTTGATTTAAAAAAAAGACCTTCTAATTCAATCAAATATAAATTTCCAAATAAATGTCCATCTTGTGGCTCAACTGTAGAGAAGGAATTTAATAAACAAACAAAAAAATATGATGCTGTAATTAGATGTTCTTCAGAAGGTTATAATTGTGAAAAGATGGCTATCGAAAAAATTAAACATTTTGTATCTAAAGATGCATTAAATATTGAAGGCTTGGGAAAAAAGGTTGTAGAAAAATTTTGGGAAAAGAAATTTATACGTTTTCCTCAAGATATTTATAAATTAGATTATAATGAAATTAAAAAATTGGAAGGCTGGGGCCCTCAATCAGTTTCAAATTTAAAATATTCAATTGTTAAATCAAAAAACTTATCGCTTAGTAAGTTTATATTTTCATTAGGCATTAGACATATAGGACAAGAAAATGCAAAACTTATAGCTAAACATATTCAAGATAAAAAAAAATTTATAAATATTGATAAAAATTATGACTTTAACTCATTTATAAATATAGATGGAATTGGGGAAATTCAAATTATGTCAATAAAAAAATTTTTTTTAGTGAAAGAAAATTTAAAGGTAGTTAAAGATCTCTCAAATTTATTAAATATTGAAAACGAAATTATTAATAATTCTGGAAAGTTTAAAAGTTTGAGTTTTATGATAACGGGAAAACTTGAGAATATGAGTAGAGCAGAGGTAAAAACAGTTATAGAAAAAAATTCAGGAAAAATTTTAAGCTCAGTCAACAAAAAATTAGACTATCTAGTGGTTGGCGAAAAACCAACTATAAAAAAAGTAAATTTAGCAAAAGATTTAGGCATTAAAATTATTGATCAATATCAACTCATCAAATTATTGAATTGAGCACCCAATTTTTTTCATTTTTAGTTAAAAATTTAGAGATATTACTGTAAATTTCCATATTATAATTAAATAGATATTTTTTTTCGATACTTGTTAATAATTTTTCATTAATTAAATCTTTATCAATTGGTGCCATTGTTAAGTTTTTAAATTTTAAATTTTTCTTTACTTTTTCAATATAAACCAAATTTTCAATACGAATACCAAACTTTCCTTCCTCATAATATCCTGGTTCATTACTTACAATCATGCCCTCTTTAAGCTCGATAGAATTAAATTTTGATATGGACTGGGGACCCTCGTGCACATTAGAAAAAAAACCTACACCGTGCCCAGTACCATGACCATAATCTAAATTTATTCTACGTAGAGGTGCTCTGGCTTTGCTATCAATTAAATAACCTTTTTTAAATTTATTTAAATTACAAGTAGCAACTGCTATATGACCTTTAAGGACTCTAGTAAAAATATTTTTGATTCTTTTAGAGGGTTTCTGAAAGCATACTGTTCTGGTAACATCTGTAGTCCCATACTTATACTGACCTCCAGAGTCACATAAAAAAATATCATTTTTTTTTAAAGTCCTATTCGATTTTTTTGAAGATCTATAATGTATAATTGCACTATTTGGACCAGAACCAGCTATTGTGTTAAAACTTGGGTAAATATAATCTTTATTTTTTTTTCTAAAAGATTCTAATTTTTTTTCTAAAAATAATTCATCAAATCCAAAATTTTTTTCATTTTTTATCCAAAATAAAAATTTTGTAAGAGCCACACCGTCTTGAATATGTGCATTTTTCATATTTTTAATCTCTATGGAATTTTTAATTGATTTCAAACGATAAATTGGGTCTTCAAAGCAATTTATGTTATATCTTGACTCGATCAAACTTTGATAAAATATTGAACAACTTAAGCTATCTATACAAAAATTTATAGAATTTAACTTTAATAAAATATAATAAAAATTATTGAATGAATAAAATTTTATTTTTTTATAATTTATTTTTTTCTTAATTGTATTTATTTTTTTTAAATTGCTAAAAAAATAAATATTATTTTCTTTATCAACAATTAGCCTAGCATTTGGTATGGGACTATTTGGATTATCAAAACCTCTAATATTAAGTAACCAAGCAACATTTTCTGGTGCAGAAACAAAAATACTATCCAACTGTTTCTTATTTAAAATTTTATTTAATCTTTTGATTTTAGAAATTACACTTTCTCCAGCAATTTTGTCATCTATTTTAAAGAACTCATTTATTTTTTTTTCTTTTTCATAATAAATAGCATCAACTAAATTTTCTTTTATAGGAATAAGAATAAATTTTGATCCAAAATATTTTTTAATAATAGATGAGGTGAACAATTTTGGATCATACCCAATTTTTTTTATCTTATTGTTATTTAATACATCTTTTGGATAATTATATGGAATCTCTATTAATTTAAAAATTTTTCCACTTTCTATTTTGCTTTGAATTGAATATCTTCCATCTACAAAAAGATAATTATTTGAAATTGTTATAACCGCAAATCCAGCAGAGCCAGAAAAGTTTGAAATAGTTTTTAATCTATTGGGAAAAGCATATTCACTAAAAAACTCATCATTTTTAGGCACAATATATCCGTCTAAATTGTGAATTTTTAAAAGTTTTTTTAATTCTAAAATCTTTTTCATTGTTTAATTCTTTTTTGATACCTTAACCATCCAGGACTTTTGATTTCACTTTCGTAATCTATATCTTGATTAAATTCAAATTCTTCAATTTCTTCTTTTAAGAATTGATTATTTTTTTCAATATGTTTTTCTGGAAGTTCGTCAATAAATCTTGATGAAATGCTATCAATCCAATCGCCTTGATAAAATCTATTCATTGAAAAAGAAATGTGCGCAATTTTTTTTGCCCTGGTGATTCCTACATATGCTAATCTTCTTTCCTCCTCTAATCCATTTTGTCCTTTTTCCTCCATAGATTTTTGATGAGGAAATAGTCCCTCTTCCCACCCTGGTAAAAAAACAACATCGAATTCTAAACCTTTTGAAGAATGCATAGTCATTAGATTGACCTTTTGTCCTTCCCAATCCTGATCAATTGAAGTTGCAAGCGCAACGTGTTCTAAAAAACTTTCAAGATTATCAAATTCTTTCATTGCATTTAAAAGTTCTTTTATATTTTCAAGCCTGTTCTCATTTTCTAAATCTTTTTTATCTTTAAGCATTTGGCTATAACCTGACTCATCTAAAATTAATTGTAATAATTTCACATGATTAATTTTTTTTCTTAAATCAAGTCTCCATTTCTCTAATAATATTAAAATCGAGTTTAGACCTAATTTAGGTTTTGGTTTAATAAGATTTAATTCAATCATTTTTTTTGATGCATCTTCAAGAGAATGCCCTCCTTTTTTGGCATATTCATAAATAGTTTTAACCGTTGTTTCACCTATTGATCTTTTTGGAACATTAATTATTCTTTCAAAAGATAGATCATCTCTTGATTGATTCACAATTCTTAAATATGCAATACAATCTTTAATTTCTGCTCTTTCATAAAATTTTATACCACCAATTATTCTATATGGTATGCCAATTTTCAAAAAACGTTCCTCAAACTCTCTAGTTTGAAAAATTGCCCTTACTAAAATAGAAATATTATTTAAATTAAATTGAGATTTTATTTTTTCTATTTTCTCCCCAATTCCTATTGCTTCATCTTTTCCACTTCTATAACTATCTAAATAAACACTTTCACCCTCCTCACCATCAGTAAAAAGAGTTTTTCCAACTCGATTTTCATTGTTTGCAATAAGAGATGATGCAACAGATAAAATATTTTGAGTTGATCTATAGTTTTTTTCTAGTCTTATTATTTTCGTATTTTCATAAGTTTTATCAAATTCTAGAAAATTTTTGATTTCTGCACCACGCCAACTATAAATCGACTGATCATCATCACCAACACAACAAATATTTTTATTTTCATTTGATAGTAGCTTGAGCCATTTGCTTTGAATAAAATTTGTATCTTGATATTCATCAACTAAAATATATTTAAAATTTTTTGAATACATTTTTGTAATATCTGGATTGCTTTCAAAAATTTTTATACAATGAAGTATTAAATCATTAAAGTCACAGGCATTTAGATCAATTAATTTTGTTTGATATATTTTGTAAATTTTGAGAAATGATGTCTCTAATATTTCACTTTTTTTAAGAGTTACATCATCTGGGTACCATCCTCTATTTTTCCATCTCTCTATGACATTTAATATAAAATTTGGAGAGATTTTCTTAGTGTCTATGTTTTCCGATTTACAAATATTCTTTATTAATTTTTTTTGGTCATCTTGATCTAAAATAGTAAAGTTATAATTTAAATTAGCAGCACGTGCATGCTTCCGTAAAATTTTTACACAAATAGAGTGAAATGTACCAACCCATGGCATACCAAATTTTTTTTTTTTTAAATTGTGCAGTATTCGTCCTAGCATTTCGTTTGCCGCTTTATTAGTAAAAGTTACTGCTAATACTTCATTCGGAGTTGCTTTCTCAGAGAGAATTATATGACAAATTCTTGACGTTAATACTTTAGTTTTTCCAGATCCTGCACCTGCAACAATTAATAATGGCCCATTTAAATGAGTAACTGCCTCTTTTTGCATTTCATTTAAATTTTTTAAGTAATCAAAATTTAACATTTTAATATTTAGCTGTATAAGTATTTTTAAATAATGAAAAAAAAATCATTTACAATCCCTTTTAAAAGTAATTTTTTTAAAGAACAAGATCCTTTTCATCTAGTAATTGTATTTTTTGTTATTTTTTTTGGTACAGCCATTTTTTTTTCAATACCTACGTTTTACGACTATAAAAAATACAACCAAAAAATTGAAAATACTATTAATAAAGAATTTAAAATTAATTTACAAAATTTAGAAAGTATTAGTTTTAGATTTATTCCTTCGCCTCATCTATTGATTAAAAAGGCTGATTTAAAAATAAAGGAAGATGAATTAAATCCGATATCAAATTTAGAAAATATAAGAGTATTTATTTCACTTACTGATTTATACAGAGATGATATTTTTAAAATTAAAAAAGTAGTTATTAAAAAAGCTAACTTATATTTAAATAAAAAATCAGGATTAAATTTCATTAATAATTTAAAAAAAAATATTGTTAACGATCTTAGGATAAATAATAGCACATTATTTTTTAAAGATAATAAAGAAGATATTGTATTTATATCAAAACTAAAAAATTTGATTTATAAAATTGATTTAATTAATAACAAAAAAATATTATTAATTAATGGCAATATTTTTGACTCAAATTATAATTTAAACTATTTTATTGATTACAAAGAACCGAATACGCAAAATTTAACTTTAAATCTTAAAAATCCGAATATTATTTTTAATAACAAACTAATTGAGGATATATTTTCATCTAAATCAAAACAAGAAGGAGAATTA